>SDBU01010493.1_pt1 | contig 10277 bp, 12 predicted proteins | sample 2277071 | NCBI WGS metagenome assembly SDBU01 (sample SAMN10397929, study PRJNA504765) | marine sediment metagenome | isolation source: marine sediment core GS08_GC12, 126 cmbsf | place: Arctic Ocean: Gakkel Ridge, Loki's castle | collected 2008 | reverse complement strand
TCGTCAGCCCCGGTTAAAGCCGCGTCCACAAAGGTAGTGGTAGATGCTGAGGAATCAATGGTGCCTGATATCTTCGTCCCGGTGTAGCTATTGGTCCCCACGTCACCGTCCACGTACAAGGTTGTGCCAATGGGCTTCCGAACCACTAATCCCTGGGTTCGTAGATCAATCTCCTTGGGAATAGTATCAACTATCTCCTGGAGAATCCGATCCTTCCAGAGATAATATTCCTGCTGACTAAGAAACGCCTCCTCAATCTCCAGCACAGTCCATTCTAGATTCTGTTCGTGTAATTCCCAGCGCACTCCCGCCATGCCTCTGGCATCAGTGGTGAACTTCTCCAAGTCTCCACCAGGAGCACGCAGCCGATTCAACTTATCCCCATGCTTATCAAGCATAGCTACAAGTTGAGTATCAAACTTGAGGTCTAAGCTATGCTTTTGGACAATGGTTTCAACCTGCAGAGGTAACGCCATCTACATCACCCACCGTAAGGCTGTCATAAATTAAAGATCGTGTTCTTCCCACTCGATGGTCTGCGCAAACAAGGCCACGGACGCTTTGGTGCAAGAGATCCACACCATGGTCCCTGGATAGACCAGTACCCGCCCTTTGAAGTCATGTTCTATGACATTGACCCCAGTCGGAGTGGCGTCAACCTCTGGCTGCATGTATCCCATGGTCCGAATGAATTCAGCCGCTACCCCAGCCGTCACAGTGATGGTGCCAGCATTAGACGACTTGATCTTGGAAGTCTCGCCACCGCCTGACCCAGCAACGCCATTGACCAACCCGAGTTTGCCGTTGACCGGTGTGGTTTCAGCAAAAGCGGTGATCTGAGAACCTGTTGCGATAACTGCCCCAACGCCGTTCCGAGCTTGCATACCGAAGGCAGAGAAGGCGGTAGTGCCGCTGGTTCTCGCCATGGTATAGGTGAGTGGTTCCACCACTACGCCGGACCCGGTCGGATTCCACAGCGGCAATGAGCCTATTAGGGCAGTGGCGCTGTAGATAATCATCGCCAACCCCAAGGGAGTGACGCTTTGGGTGAAGACCCTGCCGCTACTGGCCCTCCCACCGCTGGGTACGACCTGTACGGCTCCATCGACAAGTTCTAATCCTTCAATCACGACTGGTTGTGCCATAACGTTTGCTCCTTCGTCCCGCCGGCCTAGTTATCGGTCGGTCGGGTATTCCGTATCCCATTGGCCGTTCGCTATCGTCGCCATTGCCGCGCGGAGAGTCCGCATTTCTGCCAACATCTCCTCGTTGATCTCCATCAAATTCGCGAACATAGTCTCGATGGTTTGAGTCTGCCGTACCCACGGCTCTCCCTCTCCTCGCCAGATATACCGGTCCCCAGTGTCCAGTTCAGTAAATGTCGACCCGACGCCGAAGGCCTCTCCGACGCCAGGCTTCTCGTCCGTCGATAGTCCCCGAAATCGCTTGGTCACCCCAGCTTCTAACGTGACGGCCATGATTAGCTGTCCACGCCAGGAACGAGGATACCGGACAAGTCCGGTGTGTTCAGCGCGTAGTTCTCAACGGCGTAACCTGCGTTTCCTACGTCCACGTTAAGGGTGAGCGCCGTAGCCCCTACTGCCACACCGTTCTTGGAAGCCAGCCCGGTTGCGCCATCTGCGAACAGGATGCCGCTGACCTGGGATGTACCACCAAGTTGAACGATCAGGTTGTTGTAAACCATGAAGGAACGAACAGATGCGTCGCCACTGATAGTTGCGCTAGTAGCATCGTCATCCAGCGTCAGGGTAAACAGATTGTCATGGATGCGCGGGCTGTCACACCCAATCAGCCGTATCCACAACTGAGGCGTAGCCCCCACGGTGGTGGCATTGTGGCGACAGTTCTTAACCGTCAGCCGGTCAGAGGCGGCGGTGGTGATCAAGACTTGCAACGTCTCCAACCCTGTGCCAGGGTCGATGTAATCGACGTGATCCAGGGTTAAGTCAGCCGCCGAGCTTGAGAACATCGAAACCATTTCGTTTTTAGAGCTGGTGACTCGAATGTTCTTGATCTCCACGCCCGCTGCCGTAATGGTCCACGTTGAATCGGTCTCGGAGAATGTGAATAGCGGGATGGCTGACCCGTGGCCAAGTCCCACTATTCGAACACCTGCAGTAGCAGACGCAATGGCCGCCGCCGAAGCAATCGTTTCCGCATGGCCCGGCATCAGATAGATGGTATCCCCTGCGGCCAGCGCCGGGGTCAGCGATGCCGCATTGGTCATCACGTAAGCCAGTGTCGCAAACGGCTTATCCGGGTTCTGTCCGCCGCCCAAAGCGTTCTGAGCGGCGGAATGGGTCGATGACACGAACAAGACGTTGTTCGGGTGTTCCTCCATGGCCTGGATGGTGAACACACCTCCAGGTTGATGTTGACTAAATAGGGCTGTCCTTACCATTTTTACCTCTCAAGCTTTTCGGGGTTGATTACCCTTGTTGCTAGGAAATCAAGGTCAGCGGATCGTCTGCCGCAAACCGGGGCTTTGCCACAGCCACTGCCGAGACGAACAGGGCCGAGGCTGTGCTATCGAGTTCCAGGGTTATCCATGGTTGCCCGTCAGTGAATTGGTCAGAGTCCATGGAGATAACCACGAGCCGGTCATTGTAGGTGGCAGCCGTCAGCGTCAATCCAGCACCTGCCGCAATAGCCGTAAAGTCACCAAAGACGTCGGCACCGGCGCTCCTAATGTCAGCGCCGGACAAGCGATAACGGAACGCTTCCTGGGTAGTTTTCGTCCCAGCCGTAGCCCCACTGTAAAGCGACATGATGGAATCGTTGGTCAGGTTCCCGAACTGGACAAATATATCAAAGGCGTGGACACGTCCAATGTGGAAGCTGTCTCCGTCAATCCCCGCCGACTGATGGTCCTGGGGTTCGATCAGAAAGATGATGTTGTTTTGTTGGCTGAGTCTGTTGCTCATGATTAAGCCCTCGTCGCCAGAGTGATGAACGGGGAAACAGTATTTGCTCCGCCCTTGAACGGTGTCAAAGCCTCTTTCCAAAGAACCCCGCCGTCTACCCGGTAGGTAGCGCGGAAGGTCATTTCGTCAGTCGTGAACCGAACGTGGATGGACTGAGCCTGGCTAATGCCACCCTTGTCGATCATCACGTATTGGCTCAAGTCCACCAGCACGATGTCATCCACGGTGCCGAGTGTTGAAGCGTATTCGCTGACCACAACTGGCCGACCCTTAATACGTTGCACCCCTTCCAGGCTGTAAGTGACATAGTTAGGTTCAACACCAGCAGTGCCAATGTTCTTAGCCAAAGCGTCCAACGCGGGTTCCACGTCCTGGTTAATCATCCAAATCGAATTGGACCGAGAACGTGCATACAGCCGCGCCCACATATTCACAAGGTTTTCGTGAACCACCGTGTTGGCAGCCTGACTGGTCTCTTTCGACACTGCGACAATGCAGTTTGCGTTAGTGAATCCCTGTGGCTTTCCCGCCCCGTCACCCTCAAAGATTGCGTCTTCGACTTTAAACAGTAGTTCTTCAGCAAACCAAGAAGTGAAAAGTGCCGTCATCGCTGGGGCATCAGTGAGAAGTTCGTCAGTGGCGTGACCAAGTGCGGCAACCTTGTGCAGTTCCAACTCCAACCGGGCCAGCTTCCCTTGGCTAACTGTAGGGGCTACTCCCTCGTCTACCCAGTAACCACGGATGCCGCCGTTCCGTGAACCGTCCGCCCGTGAACTTTCATCCACCATCGGCATCTTCAATCCATTCGAATTGGTGCTGATAGGAATTCGCCTCACCCGGTTGAACAAGTCTCCAACATCGTGCATTTTCTGCATGATTTCAGAGGTGGTATCAGTTTGAATCAGGAATCCACCGTCCGAGTCAATAGCGGATTCAGCGCCCGCGCCTGCAGCGCCAAATTCCTGTTGATGAAAAACAGCGACAGTTTCAAGCCGTTCCACAGCCTCTAAGCCGGTACGTCCGCCAACTTCAGCTTTGTATACGTCCTGGAGCTGGTCGCCAAAACTGGCGTAGGGCCCACCGCTGGGAGTGTTAGGCTTGGTCCGGCCTGGAACCTCATGGCTGATCTCCATGGGCTGGGGAGTCATCGCCACCATGCGCTCCCTGTTCCGTTGCTCCTCTAGGGTGGCAATGAAACCGTTCAACCCAGTCCGGGGTTCCGTCTCTGAGCCTTCAGAACCGAGCTTGACTTTAATTTCATTGTCCCGCGCCTTTTCCTCATCGGTCATGGCGTGGTCTGACCGAGCCATGGCTTCGTCAATGGTCGCTCTGCCCTCGGCAGTCAGATCAGCCCGTTCCTGAATTAGGGCCTGATAAGTGGTGTCTGTGGGCATCTCCCTATCCTTTTGGAGTTAGCCCGGCACGCAAAAAAGCCGCCGGGCCTCTCTCGACTAATTTCGAGATAGCCTGGCGGCTTTTGTTAGTTCAACGGAACTACCTAGACCGCGCGTCTTAGGTTTCTTCTACCTACGGGCAGATTCCACCAAAGACCTTATGTACTGGTGATTATAGCAGTGGTGTTGAACGTCTTGTCAAGAAGTACTGGCCCCAGGACTTCCACCTGGGGATGCCAACAAACTGGGTATGACCCAGGGGGCTCACGCTACCTGTTGACTGAGCTACCGCGTCTTATCTTCCGCCACGCAGCACTCTTATATCCGGTCGCTGGGTCTATATCCTAAGCGTCCATGCTCACCTCTCTGTCAACTCCTGCGGCAATGGAGCCCTTGTGGACTCGTGGTCATCTGTGATTTGCACTGGAGTTAGTCCTTCAACTTCGAGCACACCATTCAATATTTGGATATCCCTCTTGACCTGGTCTAGCCGCATGGCAACACGTCTCTGTATACGTAGGAGTTCATAATAGTCTCTCCTGATCGCCTCTGCGCGTTTATTTAATTCTTCGCAAACCTGATTCATCTCCCCGTCAACTCCTGCAGCGCCAGCCTTCGGTCCCGCAGGTCCGTGTCGTTGGCCTGAACGGGTTCATCAAAGGCCGTTAAGTCAACCGTGTCGATAATGCCACCAGAATCATTATTGGCCTCTTCTTTTAATTCGGCCCAAACCATATCCATCTCAACCGGGTCAGCAAGATTCCAAGTAATTTCAGTTCCGCTGTACCCTGCCGCGAACCCGTCCCGACCTCGTCCGGCCGCCCGAGAGATGGCCGTCTCCAGCGTCCCAACTCGGTTGGCCATGTTGAGTTTCACCGCTTCTACCGCTCCAACCATGCCGCCCTCGCCGAACCCAGAGCGTACCGCAGACGGCGTCACACCCCGACCCTTAGCCACCGCCCCCACAAAGGAAGTGTAGTAGGTGTCCACCTGCCCTTGAAGGTCCGCCTTGGCCTCCGGGGCCAGGGGCTCAATGGGATTGGCGTCAACCTTTTTCTTCCCAGCGCTAATCAGCGTGATGCTTTCCCCCGCCATCTCCAGCGCCACTGAAAGGTCACTGTGCGCGGTTAATACCCCGATGGAACCTACCTGTCCCCCAGGAGTGACCACAATCTCATCAGCCGCACTCGCAACCCAATAAGCTGCCGACGCCGCCATGCTGTTGGCCAAGGCGATGATTGGCTTCGTTCCCCTAGCGTCCATGATAGTCTGAGCCAACTCCTGGACTCCAAACACCGAACCCCCAGGAGAGTCGATGTCCAGAACGATCCCGTTAATCGCAGGGTCATTGACCGCATCCTTGAACATCTTCCCGAACAATTCAGTGGAAGTCCCACCGGACATCGCTGACATCATGTTCATCCGCTGGGACATGACCCCAAACAACGGCAACACAGCTACCGCCCCGCTCCGGCTCTGGGCCCCATGCGCGACAGTTCCTATCCGTTCCTGAATCTCTTCCTCGGTCAGCGTGTTCCCTGCAGCCCGGAAGGCTATCAGTTCCATGATCGTCACCAGCATTTCAGATCGAATAGCCCAAGGCTGGTTATAGACCGCGTTAACTACATGCTCGTATTTCATCTTGCTTTGATCTCCCCTGCCCAAGCATTCCATTGTTCTACCATGTGCGCCACAATTTCAACTGCTTCCTCATGGGTGAAGGGCTCGGGTGGTTGCAACTCTCCGTCGCATCCTCCCATACCGAAGTTGCCAAAGTCATCATTGAACCCTAGCATTCCATGATGCGCGAAGAAAGTCTTACCCGAACTCAAAATAACCCTTTCGTTTCGACTATCAACCTTCATGGTTTCTCCATCATAAGTTCAACAAGTTCCCAGGCCCGTTGCTTCTCATCCCAGTCCAAGTCAACGGCTCCCCATTCCAGCAAGTGGCCACGTTGGGTGTTGGTGTGGGCCAGCGCGGCCTCGCTACTGATCTTGCAAACTGCCATCAACTCAGTCCGAAATTCGTCATAGAATTTCCCAACCCAGAGAGCCCAACCGTTCGAGTCTGCGGCATATTTCAGCGCGGCTTTCGCCACCGCCGCACGTTCCTTCCGAACCATCCGGGCCGCCGTGTCCGTAGCCAACTCCAAAGCCAACCCTTGGGTATTGCCTTGCTGCCGGTTCAATTGCCCGCTTTGATTCGTCTGGGCCGGGTCCAAAGGTTCATCCAGTCCTGGTAGCGGATTCTTGTTCTCCAGTATCCGAACTTCATTTCGGGTGTAAATACCTGTTCGAATCATTATTTGATAGAACTTGGAGCGGGTCTCGGGGTCACCCTTTAGTAATCCTTCAACGATGAACTCGGCGAAGAATCGATCCGGGTCAAGTATTAGATCTTTTTGGATTTCTTGCTCCCACCGGGTAAACCAGGGCTGCATTGTGAAAATCACAAACCCAAGGGTCAATTGTGTGATGCCAGTGCCCCATGATGTGCTCTTTTCGGTGTGTTGCAAAAGACTCAGAGGCACCCCGAACACTGACGCAATTTCCTCCACCTGAAGCATCCGGGTCTCAAGAAATTGAGAGTCCTCGTTGGTCATCCCCATAGCCTGAAATTCTAACCCTTCTTCCAAGACGGCAGTGCTATGCCCGCCTCTGTGCTGCTTCCAGTCCTCTTTCAGACGAATTCGCGCTTCAGGACTCAACTTGCCCTGCATCTTCAGAAGACCAGCTGGCGTCTGGTCTTCTGAAAAGAAACGGCTACCGTAATCCTCTGCGGCCTTAGCTAACCCAAATGAGCTTCTAGCCAAAGTAAGTGTACTCAATCCCACCACACCATCGTCTGAGAGATTGGCAAGATGAAAGATTTCGTCTTGAAGAAAGTCCTCGGCTCGTCCATCAGGACGGCGATACTCGTAATGGATCGTCCCATCCTCAACCAACCTCGGTGTAACGCGATCCGGGTTCAAAGGGACCAGTTGGTCAAATGGGCCTCGCGGGCCGGGAACGATCTGAGCGTAAGCGTTCCCCCGAAGCAACACATGCCCCATCATCATCTCTCGGAACTGGAATGACGACTGCCTGACGTTGGGCTGAGTATGAAGCAGATCGAATACGGGATGATTGGGGGCACGCTCTTTTCCACCGTCAGACTGACGCTGGTATACGACAAGCGGAAGCATGGCCAGAGTGGAAGAGATAATACGGACACAAGCGTAGACGGTGGAAATGGCCAGTGCCGTTTTGGGGTTAATCCTTACACCGGAAGCAGTAGCACCAGCGATGTCCCGATACCAGAAATCATCCAGCGGACCGAACGTCGCCGCCTTCGGTTCAAGAAGCCTAGTTAGAAACCCCAACTACTTTTCCCTCTAAAGGTGGTTTGGTCAGCGGAGCTCCGAGTATCTAACTCGCCTTCCCGAGCCGCTTACGCCGTGCCCGGACTCCGCTGACGCTGCTTCAGAGAGAGCCAGGACTGGATACCTGCTAAGCTCCGCTACTAATACGAAGTGAACTCTCTGCATTGAGCCCATTCCTAGGCTCACGTCTGGTTTCTTCGGAGGTCCACATTACAGCGCCCGGAAAATATGGAACAAGAAACCAGACGTCAACTTAGGAACTATTTTCACTTCCCCACGTCTCGTCGTCTCCACGCTTCCCATCCGACCAATGCTACTCCGGGCAGAATGAAGGCCAAAGGAAGATAGATCAATCCCAAGCCGACAATCACCGCAACAATCGCTATCGCAATCCCAATATCATCCCATTCTAACATAGGGCCTCATCCAGTGATTCTGGTAAAGCCCAATTAGGGGGTGGTGCTTCGTTTGCAGCCTGGAACCACCATACTCCTACACCCGCAAGAAAGTGGCAGTAATGATTGGCAACATCTTCTGACCACATACCCATCCCACACGCTATACATTCCCACATCGTTATCATAGCGACCCCCAGGTGATTGCGCTCGCTCCACAGGCTGGACATTCAATACAGTTCTTACGATACGGTCCCTTGACCAATCTTATCCGGTGGGTCAACCAAAGGCATCCATTGTCCCCAAGACACCAAACATTGCAAGCACCTCTGCATCACACCGATAACAGCCCCCGCGTCTCGTAGACGCTCTCCCCGTCTCCGCCAGCCGCCCGGCTCAGCGCATTGACCAGAGCCGCAATCCCATCAATCCGTTCGGTAGACTTTTTCTTAGTCGGCTTGATGTTCTCCGCTGCATCGGTTTCGATCACCACATTGGCGGCACACCAGCGTAGCACTGGATTTGCACCGTGATATAAATTACGAGAAACCACCAGCCGTGCCAATTCCTTGGCCGGAGCTGAGAGACTGAGAAACCCTTGGCGCACCACTATCATAGGCAGCCCTTCATCCATCAAGTGATTCACCAAACTCGTCGCGTTGTACGGGTCAAATCCAATCTCCTGAATATTGTACATCTCTGCCAGTTCTTTGATCTTTTCCTCGATGAAATCGTAGTCGATGACGTTCCCCTCCGTGGCCGTAATCCAACCGTCTCGCACCCAAACGTCATAAGGGACTCTATCCCGCCGGACCCGCTGTTCGATATTCTCTTCGGGCACCCAAAAGTAGGCGAGGACTGTGTACCCCTGAGTTGGTTCATCCCCAGCGGACTCGGCAATCGCTTCGACTACAGTTGGATTCGTGTTCTCACGCGGGAAAACCAGCACGAACGCCGAAAGGTCCAGGGTGGTCGAGAGGTCCAATCCACCCCAACAAACTTGCCCCTCCAATTCCGCAGGGTCCACGGGCTCCCCGCATTCGTTCCACGCTTCAATATTCAGCCACCGGGAAACAGATTCTGTCCATTGATTCAGATGGAGACGCCGGAACGTATTCACGTACCCCGGAGTTTCCTTGGCTCGGTTACTCTCGGCTTCCAGATACTCCCGAGAGATCGTCACATCTATGCTAGGGTTGGCCAGTTCCCACATCGCAGGGTCTGACCAATCTGCGTCGTCTGGTGCTGAATAAATCACCGGCAAAAATGCTGGGTCGTCAATCACTCCCTCAAGAACCTTCACCGCGTAATCGTGAATCTCCCAGCAGATGGAGTTCTTGTCGTAGCCTGCCGTGGTAATAGCGAACGTCACCGGCTGTCTGCGGGCCCCCGTGGAAGTTGTCAGCACATCCCACAATTCCCGGTTCGGCTGGGTATGAAGTTCGTCGAAAATAATCCCGTGAGCATTCAGCCCGTGCTTGGTCTTGACGTCTGCTGAAAGTACCTTGTAGCTCGACCGGGTTGACTCGACAACGATGGATCGCCGAAGAACCCTAGCACGGCTACTTAATTCGGAGGACTCTTCGACCATACTCCTACCCGCCTCATGAACAATGGTCGCTTGCTCTCTGTCCGCCGCCGCAGAGTAGACCTCAGCCCCAGCTTCTTGATCCACAAAGGTTAGCATCAACCCAACGCCAGCCGCTAATTGCGACTTGCCGTTCTTCCTCGGCACCTCAATATAGGCTCGGCGGTATTTCCTTGTCCCATCAGAGCGCTTCCAACCAAACAGAGGCCGGATAACATCGTCCCTCTGCCAAGGCAAAAGCTCGAACGGCTGCCCCGCATGCTCCCCTTTGGTATGCTTCAGGAACTCAGGGAAGAACTTAACAGCACGGTCCGCCGCCTCTTCGTCGAACCAGTATTTAGTTTCGGCAGTCATCCCCCTTTCATTTCACCACGGACTTTATGTAATCACCCGGAGCCAACACAATGGGGCCAAAATTACCAACATACAAACGCACTAACCCCTGCGCTCCGTTGTAGTCATCGCAGCCAACAACGCAAGTATCTTCAGTCCAGAGTGTTGTTTCATCCCCGTGTTTCCAGCCCAATTGGTGTTGTTCTATTCGGCGCTTAGTTGTCATCTGCCCCCCTTCAACTTAGTTTCTGTTTGCAT
>SDBU01010492.1_pt1 | contig 10277 bp, 9 predicted proteins | sample 2277071 | NCBI WGS metagenome assembly SDBU01 (sample SAMN10397929, study PRJNA504765) | marine sediment metagenome | isolation source: marine sediment core GS08_GC12, 126 cmbsf | place: Arctic Ocean: Gakkel Ridge, Loki's castle | collected 2008 | reverse complement strand
CCGAAATCGAGAAATTTCATAATGAGCATACTGCCGATAGTCGCCCACCATAGTAAGAAGAAAGGGTTAAAGCCACTGGTAAGGATGCCAGCCATAAAGGCATTATAGGGTAAATCCTTGCCCCCCTGAACCACCTCGGCTCGGGCACGAAACATAGCTATACCGAGCCAGATAATCATAGCACCGCCGACTATGCTCAGCACAAGCTGCACAACGCTACTTCCAAAGAACCGGGCAAAGCCAAAATATATAAGTAGTATCAGGGGGACTTCTATTATGGCATGTCCCAGGGCAATCTGCGTGCCGGCAAATTGAGTTCTATAGCTTTTGGCTAAAGTTACGGCAAACATAGGTCCGGGCATCATTACGCCCGAGAAAGAAATTACAACTACGCTTAACAAAATTGGGAGCATAATAGAACCTTTCTCCAGCCAAAACTTGCCGTAACCATTGTAGCATAGCCGTTCTCTCATTGCCCCCAGATTGGTATTAGGAGCGTTTATCACAGGAAGTTTGAAGTAGTAAAGAGTAAAGGAGAGTTAAAGAGAGGCGAAGCCTCTTTTTAATAAATTATGTTCTTCTCTCCCTGGAGGGAGATTCAGTTAAAGGGGCGTTCAAGAGGGGCTTCGCCCCTCTTACACAACCAATTCCCCCTCTCCTTTGAAGGAGAGGGGGTGAGGTAGATAATAATCTTCAAGAATTGCTTGAGTTCACTATTTTAATGAATTATACTTGGGCTTAAGAGGTTTGACTAAGCACTCAATTATTCAGAGGTAGGATAGGTGTCGTTAGATTTAACCAAGGTGGTTGCGCAGGTTGAAGGAATGATTACCAGGCTGAAGGCTGGTGCCAACGAGAGGCAGGAACGTCTGAACTATGCCCTTAGTGTTCTCAATGATAAGTCCACCGATATTGATAGTTTAAAAAGGAAGATTGAAGCCAGTAAGACCACCTGGCTGGTGGCTGGCCTGGTAGATGGTCTTGCCCAGCACTGTAAGGCACCACCCCTCCCCACCGAGTTCACTGTCATCGCCAGCGATGGCTCTCATATTGATGTTGACCGCCATAGGTCAACAAGGTGCTATTTGATAAACATAGGTAGTGTTATTCTTCATTACGGTGCTCAGCCCAATGCTGTCCTTGATAGTTTCCCCTCCCTCTATGCCGGGGATAAAGACCTGGTTATCGCTCCAGCCGGGATTAAAGGTCGCGAGCAGCCAATAGAAGGCGCCCTCTTGGGTATCAAGCGTAGTGTAGATGAGTGTCAGCGGTTAGCTGAGCTGGCGGCCGAATTGCCAGCGGGCAGCTTAACACTGGCGCTGCTTGATGGCTCACTGATTCTCTGGGGTCTGGAGGCTTACCCCGAATTTGTCACCGAGGCACTGCTGGATAACGGTTTTTTGAACTATCTTAACGAGGTGAAAAAACTCAACAGTGATAAAAGAGTTGCTCTTGCCAGCTATATCAGCTTCCCTCGCAGCACTGATGTAGTTAATACCCTGCGGGTAGCTCTTTGTCCCAATGACCCCCTTGACACTGACCGCTATTGCCAGGACTGTAAGACAAGGGAGTGTGACAAGGTGGCTGGTGTTCGGGATAGAGAGGTGTTTGCCAATATATTATGTCAAGGTGAGAGGTCAGCACTATTTATCAGCCAATCGTCGGTAGTGCGAAAGCGCTACGGAGAACACTGGGTCTATTTCTTCTACCTCAGGGTGGATGATGAAATAGCCAGGGTGGAGATTCCACAGTGGGTAGCCAGAGACGAAAACCTGCTTAATCTGACCCACAGCCTGGTTTTAGACCAGTGCCAGCGGGGGCAGGGATACCCGGTGGCACTAAGTGAAGCCCATGAGCAGGCGGTGGTAACTGGAGCAGACAGAGATAACTTCTGGCAACTGGTGGAATCCTCCCTGGTAGAGGAGCACCTGCCCAGCCCTGGCTCAGCCAAGAGCTGGAGCAAAAGAACAAGGTGGATTTAGAATCTCCCCCTTTGAAAAGGGGGAGTAAGGGGGATTTCAAATCCCTCTCAATCTCCCTTTAGGAAAGGGAGAGGTTTTGATAAGGAGGCGGTAGCCCTCTTAAACTCCCGGGCAGGGGAAGGAGGCTAAAATGGGAGTAAAATGGTGGTACTGGGCATTGCTGGGGTTGGGCTTGGTGATGTTTATCGGTGGTCTTGTCTATGGATTCATCTCGGGACTAATAGCGTTTTAAGGGTTAAAGGGTGGGTTTAAAGAATAGTTTGGAGGAGGCTGAAATGGAATCACAGGATAAGGAAAAAGAATATAAGCACAGTGTTTGGGAAATATATCGTAAAGAATGGGAAACAGCTAGTCCTGAGAAAAAAACTGAACTAAATAAACGGATGCGTCGCTGGCAGGAGCTTATGAAGAATGGAGAGACAGCAAGCGAAGCTTATCATAGGATGATGCGAGAGGAATCAAGCAAATCCCTTATCCATTCCTTCTTGGCAAAAATGTCCTTCTTGGCAAAAATGCATAAAGCACCTTTCGTTATATTGGGTTTGGCTCTGATTGCAGCAATTGTTTACAGCGTTATTATTACTGGAGATAGAAACGCCTTGAATGCTGAATTGGAGTCTGTCCAGAGTATCCTTGCCTCGATGCAGACAGAACTTGATTCCACCAAGCAAACTCTTGCCTCGACGCAGACAGAACTTGGTTCCACCAAACAAACTCTTGCCTCGATGCAGACAGAACTTGGTTCCACCAAGCAAACTCTTGCCTCGATGCAGACAGAACTTGGTTCCACCAAGCAAACTCTTGCCTCGACGCAGACAGAACTTGGTTCCACCAAACAGGAATTGGCAACTACGGAAGCAGAGTGCTTACTTTATATGGGAACCTTAGATGGATTAGGGATAAAGGTTTACTCTGGCATACAGCCGCCACCGAGAGGGGGTGGTTTATCAGCAGAAATTAACCTTATTAATAATCCTACCGCCACTAATCCGAGTTGGCAGCAATTAGAGTTCTTCCTAATTAATGACCCCACAGATAATATATTATATAGGGAAGATATCTTTGTCTGCAGTGATTTTGCTCAGATGCTTCACGACAATGCTGAGGCTGCTGGAATCAAAGCTGCATTCGTTGGTATTGATTTTAGAGGTGGTGGCACAGGGCACGCTTTGAATGCTTTTATGACTACAGATAGAGGATTAATCTATATACAGAGCATGGGTGTTACTGAGGAAACGAAATCGCAAATTGCACATGATAATTGGTATCATGATATATGGATAGAACTGGATAGTATAGCCTATATTGAGAAAGGTAAACAATATGGCACATTAGGTATAGATGATATATATATTTCTCCGAAATATTCGTCCTACGAAAATAAGGCCGAAAGCGAAAGGTATTGGACGCCACTGGGTATTGTAGAGAGTATTGAAATCTATTGGTGAGGAAGAGGATAGAAAAGTTAAAACGATTTTCAAAATAGGAGGCAAAGAGATGGGAACTAAAGGCAGAAAGAGTGTAAAGAAACCCAAGCAGTCAAAGGAGAAGAAACAGGAGAAGCAAGAAGCCAAGAAGAAATAATTACCTGATTGGGCGTTAAAGAGGGACTTCGTCCCTCTTATAAAAAACTCCCTATCCCCTTAATCAAAGGGGAAGGGGATAGTGTTACTTATTAAAAAACCTTAAAGAGGGAGAGGTTAATAATTGAACACGAATGAACTATCAGATAGAGTTGGTGAGGTTATTGAAGCCAGCACCACGGATTTTGTGGCGCAGTGCTATGAGCTTTACCAGTCGCCACCTTTAGGCAGTCTGGTAAAGACCACCGATTTGCCAGTAGAGCTGTATGGGATAGTCTATCATGCCACCACCGCCAGCCTGGAGCCGGGTCGGCGCCCGATTGCCCGGGGCAAGGACGAATCCAGTGAGGAGGAAATCTACCGCTCCAGCCCCCAGCTACTAAAGCTGCTACGCACTGAGTTCAGCGCTTTAGTGGTCGGACATAGGGAGAACGAAAAATTGTATCATTACCTGCCGCCCAAACCAGCCCGCATCCATGGCTTTGTCTATCTATGCTCTCCTGATGAGGTCAGGGAGTTTGGGCTATCTTTTGGCTTTCTCAATATATTGCTTAACGCTCACCTACCAGTTTCTACGGAGGAGCTGGTGGCTGCTTCGTTGCGCCAGATGAGCCAGGTATATGAAAATAGGCATACCTTTCTAGTAACGGCCGGCAAGGAGCTAGCCACATTACTCGGTGGCGAGTTCAATCGGCTCAAGTCAATTCTGGGGAGGATTAGTTGAGCTGGTGATGAGAAAAATAACTTTCGGTGATCGGCTTAAAGTTCTAGTGTTATTACTGGACGAAGCTGCTGTAGTCGTAATAATTTTCTTAGCATTGCATTTTTTGGATGTGCAAATCCCTCTACCGATTATGATTATTATAGCGATACCTATTGCTATCTTGGTTTTTATAATACATATTAAGGTGATACCAAGTTTTCACTGGAAGCAATCTACGGGCCGAGAAGGAATGATAGGTCTACAGGGTAGCGTTGTGCAGCCACTAACACCAGTTGGAACCATTTATGTTAAGGGTGAAACCTGGAAGGCCAAATCAACTGGCGACATCGCAATTGACGAGTATGTAGAAGTCGTCGGAATAGAAGGGTTAATGCTAACTGTCAGGCAGCTTAATAAGGAGTAAATAGTAATGCAGGAGCATAGTGAGAGATTGGGTATCGTTGTCTCTGGCTCACTAAATAAGGGGGTAGAAGTCAGGCTGGATAGCGCAGCTTCAGTTGAAGATATGGCTGTAGGGCGCTATGTAACCATTGAGGGGGAGAAGCGGCGATTCTTTGGCATGATAACCGATGTCAGCCTAGGAGTAATAGACCAGAAGCTTACCGTTACCCCGCCTGATATTTCTGACCCATTTATGGCTGAGGTATTGACTGGAACCAGCACCTATGGAACACTCCTTGTCTCTCCCTATCTCACTATTGGGGGCGATGTCACCAGCTTACTTGAGGGAGCCCAGCCGGTTAAAACTGTTCCCCGCCACTTCTCGACGGTAAATCTGGCTTCTGACCAGGATATAGAGTTGGTCTTTGGTAAAGAAGATGAAGAGAGGTTTCATATCGGTAATCCTCTGGATATGGAGACTAAGCTTTGTCTCAACATGGAGAGGTTGGTTGAGCGCTCAAGTGGTGTCTTCGGTAAGAGTGGCACCGGGAAGACCTTCTTCACCAGGCAGCTTCTCATTGGTATGCTCCAGAAAGGGAAGGCGGTGAATCTCATCTTTGATATGCACAGTGAGTATGGCTGGGAGGGAAGGAGCGAGGAGGGTCGGAAGGTTAAAGCCTTAAAACAGCTTTTCCCGGAAAAGGTGGCTGTCTTTACCCTTGATGAAGAAAACTCAAGGCGGCGGCGAGTAAGCACCGATTTTGTGGTCAGGATAGGCTATGATGAGATAGAGCCGGAAGATATGGTATTACTTCGGCAGACATTGAATCTTACCGAGCCGGCCGTTGAAGCAATCTATCAGCTGTCCAGAAGATTTGGCAAAAACTGGCTACAGAATACCCTGGACCTGAAAGACTCTGAGGAGACCAAGGGATTGCTGGACGAGCTACACATACATGAGAGCACCTATCAGAACCTACAACGAGGGCTGGCAACTATCAGGCGGCTTCCTTTCCTCATGTCCCATACTCCTGATAATGCAGTAAGGCGCATTCTGGAGTACCTTGACCGGGGTGTAAATGTAGTTCTGGAGTTTGGCAGGTATGACGATGTTACTGCTTATATCCTGGTAGCCAACCTGCTTACCCGCCGCATCCATGCTCAATATCGGGAGAGAATGGAAAGGGCAATGGGTGAGGATACGGCTCCACCTTATCCTCTGGTTATCACTCTTGAGGAGGCACATAGATTCCTTAATCCAGGGGTAGCCAACCAGACTATCTTTGGTGCCATTGCCCGTGAGATGCGTAAGTATAATGCTACCCTGCTGGTAATTGACCAGCGACCCAGTGGTATTGATGATGAGGTTATGTCACAAATTGGGACTAAGATAACCTTTCTCCTGGACAATGAGCGGGACATTGATAGTGTCCTTGCCGGTGTATCCGGTAAGAGTGAACTTAAATCAGTGTTAGCCAAGTTGGCTTCCAAACAGCAGGCGCTTATCTTTGGTCATGCGGTGCCTATGCCGGTGGCGTTCCAGCCTCGGGAATACGGTTCAGCCGATTCCTATAAGGACTTGGTCTCCGCGGGAGAGGCTGAAATTAGACAACAAGCCGAAAAAGATATTGAGGAATTGTGGGAGTAACAGGTCATGCGTTACCGATATTGGGTAAGTGTAGGAGCCAGCCTAATCTTAGGGTTAATTTTCGTTGCCAGTAGTGTGGGTAAGATAGCCGAACCAAGTGAATTTCTTACCGCGCTCGCTAGCGCTTCATTTCTACCTCCAAAAGTAAGCACTCTTATTGCTCAGTGGCTTCCCTGGGTTGAGCTTGTGCTTGGTTTGCTCTTAATCACGGGAATCTCTGCGAAGCTCGCGGCAAGTGCCTCCTCTCTGCTTGTGGCTGGCTTTATCTTCTACAACACTTGGGTTATTGAACATGGATTAGGGCTAGACGACTGCGGGTGTATTGACGTGCGTGCAATTGAGGAAATGTTTAAACTAGAACAGCAAATTAAATTGTCATCTGAAATGGCACGGTATATGGATATAGGGATGCTGGCCCTGATTTTGGCTATTTTACTCTGTTACCCGGGCAAATTCTTCACAATTCGACCATGGTGGTGGTTTTTGACAGAACGTAAAACTACAGGCGGCTCCAGTAATAACGAGGGCATTTGAATTGTCGGCTCAGGTAGAACGCGTTTTTGGAGGTAGTACTGGATGGAAGCAGAGGCAACAAAAAGACCAGCCCGTAGGCGGCGTTCCCTGAAGACGGAGTCACTTTTGACTCAGACCAGGGGACTGCTACGCCGCTTTGACCTTCGGGCAAGAAAGAGACTGGGACAGCACTTTCTTATTGATGAGGAAGTGCTTAAGCTTATTATTTTAGCGGCGGAACTTGCCCCTACCGATGTTATTATGGAAATAGGACCTGGTCTTGGTGTGCTGACCAGGGAACTAGCCAAGCAGGCTGGTTGGGTGGTTAGCATTGAGCTGGACAACAAGCTAGCTGCCATATTGAAACAGACCCTGGCTTCTTCTAGTAATATTACCATCATCAATGAGGACGTGCTTAGAATTGTCCCGGCAGCTTTGCTTGAAGAGCAAAAAGCGAAGTTTCCCCCTGAAGTAAAAAGCCCCTTTAGCTATAAGGTGGTAGCCAACCTCCCCTATTACATTACCTCTCCTGTCCTGCGCCATTTCCTTGAGGCTTCAGTTAAGCCCAAAATTATGGTAGTAATGGTGCAGAAGGAGGTAGCCGAGGAGATTGTGGCTAAACCTGGTCGGATGAGTCTGCTGAGCGTTAGTGTGCAGCTTTATGGGGAACCAAGGATAGTAGGCTATGTGCCGGCTCAGTGTTTTTATCCAGCACCCGAGGTTGACTCAGCTATACTGAGGATTGCTCTATATCCTCAGCCAGCGGTTGATATAGCCGATAAGGAGAGCTTTTTTGCGCTGGTGCGGGCTGGTTTTAGTGCCTCCCGCAAGCAGATAGGCAATTCTCTGACTCAAGGTCTTGGATTACCAAAGGCTGAGGTTTTGGCTTTACTGGAAAAGACAGGTATAGTGCCACAACGACGGGCTGAGACCCTGACTCTTGAGGAGTGGGCACGACTGTGGCGGGTATTTACCCAGGTAGGGAAAGCGGCATGCTGACTGTTTTGGCACCAGCTAAGCTAAATTTAACACTTGAGGTTTTGGCTAAACGCTCGGATGGTTTTCACGAAATCCGCAGCGTTATTCAGACTATAAATCTATACGATAGCTTCTCTTTCCAGTTAAGTGAGAATATTGAGTTTAATTCCAATTCTCCAGACTGGATTGCCGAAGAGAGCCTGGTATCTAAGACAGCCAGTTTACTTCAAAAAGCTACCGGGTGCTCTAAAGGGACAACCATAGGCGTTAACAAGCGTATCCCTCTGCTGTCGGGGTTGGGTGGGGATAGCAGTGATGCCGCTGCTGTTTTGCGTGGACTTAACCAGCTTTGGGGATTAGGACTATCGCGGGGAGAATTACTTGAGCTGGCCTGGCAGTTGGGTTCGGATGTAGCTTTCTTTCTTTATGGCGGCACAGCTCTGGTCGAGGGTAGGGGCGAAATGGTAACTCCCCTACCACCATTACCCCATATGTGGGTTGTGCTGGTGATGCCACCTGTGCCCAGGCTGCCGGGGAAGACAAAGCAACTTTATGATAGTCTTAAAGCCAATCACTACACCGATGGGCGGATTACGGAGAGGCTGGTAGTGGAACTAAGGGAAGGTAGGGAATTTACCCCTTCCCTTTTGTTCAATACCTTTGAGAATGTAGCCTTTACTCGCTTCTCAGGGCTAAGCATATATCGCGAGCATATCGTGAAACTTGGTGTCATCGATGCTCACCTGGCTGGCTCAGGACCAGCTTTATTTACCCTAGTAAAGGACAGGACTCAGGCTGAAGAGCTGTATATTCGCCTCCAACAGCAAGGATTGGAATCCTATCTAACCGATACCTTACCCGCCATAGAACAGGTAGAATAAATAACCTATAGTTATAATTGTCTGGGATTATATTCCCTCATCTGTGCTCAAATTAGCTGACCCTCAGATATATTCTCCACTGTGGTATATATGTGTCGTCTTAACGGTTCTCCTCGGTGCTCCCAATGCTGGGACTATCCGAGGGGGCTGGAGGTGGTGTACCATCGGGCCAGTGTAGGTAAGTTGTCCGCACCGGATAGTTTATTGTAATCTCTTCCTGGTCAAAGCGAGCGTGAAGTCTCTTAATGAGCTCACTTTTCACACGGAATGAAGCCATTCGGTCCTTCGCCTGCAGCCAAATCCAGAAGTTAATGTTCGACTCTCCGAATTCCTCATACCTAAACCATGGCTCAAAAGTCTTTACCGCCTCGTCGAGGTCATCAATTACCTCTCTGGCAACGCTAAGGGCTATTTCTTCCACCTGAGCTAGGTCGCTGCTGTAGCTGACGCCGGCATTGACAATGACCCCCAGTTCTATGTTTGGACTGTGGTAGTTCGTGATTATGCTATCAGCTAGCCGGGAGTTAGGAATGACTATCAGATTGTTGAAGACGGTACGAATCCGCGTGCTGCGCCATCCCACATCAGTAACATACCCGCTTATGCTATTGTCCAGCTCGATATAGTCCCCCACATGCACTACACGGTCGAATATAATCTGAGTACCGGCGAAAAAGTTACCCAGTGTAGGCTGAAGCGCCAGGGCTACGGCTAAACCGCCGAGTCCCAATCCTGCTATCATCGGGCTGATAGGAATTCCCAGGTAGTCCAGCAGCACGAGCAAGCCACCTACATAGACAAGTAGTATCGTAATCCTTTGTGCAAGACGGACGAGGCTTTGGCGTACTTTTGCCCTACGTAGATACCATATCAGCAGCGCCCCTCCAGCCCGCGCCAGACCATAGGTAGTGAGAACAATCACCACAGCGATACTGACCTTTCCCAGACCGGGACGCCATGTTGCTAGATAGGATACAGAAGTTAGCGCCAGAAGGAGCCCCTGGGATGCTATCAGAAGGAAAACAGGACTGGAAAGACTCCCTAAGAGTTGGGAGGAAAGGGTGGATTTAACCCGCTTCTGTAGCTTTCCCCGTGCACGCCGCATACCCAGCAGAATTAACCAGGCAACCAAAATAAAGATAAGCAATATCCCTACAGCCCACGCCGCTTCTAGTAATGGAGACCCTGATACAAATTGTGGCTGCATTAGATACCTCCCTAAAGCTGGAATAATCGCCTTAGCCGTGTGCTAAACAATGCGGGATCCCAGATTAGAATGCTCGAATCTCAGACCCCGTAGTCGCACCTAATATAGCACTTAGCCTAATTTAAGTCTAGCCTCCCATAAGACTATCTACTTGTCTTTTGTATAAGTAATTGAGTATAATGAAGCCCAATTAAGAGAGGAGATTAGTAAAAATGCCATCGTATGCCTTTTTTCATAATGAGTTTGTTCCCTTATCTGAAGCCAAGATAGGGGTTATGACCAACTTCTTTCACTACGGCACCGGGGTCTTTGAAGGTATCCGGGGTAACTGGAATGGTGAGAAGCAGCAGATTTACATGTTCTGCCTTAAAGAACACTAT
>SDBU01010491.1_pt1 | contig 10277 bp, 16 predicted proteins | sample 2277071 | NCBI WGS metagenome assembly SDBU01 (sample SAMN10397929, study PRJNA504765) | marine sediment metagenome | isolation source: marine sediment core GS08_GC12, 126 cmbsf | place: Arctic Ocean: Gakkel Ridge, Loki's castle | collected 2008 | reverse complement strand
AGCAGGAATTTCTTCTAAAGTTATGTTAAAATCTTTTGTTTCTCCTTCAGCAATTGTAAAGTCTTCAGTATAATCATAATAACCTTCCTTTGTTAATTTCAAATTGTGAGTGGTTGGAATCAATTCTCCAAAATTTATATTTAACTTATTAATCACATTTGAAATTTTACAACCAACCACATTACCAGCATCATTTCCAGCAAACAATAATCCAACTGCATTATTATCTGAACTAACAAAAAGCGAACCACTGTCTCCTGGGCTTCCCATATTTTTACTAGTATATATACAATTAGTGAATGTAGCTATAAACTCACTATAATTTACATTAAGAGTTAAATTTGAATCAAGGACATTACCTATTGTTAATCCTGTTGTTCTCCCACTTTTCCTAATAGTCATATCTTCAACAGCTTCTGTTGTTCCATTAACAATTCCAATATCCAAGATTTCATCTGACAAATCAGCATCATTGATTGGAGTTGCTATAGCACAATCAACTTTATTTAATCCTATTTCATCTATTTTTATCCATCTTTCTAAATTAGCAATAGTATCTGCTGAATTTCCTCCATCAACTTGTCCAGGCTGATAAATTGCATCACCTTTATTTGCTCTTGAATTTTGAATTGAATCCTTATTAGCAAGAATATGATTATTTGATAAAATAACTCTTTTTTCAGAAACATTATCAATAACAGTAGTTCCTAATGTTCCAGCAGTAATTGCATAATGCCCAACAGAAACTCCGCCTGGGGCAGGTCTCCACCTATTTGTTCTATCTTGAAAAGCAAAAAATTCTCCTGATTCTATCATTATAACCCCATATCCCCCAATTGTTAAAGGAATTGCAGAAAGAATTTCTGTAGTTGCTTTTTTTACATAAACAGCAATCTTTCCTTTTTGAATTCCAACACCAACAACTCCAGGGATAGACATTAATTCGGGTGTTGCACTTACTTTAACTTTTAATATTGTCATATTTCATATCCTTCTATTGGAGTATTTCCAATATAATTTTCATCTAAATAAACTTCAGAATCTGGAGGCGTTGAATTCACATTTATTTTGGTGGTGGGTAGGGGGGTTAAAGTTATATTAAAATCTTTTGTACTTCCATCAGTTGGTTGATAAAATTCTTCCCTGTAATCTTCATAACCAAGAAGAAATAATTGTATTACATGATTCCCAGAATCTAAGTCTAAATTACTTATGGGGGTTTTTCCTATTAATTTACCATCTAAAAGACAATCTACATTAGAAGGAGTTGAATTTACATTTAATTTCCCAAGATTTGATAAATTTATAGTAAAATTTGCTATTGTATCTGGATTCGGCAAATAATCCCCTGTTGCGGGATCAATATGATATGTTCTTGCCTGAATATGAAACTCTTTATTTGGCATTCTAACATAATCTATCCAAGTATTAGCGTGAGAAGTACCAGCAGCCTTTATTCTTTCCCCATCAATTTTGAATCCTTCAGGAGACTCTAAAACTTTTCCTGTATCAACATCTATTACTTCATATTTTGCATAACCAATGTCTGTTCCTCTATTGTAAAAATGAAGATATATTGTTGATATTTTTTGCCCAGGAAGAACAGGACTTGTTGCACTAAAACCCTCAAGATTCATCATTATATATCTATTTGAAGGAAAAGGAACATTTGGAATTGTGAAATCATAAAAATTTTCAACAACATTATTTTGCCCAGTCTCTATTCTTAAATTCCAGTCTCTGTCTGGCATTATAAATATGGGTACTTTAGGCCAAGTAAATGCCTTTGGTCGCAAATAATGAATTTCATCCCCCACAACTAAAAAAATAATCTCATCAGTATCTAAATCAACAAATCTTGCAAACCAATCAACTACAATAGTATCACCAGAATTATCTACTCTAAAATTTATATATACTTGTTCATCTGTTGCTGCCTTTGTGGATTGGTAATGTTTTCCATATACAATTGCCATTTTATTCCTCTATGATTATTTCTTCATTGCCTTCCATATCTGAAATTTTAGTTTCCATAAATATCATTAAAACTCAAAACTATTTAAATCTAACCAAAAAATATAACCTTACCAACCCCAACAGAAACTATACCTGCCATATAAAATACAAGTTTTTTTAACCATCTAATATCATTTTGAATATTTCCCATTTCTGAATTTAGAATTTCTACATGCTTTGCTATTTTCTTCAGTTCGCTATTTTCTTTTTGATTCATTCTATAGCCTCTAATTGTTTAGATTTATAAATATCCATTGGTGTGATTAAATCATAGGGTTTGTTAAATTCTTTTTCAAAATCTATTTTTTTATTCGATGAATCATATAAAATCCTAACAACTGCTTCAGAACAAATTAATCTATTTCTTCCTGTCAAACTAATTTTAAATCTTGTTAACCAATAAAACCCAATCATTAAAATATCTAAAATACCATATTTTATTCCAACATATTTTTCGCAATTTCCAAGCACATCGTTTAATTCTACTTTTGACTCTTTTATTATCACAGAACTCTCTTTTATTTTTTCTTCCAAATCTCCAATTTCATAATAATATCCTTCAAATCCATCAATAATGCTCTTTGATTCATAAACAAGGACTTTATCAGGATGCACCCTTGCTATTATCCCTGCATGAACACACTTGGATTCTCCATAATTAGCTAAATTATATTTTGTGATTATTTTTGAAAAAAAACTGGAAGAATCATTGAATAAGACCACTTGCCCTACTTTGAATTTTGTTTTTTTATTAGATGTCATTTTATTTTAAAAGAATAAGAATTATTTAAATATTTACTTTTTTCTTTGCCCTTTCTAAAATCTCCTTAATTTCTTTTTCAGTCAGTTCCTTCTTTGGTTTGATTACTGGAAAAGGTCCTGTATAAATTTTTACCTTAGTAACATCTATCCCTTTAAATAAAGGTCCTTTCTCAATTTTATCAAATATTTTTATTGCCATTTTATGATACTGGAGATGTATACCAGATTGTTCCCTCAAAAAACCTTATTCCAGCAGCCCTATTTTGTACATAAACCCTAATGTATGAACCGTCTGTCAGGTCAATTCTTACATCCCCCCCAGAAAATTGTTTTTGTGAATCATAACGGAAATAGGCGTCCAATAGAACTATTACAGCAGGATAGTGTATTAAATATATTCTGTTGGGAATTACATCATTTGTGCTGATATTGATGGAATGCATAAGAAACGGTGCACTGGAAAAATTTGTTGAGGTCAGGGTAAAATATACTGTACTCAATGCTGCAACATTAAAAGCAAAAGAGTAGGGTGTGATGGATGGTGCCCCAGCAAGGGGTTCGGTGTATGCATCAACCTCTATTTCATAAATCCTCAGGATGTCTCCATGTATGTGAGTCATTTCACACCTCAATCCAATAGATATTTATTGCGAATGTGGTTCCTACCGCACTATTGATAATAGTTATTGTCCATGTATCACCCTCAGAAATTAATGCATCTCCTGTTTCCCATTCATACCCTATAAAAAAAAAACTTGAGAAAAAAACCCAAACATCTCCAGTGGCATCAAATCTTGTCAGATAAACATTATGGAGTGCTGTAGCGTCATCGCATGTGGCTGAAATTCTCTTTACATACCCCACTTTTCCTGAACCCATTACTGGCAATGCATAAACAAAAGTTCCAATAGCAAGAGCTCCAGTGTTAAAACTATAACCCTTTGTCCGCTGAACTATCGGTTGTTCATATCCTTTCTTTAGGACTTCAAAGACTTTTGTAATATCTCCTCTTATATGTGTAATTTTTATTACCTCTAAATTTAAATTCCTCTTTTTTCATCTGGTTCTTTCTTTAGACTTTCATAAACTATTTCCCTTTTTATTGCCCTGTACCATCTAAGGAATCCACGGAAGAAAACAGAATAAGTTCTAGCAAGTGTTCCATTGTTTAGACACCAAACTTCTGCCTTATTATAACACATCTTTGGTGGCTTGTAGATTTGAGAATGATCACCAAAATCTTGTAAGGTATCTGTTAAAGTTGGCTCATATGATCCATCAATAAATATAGAATAAACAGTATCTGGATTATAGGTTATATTCAAGTATTCAAAATAAAAAACATGCCCTTCTGGAACAGTAAGGCTAAACTGAACCATAAAACCAGGATCTATAGTAACTTCATTCCAATCATAGATTGGTTCATCACCTTCTATAGGATTATTTCTTTCATGCCTTTTTCTATCTATTTCCTGATTTTCTGCTATTTTTTTTAATAAAGTAACAACATCATTCTCAGGAGGAGTTGGCTCCTCTAATTTTTCTGGAGGAACTTTTGGTTTCATGGCTTTTTTTTCCTGTTCTTCCAAGAATTTTTCAACTTCTCTAATCCTTTCCTGAATGTTTAATTTTGCAGGTGGAGCAATGTTAGGGTTTACCATAAATAATAAAAGAAGCAGAGTTATTTAATTGTTTTGGATTTCAGGGATTAGCTGGTGTTGGTTTTTCAGTTTGAACTATCTTTGACTGTTTCTTTTCCAATCTCTTTCTCGCTTCTTCAAGTTCCTTTGGTGTTGCCTTACGAATTATTGTTTTAATTGCCATTTTTATACCTCATACCATTCAAGCTGGATTGCAACTGGTTCTGCACCAGTTCCATTATTAGTGACTCTAATTAAATAATCAGTATTTTTATTTAAAATCCATTCAGTATCAGGTCTTATATTTCCACCCATATCATTTTTTTTAATGGCTCCAGGCAATAATCCAACACATATTTGAGTTCCATCAACACCTATAGTAGGAGTATAATATACATTAGCGTCTGATGTGTTTGAAGAAAAACGATTCATATTTCGTATTTGCACTTCTGTTCCATTAGTAGTTATTGTTGGACCTTCAAAAATATAGACATACGATTCTGCTCCAGCACTAATTGAAAACATAAAATGCAAGTATTTATTTGAACCAACCTTTATTAACACTTCTGCATCAGCAGCCGCCCCAATACTTGTAAAAAGGTGACTTGCAGAATACATATCCCCGACATGAATCCGATTATGTGGTACAGTTATGGTAGTAATACTTGGAGTCAGTTCATCTACTTCTGCTTTGCTAAAATTAGATGTTTTTCCATTAGTACCAACTATTTCAACTTGAGTTCCCATTTATGCTCCCCCTGTCCCTGCTTGAGAGGTTACTCTGCCCCTAAATTTTTCTCTGTCTGAATAAATGAATTCTCTTATTCTTCCCTGAATCTCATCATCAAGCAAATAAAAGTCTAAGACAATTGAAAAATCCCTTGGAACAATGTCTGTATTCTCAACGACAATAGTCCCATTTACTCCTGAAATCACAATATTAGGTTTTGGTTCAACAGGCCAATTAAGCAATTCTGTGCCAATTAGAATATTCTGTTCAAAATAGTTTCTCACTCCATCAAACCTGAAGTTTATCACATCTGCTGTGAGGTCACCAAAAATGTACCGAAAAACAACCCATCTTCTTCCTGCTGGAACAAGCATTGGAATTCTTCTTTTCTCGCCAGCCGAGAGGGTAGCCCGATACCGAATTTCTCCAAATTCTCCCCAATTCTCTAATCCAAAAATTAATCCATAATCCATATTCTTTGTTAAGAGTTGAGATTATTTAAATTTAACTAAAAAATAAAAAAAATAAAAAATTGTTTTTATGGTGTTGGTGCATATCCAGAATCCAAGCAAGTTCTAAATTCTGTATAGTTTTCTGCTTCAATTAAACAGCCATATTCTTCTGTACTTAAAAAACCATCGTCTCCATCTTCACAATCACATTCATCATCAATTCTATTACGACAATATTTCTTAAGGTCATCCTCCAAATCATCTAAATCGTCTTCATCAACTTCACAAGTTAAATCAATATCCTCAAAATCATCTTGTAAATCACTAAAATCGTTTTGAAGTGAAGTAATTGAAAAACTGTTATCATAAATTCCACTAATATCAACACTTTCTGGTTGGTCAAAATACATCATAGTTCCAATGACTAAACAAGCAATTATTGCTATTACAGACAAACTTACTGCTATTGCATTTTCAGTTTCCATTATTGTTTTTTTTCCTCCCTTCTAATTCTGTTTAATTTAATTGTAGGTAAGGCAGGGAATTTTTTCATCCCACTTATCTTCTCCTTGCCCTTCTTGGAAAGAGCTACTTTCCTCAGTCAAATGACTATAAATCCCGTCTTTCAACGGGAAATTGGGTTGTCTCAACCATATAACATCTTTCGATTGGGATGATTGCATACGCAAACATTTTCCGAGACCCATTGGAGACGATAGATTCAATCTTAGTCTTCCCGCTTTGTACTAAGCAGTAAACACGTCTCCATAAAAAATAAAAATAAAAAAATTTATTATTGAGGTTATTTATTCCTCGTCTGAATCTTCTTCCTCAGATTTTTCGTCTTCAGTTTCTTCAGACTCTTCTTCTTTGGTTTCTAATTCTTCTTCAGCCATTTTAGATTAAATTTTCGTAAAGATAGATATCGTTTAAAGTGAAATTTTCTTTAACTTCTGCGTCTTCAAACTCATCATCTACATCTAATTCAATTACTTTATAAGTTATTGTAACTCTTGCCTTTCCAACTAAATCTTCGTCATCATCTAATACATATTTAACCTTAAAGTTTATTTCAACTCTTGCCTTATTTACTCCAAATATAGCTACATCTTCAACATCAACTGAATAAACATCTTCTATGTCTTTGTAAGATTCTATCTCAAGATTTTCTTGTTCAATATCATTACCATTAGCAAGAATTTCAGCATTAATTAATCCTAACAACCTTTCTCTAAATTCCTTTGAATCAAGTTCTGCTAAAGCTAATTTTTCAGCTTCTGCTTCCATAAGATTTTCCTCATATTCATCTTCACTCAACATATAATCTGGAAATTCTGGTTGAACTATTTCAGGAATAGTAATCAAACCTGCAATTGCAGCAGCAGTTGGAAATTCAATATTAGAAAGTACCTGTGTATTCAAAGCAATACTTGAATTAACACTTGCGACAGCAAATATTCCAGCGACTAAAAGAACAATAGAAGCAATAACAACAGTCCAAATAACTGGTTTTTGATCTGCTTGCATTTTCTTAAATTCTACCTCCTTTTAACTGTATAAAAAATACTTTTGGATATTCAATAATACTATTTTTATCCATGCTTTACCGAATGAAAAGGGGTTTTTAAAGATTGCTATTCACACTATCCCAGGGTCTTGAAAATTAACAAATCCATGGCGGGGAACTTTTACAGCTACTGTATAATTAACTATTAAATGAGCTGCCTCTGCTTGTGATTTATTGTAATCATATATCCCAACAAAATGAGTTCCATAGTTCTTTTGGTAGAACATAGCAAATCTCATATCATTCCCACTTACCCATCCAGCACCAGCAGTCCTATTTACTATCTCTTGAACAATACCTGTTATTCCAATAGAGATTGTGCCAGTGGTTGCAGGACTCCATGTTGCATCTGCAGTTGTTTTTGTTATGTTTCTTGGAAGGTTTCCGTTAGAAAATGCTGCTGCATCATCCACATCGTCTCCATAAATCTTAAATTGTTGGGTACCTGCTACACTTTTTAAATCTAATTTTAAATTTGCATCATCTATTGTTGCTTCTTGAGGAATTGCTATACCTTGAAATCTAAAAGCAGGATTCCAATATCCATACCCAGGAAAACCAGCCGAAAATCCTCCAAGAATAGTACTTGGTGTGGAAACCCAATTATTGTAATATATATCATCATGACCATCATCAACCGTATTAACTATATCTTCTTCGACATCTGCATCTATAATTACTGGATATGTAAAATCATTAGACCAAGACTTTATTCTTGTTTCAGGGTCTTTGATTGCTATTCTTCCTTTGAATTCTTCTGTGAACACCAAATGCTTGTATGTTTCTTCGGTTGATATTTCTGTGATTTTATTTGTTAATTCAATTTCTTTTTTGTCTCCATCTTGTCCAATAGTTTTTCTATTAAAATGTGCTTTTGTTTCCTTGTCTTCATAGACATCCCAAGCCAACTTAACTGGAGAAGAATCATTTTTTATGACTTTAAAGAATTGGACTCTTCCACTACGGAGATTCAAAAATAAATCCAATCCTGGTAAAACATCTCTATAAATGACTCTGTTTGGAAGTCCTTCTACTTTTTCTAATTTTATATTTAGATTTAAATCAGAAATATTCACTCCATCAATTTCCTTTAATTTTACATCAACTCTTCCACCTTCTTTGCTTTCATATTGATAACCAATGAAATTCTTGAATATTTTTAAATCATACAATGTTTTATTTACATAAAAATAATCTTCTGCTTCCTGGAGGGTTAAATCTATTTCTTCCAATTTATTATCTTTCTTATAATGAATTGATCCAAGCGATTTAACAAATGTGTACTTATTCCCTCCCTTATGATAGGTTTTAGAATTAAGAGTACGCTTATCCATTAATTCATTCAAATCTTGCTTTAAACTTTCTGCTGGAAACACATTTGGGTCTTTCATATTCCCTCCGTAAGAATCTCTTTCTTGAATCTGCAGTATTTAGGATCAACTACTTTTGTTGCTTTTTCTGGATTAATTGGCCATCCAGAATCTTTTAATATTTTGAAATGTTTTAATGGGTCTTCCAAGACTTCACGATACTGAAAAATATGTATACTCAAAACATCTTTACGATTTTTAATCTGTTCAATAAAATTTTTCATATTCCTTCCATAATGTTCTGTGTTTCTTAAAGGATTCCCAAAAAACCCTTCATAGGATTGCCTTATCTCCTCTTGGTCCCTCATCATAAAAACCACTCTTATTCCTGGCATAACAGACATCTTTGTAATACATTGGTTCAGACCTTTGATTAATTTTCCTTTGTATTTTTCTGGAAAACCAAATTCCAAGTAATCATTCCTCTCTAACTCGTATAGTCCACCAATATTAGGATCATAATTTTCGTCGGCAAAATGATTTTTCATTTCATCTCTGGATTGTTTATATTCCGCCTTTAAACCACCTGCTTCTAAAGCCTTCATCATCATCGAAGTACCAGTCCTCATGAATCCAGAAACCACATAGACAATTTCATCTTCCATTTTTTCTTATTTCAGTTGCAGATATTTTTTCTGTATCTTCATCTAATTTAATTTCTCTAATTTCCCAACCAACTTTTCTTCCATAACAAACTGATTCTATGTCTGGGAGAACTATAATTTTTGCATCAGTTACTTGCTCTTTAATCATTTCAATTCTTTCTTTAACAGAATAAGGATTTGATTCATTTATATTAGTATTTCTTATCCCAATTAAAATATTTTTTCCTTCTCTTCTAACTTCATCAAATAATTTTTTATGCCCATCATGTAGGGGTTGCCATCTTCCTATAAATAAACAATATTGTTCTTTCTTAAAGAATTCTTCAACTATCTTCTGGCAATTTTCTTTTGGAGTATTTGTGTCGGAATCAATTGTAAAATAATCTTCTGGCTCCTCGTAAAAATGCCCTCCTCTCTCTGGAAAATCCTTTTTGATGTAAACCCAGATCGGACTGCATATTTTTTCTATTTCTTTCCTTACTTCCTTGATTGGTGCAATCACAGAAACAATCACATTCATCTGCTTACTTAATTCTCTTGCCAATCTTGCAACCCTGTAATTGTGCTCTGTTCTATCCTCCCTTGAAAATCCTGCACCAAGAGAAATACTATTTCTCATTTCATCTCCATCCAATATAATTGCATCTATTTCTTTAGAAAGAATATTTGCTAAAGTTGTTTTACCACTTTTACTTTGTCCTGTTAACCAGATTATCATTTTAAGTCCTTGTATAAGTTATCATTACCCCCAATAAGAGAGCATCAACTGTTAAAGTATCTTCTGAAACATCACGATAAACTCTGAATTGAACTAATTCTGAAGCCCCTGCTCCTGTTATTGTAATATTTCCAGTTGCATCACTTATATGTACATCATTATTTGCAATTCTAGTATCTAATACTCCAACTGGATTTATAAAAGCCTGATCTATTGCATCATCGTCTGCATAAGACCTACCTGCAATATACCATTTAACAGTTTCTCCTGCCCCCCCTGCAGCACAAGTCCAATAAAAGATAGCCGTTATAGTTCCAGCATTCCAATCTGAAGGCATACCAAGTGTCCATTGAGCAAATTCATCTGCGGCTGTATCAAAAGCCATATTATACATATCCACATCATTTGTCCCATATT
>SDBU01010490.1_pt1 | contig 10277 bp, 18 predicted proteins | sample 2277071 | NCBI WGS metagenome assembly SDBU01 (sample SAMN10397929, study PRJNA504765) | marine sediment metagenome | isolation source: marine sediment core GS08_GC12, 126 cmbsf | place: Arctic Ocean: Gakkel Ridge, Loki's castle | collected 2008 | reverse complement strand
GCTCGGTGACTTGGAGACATCGGCACAATGGAGGCCCCAGGCATGACCCTCGATCCCGAGGACTTTATGAAAAAATTCATCCAGTGGAGTGTTCACGACATCTATAATAAATGGGAGAAATGGGCCTTGGAAGTCTCTTCCTTCGCCTATGGGACCGCCATCGATCAAGCTCGCGCCGAGTCGGATTCGAGGGCGACCAGGATGGCTGACTTCCTCAAATCCCTTGCCGAGTTTCGGCAGAAGGTGACTGTGGTGGATATTAAGGATCTCCCCGTTTATACGCCTCAGCAAATGGATGAGTGGCGTTGACAACCTTATCTATTTCACAGGATTCCAACGAAGTCTTGACGAGGTTGCGATATAGCGGAGAGAGCGACGAGGCCCTGATCGAAAGAGTCCTGGACTACGCCCGGAGTCATATGATAGCCTACGGTATGTTGGATAATAATGGCGTCCAGCCCTAATTCTTAAAAATCCAGCCATATATCAAATAGACGATGGAGTACCTCGAAGTCCTCCATCTTGGGACTTCCGGGCTGTGAAGTGGAAATCGGAAACCGAGGCATGGTGGTCCCGCCGCGGGGAGGACTTGTCCCCTTCCCGCACACTCAATAAAGCCCCGCTGAACTTGCAAAGACCTTTTTTATATTATACAGCCCGTTTACAATTTGATAATGGGCAACGGAAATCGCAGCACCCTCAAGCTAACGGGAAAATACTTTGAAACCCCCTCAGATATACCCGAAGGGGTTCCCGCATACGTCCTACTGGATGAAAAAGGGCGGGTCCTGTCCCGGGGACAGCTTATAGACGACGACGGAAACGTGACCTCCCTTATCTCTGATCACCAAGGCAATCTCCACGTAACCCACGCACACAACATCCAGACTGTCGCAGTAACAAACCCCGGAGTCGCCTATGCCAACGGCACAAACGCCCTGTGTATTGCTAAACCCTCCGATGAAGCCCACCAAATAGAACTTGTAAGCATCTATCTCTCCACGAACGTCGCAGGATCCTTCTACCTTGTATCAGACGATCTCGACATAGACCCTGGCTCCACCACAGACAACACATTCGACCTGGCGGGGATGCGGGGCAACGGAATGGTTCAAACATGCGACGTTATCTGGGCCACCTTCCTCGCCAATCAACGCAGAGGAGTCACCGGGGGGGAGTTTCATTGGGACCTTCCCAACGGGGAAGAGCTCTACCTGATATCCCCCGATGTTCTATACTCTCTTGTTGTCAATTGGATTGAGGAAAAGTAAATGCGCGCATGGGTCAACGGCTTAACCCGGCTTAATAATTGTTAAACCAGCTAGGATAAACCCCACATAGTTAATAGTAAGCCCATGAGGCCAGACGCAGTAATCTCGATAGCGGCTCTCTGATTTTCTGGGACATCCCACCAATTCGGGTAGTATTCTATATTCTCTATAATTAGCGGCAGTTCTACCATTGGAGCGGGCAGTGTTCCAAAATCGTAGCCTGCAACGTTCCCTCTAGCCACACCATTGGAGTATTCAAGATGTATAGGATATAGTCGTCCCTTCTCCAGTCTTGTTATTCTCGGTGGGTCTGTCTTCTGTGATAGGTGTAGCGTTCCATCAACGACAGTCGGCATATATACCCATCCATTAGGGCTGGACTCTATCCAAACCAAGTTCTCTCGTGGGTACTCGAAGCTGGGTGCGAATCCTATGAGGCTGTAGCCTTCCAAGAATCTTACGTAGCCCGATAGTTTAGGCATATTCGATCCCGTTTACAGGTTATCTTTTTCACTTTAAAAGTCTATGTTGAAATCTCGTTAAATCAGGCTGAGCTTGCTAATCAGGGTGTTAGTACTGTCCGCTGCCCAGATGTCTTTACCGTCGAAGCAGGCTCCACCATAGGTTATTCCAGTCACTTGGCGTTGGAGTATTCGTGCCTGTCGGTCAATGATGAATGCTTCTTGGGGGAGGGAATAGTCTGAGTGAAACATGTCTTTTCCAAGGAATGCTATGCTATTGGGGCTTGTTGTCCATGGCATCGGGAAAGTGTCTATTACGTTTCCTTCTCTGTCCATCTGTGCAATCATATCTACGGTCTCGCCAATGATCCAGAGATACTCGCCGTCGAAGGTTAAGTCGTATGGAATGGTCATAGGGGGTGCAAAGTTTCTCAGTAAGTTTCCATCTGTATCCGCCATATGTATAAGAGCATTAGTTAAATCAGAAATCCAAAAGTGTTCATTGTCGAAAGTTATCCCGCCTAGCGCAAATGGGAGCGCAAAAACTCTTATTATTTCTCCGCTTGTCGTCACCTGCCAAAGATTATTACCGATAAGATTACGTATAACCCATAGATATTTTCCGTCGAAAGCCACGCCTTGAGGGGGACCCATCGGTGCTGCGAAGGAGTATTTTACGTCTCCGAGAGTCAACTAATCCGCCACCGTTACTCGGCATGTAATGGTGAAGTAGTTGGCTGCGGGGGTGGCGTTTGTGTAGTCGGTGGTTACGACTATTCTCATTTTCTCCCCGTCGCAGTCGCCTGAGACTGCGTAGTTGCATGGAGTTGTCGACTCCTCCTCATAGAGTGCTCCGAAGGGGCCATTCATGTAGTCCCTCCATGTACCGCCTGCCTCACGGAACTGAACCCGGATGCGTAGACGGTCACCATTCACCAGTACCCCAGTCTCGGTTATGTCGTACATGATGAGGAACTTGGATTCCTGCATCACATCTATCTCCTCGCTGGCGTAGTCAGTGTCGTCCACGGTTAGGTCTACGGCATTGTGCATGAGGTAGGTAGTCTTGCGGGGGGTTGTCATCGTAGCATCACCTCAGCCTCGCTTATGGTACAGGGATACGTGTTAGGAGTGTAAACCACCCTAGCCAGCACCGACTCACCCTCAATCGAGTAGGTCTTCACCTTGTCCTGGGTTACGCCCATCGTGTCGTACTCCCGCCAGTTATCCGTTTGTTTCATCACTTCTACGCTGAGTGTTCCCTGCTCGCTGGCCCTGAAGTTTATAGACTTTCCCGCATAGCCGAAGAGGGGAAACGGGTGGCTTGTGGCTTCTGTTGCCACTTCGTGTTCGCCTGGGGCAGCAGCCACTATTGTGGTGTCCACGAGAAGGTCGTTTGTCAGTGTTTGATATAGCCTGTAGCAGCGTGGAGGAAGTGCCTGTCCGTGATTGATTCTTACTTCAGGTGGAGCTATTGGTAGAATAAGCTCTTCACCCTGGCCAGCCGCCTCAAGAATAGCGGTTAGGTCTGGTGTAAACGGCCTGTCTACTCTGAGGATTCCGTAAGGTGGATAGGTTACGTTTGTAAATGCTAGATTTGGAGAGACCACTGCAATAGCAACGAGGTCGTTATCAATGTAGTATTCTGCACCGAATTTTGTCATCATAGTTGTATAAGTGTGCCATACAGTCGTGTAGTCGGCTGGCAAAGCCGCAGTTATGTCAATGTTCAATCCATTAAAGGCTCCGCCACAGTAAGCTCTTAATCTAGGAGCCCCGCCGCTATGGTAAAGGGTTAAAGCTGCTATGCCTGAGCCTGTCCCTGCATCGCTTTCAAAGCCCATCCATATCTGCTGCTGGTTCTTGGTAAGCGTTGGCAGTATAGTTCTGAAGGAGGCAACCCCATATCTCCAAGATTGCTTAGTATACCCAGCCACCGCGTTCAAGCTTGCAGGACACTTAAACTCGGCTACAAAAGGATGCGAAAACCCAGTTTGCTTCCAGTAGTCACTCAGTAAACCAACAGACTCAGTTCCATAAACAGGTGCTGGTATATTATCGACTATTCTACAGTTAAAGTGAGCGTCTATCCCCTCACGAAGAAACTTAGACCAACTGACACTGCTGTGAAGGTCAAGCGTCTCCCTCAGCGACCTTCTGGCTCCGCCGCTTCCTCTGGGCATCCTACTCGCCTCCCTCTACGTTACCCTCTGCGGAGATATATATCATGCCAGCCACTGTTGCCGCCCTGAATACTATCGCAGTTCCATAGGTGGGGTAGAACGTGTCCTTATCATCGGCAGCCACGAAATGCTCTACCTCTGTGATGGCCGCGGATACGCCCATAGCGGCTATATGCGCAACAGAGTATCCCTGAGCCACGAGGGTAAGGAATATTGGGTTGAGGCTGATGAACCGGATCCACGTATCCTCAGTTACGAAGACCATGATCTCCCGGGCGTAGCATTGCCCCCTCGGGCCTACGGCTCCGGAGGCGTAGTCTCTCGTGGCTTCTGCAAAGGTAGGCGGTTGAGGTCCATGAGGCCAGCGGAAAATGCTTCCCGTGAGAGCGTTATTCCTCGCGTTATACCCGAAGGGATAGTAAACTGTCCCAGGAACCCCCGCCGCAGCCTCAGTCACGAGTAACCCAAGCTCGGCGAGCTCTGCTAACACTACAGTTGCAACGCTATGAGAGTCCCTGTAGCTGTAGTGCTTCTGCTTGAACCTCTTATCCCAGGTTGCCTGCGGAGACTCTAATACAGACATCTATCGAGCCTCCTCCTGAGCCGGTCTTGGCTCCTTCAGCATCGCCATCGTATACGCGTATCCGGTACATGTATGGGGCACCGAGTCCGAGTTGATCATGTATAGCCTTGCCCAATCCGTCCAGGGCCACTCCTTTGATTGGCTAATTGTATAGACTCCTGGTAGCGTTCTCGGGGGAATCATAGATGTGATATACATAGGAGTGTTGTATAATCCAACCAAGGTCATATTTTCAACAGTAAAGACGAAGCCCGTGTCAAGTTCGTCATGGGTATCTGCCCTTATTCCGCACTTTGGATGATCGAATACACCGTTTAACGTCAGCAGCGTACCCTCAGGTGCCTTGAAGATGTAATCCGATGAGGGTATCTGAACCTGGCCATTAGCCGGAATCGTGAAAGGACTCTGAGTGGGTCTCCAGTACCAACGCCACTTAAGCCCTTGCTCGATCCAGCTAGTTATAAGAGGAGATACACCTGTAAGGCTCATATCGAATATTATGCAGAGTTAGCCCTTAAAATCTTTATAGATAGCTTCTTAATTGAAGGAAAGATAGATCAGAGCGGTTGCTATCGCTAGATCCCAGACACCCATAGCTATCTGCCCTGCGGCGCTCCCCTCTTCTGGCTTATTCTTCCAATAAGCATACCACTTCTGAGGCCAGCCGATAAAGGTGGCAACGGAGAGAAAGCCGTAGAACCACCCGAGAACGCCCACCGCGAGAGGGGGGAGGGTGCCCCCGGTTGCGAGTATGAGTAGGGCTCCTAAACCGATGTAGATGAAAAACTGGATCTGGGGGGGTATGTCTTGTTGAGCTGGTTTGCCTAAGAGGGAGTAGAGGGCGGCTGCAATGTATGCAGCGGCTGTAGCGTGAAGGAAGGCAGCGAGGGGAGTCATTTAACTCGTCCCCAACACTTTTTCATATAGATTCAAATGCTGCTCCGCCACTTTGCTCCAAGCATCGTTTTCCGCATATACCCTTGTGCCCTCCTCTAGGGAGGCCCTGAGATCCTCATCCTTGAGGAGCAGACGTATCTTCCTTACCCGCCTTTTAAAACCATTGGGTGTTTTTATAACTATGTTATAACAAACAGGTTTTAATATAATATTTATTGGGTTAAATGGGGGAAGGATGGTAGTCCTGTGAGGGCTCATTCCACATCCTTTCCCCACCGCGCTCATCAATAGTCCACTAAGCCTTAGTTGAGTAACTGTTTTGGAATCCATAATACCTATTTGTAGAATATGCTGTAAACGCACTCGAAATGGTTCTTGAGGAGAAGAGGACACCTGAAGAGACTATTGAGGCCCTAGAGGCGCTTTATGAATGTATCCCGACTCTCATTTATCTGATTAAAATATCTGCTCGCGTACGAGATGTGGATTAGTTCGAGAACGTGGGGGGTTCCCCCCATCCTACTTAATAGGGATTATGCCGGGGGCATGTAGGGCATAAAACACATTATGTGTTTTAGTGTTGGGGGGCTACCGTTTACCATATAAACGGAAATACCTTTAAAATAGGGAGCTTTCTAAATAAGAGCCTCAAAATGGGCGATTTCAACTTCAGTCAAACGATGTCAGATGTGAGGGGCTACCTCAACCCCCAGGAGATTAAGACCCTCATAGATAGCACCAGAAACCTGCGAGATCGTGTGATTCTCTTGTTGCTCTGGGCCACGGGCTGTCGCTGCATGGAGTTGCTTATGCTTCGGGTTGAGGACATCAGCATGAAGGACCGGGTACTCTACATGTGGACATTGAAGCGCCGAGAGAAAAGGCGTTTTCAGCGCATCGTACTTGTCGATAGTGCCACCATTAACGTGATTAAGAAGTACCTGGAAGCGTATAATATCACAACTGGAAAGCTGATCCGAATCTCTGATCGCCGGGTTAGGCAGATCGTCTACGAGACGGGCGTGCGCGCCGGGATCCCCCGAGTGGGCGTCAAAAAGATTCACCCACACCACTTCAGACATTCCCACTGCGTAGCCTGGATCAGGAAAAACCCGTCAATGGAAGGCCTCAGAAAGCTCCAGCAACGATTAGGCCACGCCAGCTTGAATACCACCGCTCACTATCTACAGTTTGCATTCTCTGAACAGCAAGAGGAAGTGGATTCAGTCCTGAGTGAAGTATTGATAAAATAACCATGCCTATTTCATAGAGAACGGTGTTCTTAGCCTTGATGAGCTAAGTTAGCCCCATACTGTGCGCGTGTAAATGCTTTAAATAATTGAAGTTCTATTTTCAAATGAATTGGCATGGTCAGCGTTGAGATAAAGATAGTGACTACTGAAACAGACCCCTATGTGCGCTATCATGGCAAGGCCATCGATGAACTTCTAGACACTAATTTTTGGCGCACCCAACCCAACAAGATAATAAAAACAACCAGAACGGGGTTCACCCACACACAGACAGTTGATTTAACCGAAAAATCGCACTATGTTGTCTATGGAAACTCGGCCGAGTCCGATTATATGTGGCACGCCAAGCTCTTTATCAATAATGAACTAATAGCTGAGGGAGATGTAGATCGCTATCATCCGCTGAGGGCTGATTTTACCATAACCGCTCCGACGCCCCCGGTTGAGTTGCCGCTACCCGCTATTACCTCAGCCATCATGGGCGCGCTGGCAGTTATTTGGGGTCTATCCTAGGGCTTACTGGCGCGCGCGCCTTCTTCATCCAAATCAAAGTAGAACGGGTCTATCTTATAGAGTTGAAAGAGAAGCCTCATAGCATCCCTGATCGCTTCCAAGTGATCAAAGTAGATTCCTTTCCTGACCAGTTGGTCTAGGGCTGCTACGTAGACCCTCGTGAGTGTCAAGTTGAAGCTGGTCTTGGTGGTCTTGTTGGACAACAGATAGCACATCCGTGGTATAACTGTAGTATTAGACAACCCACAAAACTAATAATATTTGTGGTTTACTTGAGGTATACAAGTGAGCCAACTATGCCCAAGGATGGACCTATCGCCAGGGTGCGAATGAACGAGGCGATGATTAAGGCAATTGATGTTGCGGTGAAGATGGGTGTGGCTATGAACCGCTCAGATTTTATCAGGCATGCCGTCTCTGAAAAACTGGAAAGGCTTTCTATCTTCTAATCCATATCCGTGGTCCCTGAAAGAATTAAATAGAAATATCTCAATTTAGCTATGACATTCATGGACAGATCATCAACAATCTTGGCGACGCACGCATGAAGGAGAAAAAGAAGAATAATCCCGGCCACAACCCCTCTGGCTATGTACCACTGCCCCTCTGCGCCGAGTCCCGCGCGCATATGGAGACAAAGATAGATAACATGGAGAAGAGCATAAAATCCACCATCAAGGCCTCAATGGCTATAGGAGGCTTCATTCTAGCAATCCTCCAGCTAATACTACACTTTTACCCCATAGCCTGAACTACGGTCATTGACAGCCTCTGAGAAGTTTTTCATTAGAGGCCTCTAAACAATACCGTTATTATAATAACCATTATAAACGAAGAGCCAAACACATACTTGAAATGGTTCAAGGAAGAAAGACCATCACCACCCACATCTTTGAGGACCTCCAGGACCTAGAGGATTCAGAGGGCCATTGGCTGGTACTTTATGACTTCGCGCAGGCAGCCGGCGAGGTCACACCCCACGGATTCTTCAGAAACCTGAATCGAATAATGGAGCTGGGCGACGGTATCAGAATTCAGAAATCGGTGATAGATTGCCGGCGTCTTAAGACTGCGAGGGCGATTGAGGCGTTATGCCACCATTATGGTGCTCGCGACATAGCCATTTACGAGGTAAAGGGGATCCTAGAGCGCGCGCGAATGGGTATAGCTACATAGAGAACGACGTTTTCTATAGCCCACGTAAAGTCTCTCACGACCGTGCGCAAACTATCAGAAAGTGAGCAGAATAAAAGGATAAAATAAAATAAAGATGCTCCGTCGGGGGGAATATCATGACTCCCCGGTGATTAGTTAGAGTTTTGGATGAATTTTGCCCTCAAAAAGGCTTATATTCAATTCATAACCATTCTCATAATGATAGAAAGATGGCTACAATTAGAGCTGTCGGCATAGGCGACATCAAGGACGTAGGCGTAATCTACGGTGGGAATCTTCTAGGGTATTCAACCGAGTTAGGCTTGAAGTTCCTTGACACTCTGAGACCGGAAGGCTGGATGGGACAGCCCCTCAGCTTCTGGGGAGACATCCTCGGAGCCGCTGGAGGCGTTGTGGGCGCTCTCTATCTTGATGCGCCTTACAGTCTGATATCGGCTCTGATCGGAGGCTACCTGGCAACTGATATGGTGGAGCACATCATCAGAATAGCCGCTCCCATCGCAGGAGTAGCTATACCTCCACAGGTCGTTATACCTCAGATTACCGTGACACCCCCGGCCACAGCCAAAGGCAGATACATAGTTACGAATTAGAGGGATAGAGGCTCTACCCCCCCGTTACTCAGAGAGTAGAATATAATCTCATAGTTCTTGAAAAGATGTGGAAGGGGGTAAATCTAAGATGTCAATCAGAGACATTTCCCCCTTCCACGTGAATATTCTACACTTCACTTTATATAAATAATCGCTGAATAAAAACACCCATTCTTACGCTTATGGTCGTTTAGGATAGTAGTGCTTACCCTATACGGTGTAGCTATCCATAATAGTCACCCCAGTATAGGGAAAGCCTAATATAAAATGGGGCGCAAAACCTCGATCATGGAGATGAAAAGCGCGGCGACCGCCAAATGGCTGGGTCGCCTGAGTGAGGGCTCCGTGAGGAGCTATGGTTACACCTTCACCCGTTTTATGACTTATGTCAGGGGGAGCGGTGGGGCCTTCAGTGAGATGTCCCCGGACGAGCTTGTCCAGTACCAGAGGGAATCCAATAACGGGAGCAAATATGATATCCTCGACCTGATCCAGGCCTGGATAGGAGCGATGGAGGCACGACAGAGCACCAAGAAAACCGCGTACGCCACCATCAGGAGTTTCTTCGGTCACAACCGGGTTGGCCTACCGAAAGATCTCGGCTTCATGATACGGGGTGACCGAGCGAAAGTCGTCGGAAGGCTGACGATTGAGAACATCAGAGATATGGCTATTACGGCCAATCGCTGCTACAGAGCCATAATTATCTCGATGTTTCAGGGAGGCCTAGACACGGCTGGCCTGATCTACTGGTCAGAGAACGGCCTCGACAGCCTCAAGAAGCAGCTACGGAACGATCCCAAGACCATCAGGATAGAGCTCCCCGGCAGGAAGAAACGCAAAAACTCAGAGCCCTTCTACACCCTCATCGGGCCGAATGCCATAGAAGCCCTCAAGGCTTGGATGGAGGTCAGGCCCCCTGGGCACAAGCAGGTCTTCCTGACCCGGGCCTTCGAGGACAAGGAGAAAGGGATCCGGAAGCCGGTTAGCCACAACTCTCTGATGATGTATTGGTTGAAGCACCTTGAGAAGATAGGCCTCATCAACAGAAAGGGGGGGGACCGCACCACCCGATACGGGCTGAACCTACACGAGATGCGCGATGTATTTAGATCTCAGTGGGAGAAGAGCCCCGCAAAGGGGTCGGTAGCCGAGTTCATGATGGGGCATATCGTGGATCCACTTGAGTACAATAAAGCCTACAGAGACGCCGCGTGGACTCTCCAAGAGTACAAGAAGGCTCTCCCGCTGCTTCAAATTATGACCTCGGCCAGACCATACGGACAGGTGGAAGAGGAGGAGGTTCAGATTCTACGCGACAGGGTCAATGACCTTGAGGCGCGGCTT
>SDBU01010489.1_pt1 | contig 10278 bp, 9 predicted proteins | sample 2277071 | NCBI WGS metagenome assembly SDBU01 (sample SAMN10397929, study PRJNA504765) | marine sediment metagenome | isolation source: marine sediment core GS08_GC12, 126 cmbsf | place: Arctic Ocean: Gakkel Ridge, Loki's castle | collected 2008 | reverse complement strand
CATCCATAAGGCTACGCCAATAATTATCATTAAAACCATGAAAAGGCCAAGATATTCAGGCCCTGCAAAGGTAGAAAATATCCGTAGGCGCCCCATAGTAGCCAAATTACTGCCGACCTTGGCCAAACCTCTACTTTGTAAGCCCTCCAACCCAACTGAGGATTGCCATAATCCGTAGGATGCTGTAACTACCCCAATTATCATCAGTATAAATATTACTGAACGTATTTGTTTTTTGCTCACCGTCATGTTGGCGACGATGAAGTAGATAGGAATATATGTTGCCAGTATTCTTAAGCCTAAGAGTCCCTGAAAGATATTTGATGCTCGGAAAAGCTGGATAATTGCCAACCAAAGAAAAAGAAAGAGGGGCAAATTCAAAGGAGTTGCTGCTAGTTTTTCCCTCTTAAAAATGAATTTATGAATTGCCCATCCAAGGGTTAATAAGACAACCATGGCTTCCTTCCACATGGCTTGCACTGGACTAATCCCTATGGTCCATCTTACAAATCCGTAAAATGGAGCAAAGTAAAGTAGCAGTAATAAGGCGGTCCATGTTCTCGTTAGGCAAAGCAGAAGGATAAAGATCCCTATAGAGATGATAATGAGCTGACTAGGAGAATAAACAACCACTCTTCCTACCAGAATCCCCATGGCCATTATAGACAAAGCACCTACTGTCCAATAGAAATATCTAGGCCATCTTCTTATTCCTAACTCAGAACTCACTAGAGTAATTTTCCTCATCAGTTTTTCCTTGTTCTGACAACTTCTTCGTAGACTTTCATTACTTCTCCGGCCATTCTATCCCAAGAGTATTGTTCGGCAGTCTTCCGGGCACAGCAACCCATTGACTCCAAAAGATAAGAATCATTCATTAAAACCTTGATCTTTCTCGCTATATCGCTGGTATTGTGAGAAATGAAATAACCATTAAGACCTTCCTTAATTAAGTCTTCAGTGCCGTTTACTTTAGTTGCTAGTAAGGGAAGACCTGAAGCCATAGCTTCCAATGTCACCAGAGAAAATGCTTCGTAAAATGTTGGAAAAACAAGAAGATCGACTGTAGCATATAATTTTTCCACTTTCGATGATTTTCCGAACCAAACTACTCGATCACTGATTTGCAGATTTTGAGCAATCTTAGTAAAATATTCCCGGTTGAACCATTCGCCGACTACTAAAAGTTTAAGCTTCTGAAACTCCAACAATGACAAGGCGCGAATAATGTATTCGAGCCCTTTTCGTTCCCAGTCTCCCCCAACAAATAGAACGACAAAGTCAGTCTTAGTAATGTTAAGATCCTTGCGGAGTTCGGTTCGATACAGAACTCTATTTCTAGGGTGGAATTTTTTTAGATCAACTCCGTTTGGAATAACAGCAATTTCATCAAGGGACTTGCCGTAATACTCAAAGATTTCACGCTGAACGCCCTTGGATACAGCAATTACTTTTCGATTGCCTCTGGGGCTGTAGATAATTTGCTCAATCTTGCAGATAAGAGCATGGACCATAGCATCGTGCAAGCGGTGTATGAAATTTCTTTTCTTATTTTTAATAAAACGTGACAATGCTTTCACCTTCGTCCTTTGTGTTGTCTGATCTGTAATTATGTTTTGGATAATTGCATTTGGACCTACTGAGTGAATTATGTCAAATTTCTGTTTTCGAAGCAGACAAGTACTATTAAGGATAAAAGAAATAATCATCAGCAATGCTGGTTTCTTGAACATAGGCACATGATGAGTAATAATTCGCTTGTTTTCAAGATCATTAAATGAGTGTGCAAATATATGTACTTCATGATAATCTGCGATTCTTTCCGCAAGTTCAGCGACAGCCCTGTTGTGCCCACCCTGTTTACTGTAATGTTCAACGACCATAGCTATTTTCATTTGCCTCAACTTCTTGATCCTACCTCTATTTTCTTCCTAATGCGACAATATTGACTCCAAATTTTTCTCTAATCCTTCTAGGCAGCGGAATAACCTTCCCAAATGCCTTAGTAACGCCAGAAAAAAAACAATTCGTCGGCCATTGACTCAAAGATAGGAAAGGGTCTATACCTTCAGTCTCAATTGAAGTGAGACCAGCAGTCTTCATTTCTTCTCTTAGTTCAAGAGTATCATAACAAAATATTTCTGGTGATCCGATGTAGCCAGGGTAGCGCGTTAGTTTCCACCAATAATATAAAGGATGCCTCCCGTTAGGAACAAATACGATCACCACTCCGCCTTTTTTAGTAACTCTGACCATTTCACTAATAATGTGGATCCTCTGCTTTTTATCTAGCCAGTGTTCAACGACTCCCTCATTGAAGGCAACGTCAAAAGTGTCGCTCGAGATATCAAGTCTATTGAGGTCTTGCCGGATCGTTCGAAGGTTCAACTTTCCCAAAAATGAGGCCGCTATCTCACCTGGTCTTCTGGTATTTCTAAGCATTTGATGAGATAAATCTAGAGCCGTTACTTTGCAGCCTAGAATAGCTAAGCATACACTAAATTTTCCGCTGCCACATCCTGCCTCAAGTATTTCCCCACCTCCTTTAATTTGGGCGAAACGCACTATCATCCGAATGTATGGAGATTCTATGAATTTCTCGAAAAACCTTTTGTTAACGACATCAGGACGATATAGTAAAGGATTCTTCCTAAATATCCCTTCCCATTCTACGCCGGTTCGTTCTCTCAAGTACGGTCATCCTTCAAGTAATAGCTGACATGCTATTACTTGAATTCTTCAGCTGCTGTAGTCTCAAAAGAAACTCCCTTTAGATCAAAAATACTAGACATTCCAGTATTAGGCTTCAGAATGTCTTTATTCTTTTTTTCGCAATTAGTATATAGCCAAGCGTATCTCCACATAGTTTTCCGGGTATCATTTTGTGTGCATTGCCTTATCAATTGCGAAGAACATGGCAGAAATAAGTGCGCACGTCCCCCTTAGAGGGATAAGAGCCGTCCTTGGCTTCGGAATCAATTTGTTCACCATGCTCTGAACGACATTATTGAGCGTGTACATAAATATTTGTCCGCACATTGCCATAAAGCCACCTCGCGGTCTAATGGCAATAACTTCAAAACCGTTCCTTTCGGCCAAGTACGACAGTCCAAATTTGGTAAAACGAAAGTAGTCGTAAGGTGCTTGATGAATGCACCAAGTCTGTGGTGCTGTCAGTACTAAATATCCTCCTTCTTTCAACACACGCGACATTTCTCTGATCACTAGGGAGGGTTCCATCACATGTTCTAATAGCTGGAAAGAAACTACCGTATCAAATAGTTTCGATTTAAAAGGAAGCTCTTCAGCATTTCCGTAGACATCAACATAGGCTTCAATTTCATCCTGCTTCAGTACGTTTGAATCTAATCCTATGCATCTTTTCCCGTTCTCGACCAATATAGCAAGCCACGGTTTTGTGCCACATCCTACATTGAGGATTAGTCCACTAATATACGGCTTTGCTTCAATCAATGCGTCTTGAATAGTCTGAAGCTCTATTTTTAAAGGATTAAACCACGAAGGCTTAGAAAATTCTTGATTTATCCTAGATTTCATTTCGTTCGATCCCGCTCTTTACCTAGGTTAGTCTTCAATTACAAAGACTCTCATAAATAGCGAGCGTTTTTCTTGCCGTCTTCTCCCAAGAAAACAATTTTGCTCTCTCTAGCCCCCTACCAACCATTTCCTCTCTTAACGATTTATTCGTTAAGACTTTTTCCATAGCAGACACGATCTCATCGACTTTGTAAGGATTAACGTACAAGCCCGCGTTTCCAACAACCTCAGGAATTGACGCTGCATTCGAAACAACAACCGGAGTTCCGCACGCCATTGCCTCCAAAGGGGGAAGACCGAAGCCTTCATATAATGAGGGATATACAAGTAAACAGGCTCCATTATACAGAAGTGCCAAGTTTTCATCTGGAACATGACCAGGGAGAATGACCCTTTCCATCAAATCCAGTTCTTTGAGGCTCTGCCTGAAGACTCTTTCATAATAGGGGGTAAAACTAAGATTGCCAGCGATCACGAGTTTGAGGTCCTTCCTGTGCATAGCTAGCAATTTCTTAAACGCCGCTAGGAGTCCACCTATATTCTTTGTTGGACTAATTCCCCCAACATGGAGAACATATTCTCCGGTTATCCCGTATTTTTTCATTATCCTCCTTGTTCTGCTCGAATCTCGTACAGGATGAAAGTTTTCTCCGATGGCATGATAAACTACCTTCACTTTGTCTTCATGAATATTCAATAGCTTTATAACATCATTCTTTGTGTTTTCTGAGTTCGTAGTTATCCTTGATGCTTTCCTGAGGGCTTTGATTCTAGCAAAATAGACCCATCGGTATATTTTTCTTCTAAGATAATAGTGAGGAAACACGAGGTGGGTCAGGTCATGAACCGTCACCGCACTCCTGCAATCTCGAATCTGATAAGGGGGGATGAACTGGTGCAACGAGTGAAAGACATTCAGCTCCAAGCGACCCAACGTTGGAACAATGGACAACCGCTCTTGAACCATGGTAGGAACAGTGCTCAGCGACTTAGGCATAAAAGGTATTCTCCAATCCTTTGGTAAATTTAATATCCTTGCATGGGAATTTCTATTAGCTATCTGTAAGATCTCTTTATGACTTCTATCCTCTGAAACAAAGAGTATATATTCGTTTTTGGAATCTACACTTAGCAAACCTTTCACTAGATAGTATGAATACGTTCCAATTCCTCCAAGAGATCTGTTTGCCATCGCTTCCTGTAACCATCTCACATCAATCCCTATTCGCATTCTCTTTGTCTCCCAATTTTTTGCGAGTAAATATAAAGGCTCATCGAGGATCTACATTTTTCCCGATAATCTGAATTTCTGGGTGGATTTGTAGCTTTCTCATTTATAACCATAGGCAAAATAATAGAAACCTAGCCACTCTGCGACAAAGGTCCCGTCGAGGTGCCTTAGCAGTGGCGTTAGCATTTGAGCAATAAGAGACTCACCAAAGACAATCACGGGAGACCCTCTAATAATCGGAGTACGAGGCGGGAAAATTCCCGCCGGAAATACTGTGATATCACGTAAATTCGCATTTTTCAAAAACTTTATGATATCCTGACGTGTGAACTTCATCTCGAAAAATGGATTCCACTCCCGACCCAGGAGAGGACGAACAAAATCTAACGATCTCAAAAGGGAAAACTTTTGGGGAACGATATCTGAGTAGAATACTCCACCATTCTTTAAGACTCGCACCATCTCAAGAATTATCGGCATGGGATCTTCAAAATGTTCTAAAAGCCCTGTGGAAAAGACTAGGTCGAACGAGTTGTCCTCGAAAGGAAGACGTTCAGCTCTTGCCAAAACATACAATCCTTGGGCTCCGTCTCTATTGTACTGAGTTCTTGCATAGGCCAAGGCTTCAATTGAATAATCTAGACAGTAAGTGAAGTAACGTCTCTGAGTTAAGAAGCGAGATAAGCGAGCCGATCCAGCCCCGACTTCAAGGGTTCTTTTCCCGCACTTTGGCAACAGGGGAAGAAGGTACTCCATCTTGATTTGATCCATTAAGAAAAAAGCATCCTTAGGCGTATCAGTTACTCTCGAGATTCTTTTCCAGTGATCGTCCCAAGTTTCTTTTCTTTCACTTCTCACGTTATTAGTTCTCCCTCGTCTGTAAAACAGTACTGATGACACACCAAATTACTCCAAGCTTGTTTTTTGACTCGGCATGATTTGAAGGCATAATCAAATAAATTAGCGACCACTTCAGAAATTTGAGTGCGTACCTGGCCAAGATTAACCCTTCTAATAGAATAGTTATCGCAAACCCATAATGTTTTCTGAAAAAACGTAATTTACTTCCGTACGAACGATCCATAATGATCTTGTCCCTATCAGGTAATCCTTGAGTGCTCCGACCACCAAAGTGGACAACTTTTGCCTCGGGTATGTAATAAATCTTCCATCCCTTCTTTTTCATTCGATATAGCCAGTCAGTTTCCTCAAAATATATGAAAAATTGCTCATCCATCAATCCGACATCTGCTATGGTAGCCCGTGGAACGATGATGCAGGCTCCCAAACAGTGGTCAATTTCGCGTATGTGGTCGTAATTCATCCACTTCATGAGATGCTTGCCAAAGATTCTGTTATAAGGAAACCATTGGCTGAGATAAGAGTAGTCATAAAATTCTGTCTCTAGGTTGGGAAAGCTACCAAAACATGATCGTTGCAAAGTCCCATCGGGATTCAGCAGTTTGCAACCAGCAGCTCCCGCGCACGGATGTGTGTCCATAAATTTTACCATTGAGGAAAGAGCACCCCCTAGAACTAATGTATCAGAGTTCAGTAAAAGAACGTAACGTCCATTAGACTTTCTTATCCCTTGATTATTAGCTTTGGAGAAGCCCAGGTTGTTCTTATTCCTAATGAGATTAACCTGCGGGAACTTCGCTCTAACCATATCTACACTGCCGTCGCTTGAGTTATTATCTACGACAAACACCTCCAAATTAATTTCCTCGGTTCCTCCATGCATAGACTGAAATATGGACCGAAGACATAGTTCTAGAAATCGTTCGCCGTTCCAATTGGGAATAATGATTGACAAGTCCATCGCTATTCAGGCCTATCAGCTTGCGCGTCCTTTCGAAATCCCCCTTCGACGGTTCTTTGAATGATCGCGTCAGCCGCAACTTCGAAATTATCCGACGTCAAGACCTTGTAGTATCTGCAATACAACAGATTCTTGAGGTGGACCCTCAGTGGCCCGCCATACCTTCACCCTTCGCTGCAAGGTCCTGAGCTGTCCATCCTGGAAGCTGCCCAGGTTATTTCTCTGGAGGAACTCAAAGAGAGTCTTTGCTCAGCAAAATCCTTATCTGTTCCTGTAACTTTACAACCAAGAAATCTCATGGCTAAAGCAAGGTGTCCTGGCATCATACCGACATCCAGAAATTCCATTTTGTGGTTTTGGATTAAAAATCCTCAAAATTTCAAAATAACGAGCTTTATGCGCCTGAGAGTACTCGTATTCTGTGCCTATATCAGTATCGGGTTCTATCATGCTTTCCACTTTGGCTAAAGCTTTTTCAATTTGTAACATTAGTAATGCTCCTCAATCTGTGTTATTCCATGGATGATAAAGAGCTAGACCACAACATTTGAGGTGGTAAATCATATCAGAAGTATCTAAGAAGCCGATAAAGCGATTCACTTGCCGACTTCACATAGCATTAGATCGGGTAAAATCTTCTTGAAATAAGCCATAATCTTAGGGTTAGGATATTCTTTCATAAAGATACTCCCAATAATCGAATTCCTTATATTCACGTCCATCGTTTTGGATCAATTCAGGGAATCTATATATCTGCTTAAATTCTCGTTTTGGAAGTTCAAATTCGGGATCATTCAAAACTACATGTTTTTTCAACTTGCCTGTTGAAGTACTATATTCCGATCCATATTCATGATTTGCATGCAAAAAGTACTTTTTACATATTCTGTTGATTTGTTTTAGGTACTCTTTTGCAGTTGAGTAATCCATCTCAGTTAAGCTGTGTGAATTAAATACTAAATCGCAGCATTTATCTGGCAATTCTTGTATGAAATAATTAGGCATAATAATTATATCATATTCTTTGACATCTACATGCTCCACTTCACCATAGAACAAAAATTTTTTATCAGGAAAAATACTTTTTAGAAAATAGGACGCAATCACGCAAATCTCTGGAATATCGATATCTATGTACGTACAATTTATATCCATATTCTTGAAAAGATGATACGGAATCCCGCCATATCCTCCCCCAACTTCTACAATAACTTTGCGCTTATTCTCTTCAGAAACTAAAATTTGTATTCTTTGTGCAAAATAAGATAGACGGTGTGATGGTTGTATAATTAACTTTCCATTAATATCCATCCCTGGCATATTACCTATTTCTTTAGGATATTCTAAGACTTCATCAGGGAGTTGTGTCATTTTTTTCCAAACATAATGATTCCTATTCATCAAGTTTACTCTTCGTATTTTGTGAAAAAAAGTAGTAGGTAAACCACCGAAAAGAGATAAGCCAATGCTTATTTTGTTGCGTGTAAAATTTGAAAGGATTGACTTAACTCTATCAATATCTTCATTTTCAAGTGCCATAATCAATTCCTGATGAGAAATCCTTAAGATAGACTCCCACACACCACCGATTTGATACGTCTTAGGTTGATCGCCCTGATCTTGTTTTGTACAGGTATAAGCTGAAATGATTCTTATAATATCCTCTTCATTAATTGAGTTATTCTCTTTTTGGCTATTTTCCAAATCATTATTTAAGTTTTTGAGAGTATATTTGGCCTGATTATTAATTTTATCTCCAAAAAATACAATAAGGGAACCTAAACCACAAATAAAATAAAGTATTATGTTATAAATTATAATGTCATAAATGCGCTTTAAACCTTTTCCAATATATTTGAGTATTCCTTCCTCTTTTATAATTTCAACCGACCTCTTTTAAAAGACATCTTTCATTATGATATCTCCTCAATCTGTGTTATTCCATAGATGATAACGAGCTAGACCACAACATTTGAGGTGGTAAATCGTATCAGAAGTATCTAAGAACTCGATAAAGTGATTCACTTGCCGACTTCACAAATTGTTTGTCTTGCTCTTCTATTGGCTTGAGAATCATCATCAATAAAATACTAATAATACCATAGATAAATCCTTTGAGAACGAGGGGAATAACAGTCTCGCCCTTGACTAGCAGTGTTGGTAGTAATGCTATACTAAAAACAAGAAATATTTTGAGATCAAAGATTAAAGGAAGCTTAGCTTTTATCGCCTTAATAAGAACTCCGATTTCCAATAATCCAATAAGCGCGGTTGAGAATCCCGTTGCGAAAATCGCTCCGAGAATCCCATATCTTGGAATTAATACGACGTCCAAAATCAAATTAAGGACGCCGGCACTAATACGCAGATATAATCCGATTGCTTTCTTGTTAATCAGATAAAATACCGGCATGGCAAAACTTGCGTTTGTTAAGAGATACACAATCTTGAAGAGCGCAAGAATACGAAAAGCTGCACTGACTGAAGCGAATTCGCTGCCATATATAATCGTTATAATTGAAGGCGCATAAAGCAAAGCAAAAGCGTATAGAGGTACAGACAACAACAGTCCAATCTTCGCAACTATATACCAGGAATCTGCTAATCCCTTCACTCCTCTCTTCTCATAAGTTTCTGAAAAAATCGATTGAAAGATAGGTCCAATTCCAGTCCCCAAAAAACTGAGCATCAGGGTTAAAGCAAAGGCAATACTGTAAAACCCAATTTCAGATGTTGGAATTTTGAAATAATTCAGTAATAAAATATCTGCTTGTTTCCCTAGGGCGTAACTCACAAAGCCTATCAACCAGGCAGTAAGCCCGATTGTATAAAATCCTGAGAGATTAAATTTAATAGACTTACGAAATAAGTAGCTTTTTGAAAAAAAAAAGTAAATTGAGAAAGTTAAGATCGAAGTAATTATTGTCGCGTAAATAATTCCATTAATTCTGAATCCTGCCTTTAACAGTATATAAGCAATAAATAAAGCTGTTATTTGCTGAAAAATCTGTAAAGTTTTTGTAAACTTAATTTGTAGTTGCGCTGTAAAGACCATTGATAAAAAGCTAATCAGTCCCGTGAAAAGAATATAGGTAGAAGCCAAGCGCAAATAACTGGAAATACCTGCTTGATGAATCAGCAAAGCAATCTGAGGTGCGCAGAAATACAGAATAATACCTGCACACAGTGAAATGATAAGGCGATAAGAAAATAATGTTCGTATAAGATAGACAACTTTTCCTTTTCCCGCCTTTTCAGCTTTGAGCACAAGCCCCGGAAGCCTGACGTTTATAGTTTGCTCAAACCCAAGATTTATTAATAAAGGAATTATTGTAACGACTGCAAGAACTGAAACGTAAAGCCCATAATCATTTGGTCCTAATCCCCTTGCAATCACTGCGGAAGATACCAAACCGATTGAAACAAAAGCAATTTGTCCTATTAGGTTCCATTGAAACCCAACTAAAAATCGTTTACTAAGTGACATAAAATTCTTCTTTTATGAATAAATCAGGTTAAGTCTTCCTCTAAGCATGATAGAAGATAATCTACTGTTTTTGAAGAAGGTGCCAGATATTCGGAAATAAGATTATTAACAGCATGTTGAACAGTATCACCATTCCACCAGTCCTGAACTTCATTATATATTTTATTAAGATGTTCAACC
>SDBU01010488.1_pt1 | contig 10279 bp, 9 predicted proteins | sample 2277071 | NCBI WGS metagenome assembly SDBU01 (sample SAMN10397929, study PRJNA504765) | marine sediment metagenome | isolation source: marine sediment core GS08_GC12, 126 cmbsf | place: Arctic Ocean: Gakkel Ridge, Loki's castle | collected 2008 | reverse complement strand
CCTTAGTCATTGCGAGGAACGAAGTGACGAAGCAATCTCCTCGCGGTGGCATTTCCCCACTTAACCCTGAAGAACCAAAAATGTTCGTGAAATTTCTCGCTTTCCCCTCCCCTCCTCGGAGGGGCCGGGGGTGGGTTCCAGTTTTCTTGTTTTCCGACTTCCGACTTCTGTTCACTGTGCCGCGTTTGCGGCTTCCAAGGCTGTCAGCCGTTCTTGCGCTTTTTGAGCATATTCGCCTTCACTGGTGAGTTTCAATACCTGTTGATATTTTTTTACTGCCATGTCTTTATTCGTTAGTTTTTCATAACACATCCCTTGATAAAATATGACGGATGGTTGATTGGGAATCAGCTTGTCTGCTCTGCCAAAGTCGGTCAGGGCACGCGAGTAATCCGGCGTTTGCAGCGCAATCAATCCACTATAAAATCGACTTTGGAAGAGGCCAGGATATAATTGCAAAGCTCTATCTATATTAACCCGGGCTTCACGTAAATTATTGATTTTGAAATAAGCAAAGGCGAGGTCGGAGTAGAATAGCGCCTGGTCGGACGTCAGGTCAATAGCCTTTCGATATTCAACAATTGCTTGCTGAGTGTTTTTCTTTGCCATCAGTTTCTCTGCCTGGTCGTAATGTTGATATGCCGGGGCGATTTTTTGCAAAATTTGCGTTCCCCGTTGAAATTCTTCCATATTGAATGTCGTATTTGAGCCAGTGGCTCCTCTCTGCGCAATTCTCGTCCTTGCACCGTTGATTCGGTTTTTCGTCAGTGGATGAGAAGAGAGCCACCCTTCTACTTTCGACGGCTCACGCGAGGCGGCGGATTGCAAAATCCCCAGCATTTGCACGAAACCTTCTGTATTATATCCGAGTTTGCTCATGTATTCGATGCCCAATTCATCAGACTGCGATTCCTGGTCTCGACTGAATTTCAACAGCGTCAACTGAGTGGCCATCAACCCTGCAAAAGAATAATATTCACGGTGTTTAATTTCTTTCGCTTCAAGATACGCGGAGAACGTCGCCAACGCTAATTGTGCAGTCAATTGCCGTGTCAACGCGTTCGATACGTGTCGCGCAGTCACATGACCAATTTCATGTCCAAGGACACCGGCTAGTTGCGCTTCATTTTCCATACGCGACAGCAAACCGCGTGTGATGCTAATCTTCCCGCCGGGCAAAGCATACGCGTTGACTGCCGAAGAATTTACTACATTAAATTCATATTTTAGATCTGGACGATGGCTTGTTTTCGCAAGTTTCTGTCCAACATTGTTGACATACGCCTGTAATGCTTTGTCTTGCAAAAGCCCACCACTCACCTGTGTGGCAATGGGATACTGTTCCTCACCAATGGCGATTTCCTGCGGTTCCGAGATAAGCGTGAACTGTTTTTTTCCCGTCACCGGATTCACCGCACAACCTGTAGCAAAAAGGAAAATGAACATGCAGAAATATATAACCAGCGCTCTGCAAATGGTCTCGTTGGATTGGCAAATCCAACGGAATAATCGGGATTTGCGCTCGGCTTGGATTGCTAAATCCAAGCCACACCCGATTGAGCGTGTTTGAGGACTACTGATAATAATTGTTCTCGTCATGAATGGCCTCCTAAAACGTAAAACGTGAAGCGTGATTATGTTCGCTTCGTTCAGTCTATTCGTAAACTGCTGAATACCAAGACCAAAAGTTTAGCAAAAAAAGAAGCTAATGTCAATCATAAATTAGGCTAAAAGGCAATTACCCTTGTATATTCTTGCCGTTTTGCCCCCTTGCCCCTTAGCCCTCTTGCCTTCGTGCCTTCTTGCCCCAATTACCTCTTGAATACCAAACGATTTTGTTGTATCATCTTTGAAAAAAGCGCAAGAGGGTAAATGAGAAAATGGGATTTCAGCAAGATAAAAATGATTTTAGAATCAGATTACGCTGTATTTTGATAGGGCTGGCGTTGCTTCCCATCAATATCTACTTGATGAGCGTGGCGGAATTGAAATACGATTCGCAGGCAACCGCTCTACCGCTGTTTATTTATCCTGTTTGTCTGTTATTTTTTTTGACTATACTGAACTTAGTGCTTGCGAAATTCCACAAAAAAGCATCCCTTTCTCAAGGCGAATTGCTCACCATTTACATTATGGCCGTCATATCGACATCGCTAGCGGCTTACGGTATGATGCAGGACTTATTTGCCGTCGTCGTACATCCATATCAATTCGCTACGCCCGAAAACGATTGGGAAGCTTTGTTTTTCCGATATGTGCCATCGTGGTTGACAATAAGCGACCGCGGCGTTTTGAAAGATTACTATGAGGGCGATTCGACGTTGTATATCAAACGAAACTTCGAAGCGTGGATATCCCCGGCGTTAGCTTGGAGCGCATTTACCCTTGTGTTGGTATTCATGATGCACTGCATCAACACCCTCGTGCGCAAGCAGTGGGTGGAACGAGAGCGGCTTGCTTTTCCTATTATTCAACTTCCAGTTGCGATGACGCGTTCTCATGTTTTGTTTACCAATCGTTTGATGTGGTTAGGCTTTGCAATCGTAGCGGCGATAGATATACTCAACGGCTTGCATGTGCTGTTCCCCACAGTACCCTACCTCAACGTCAAGTTGTATGACATCAGTCGCTTTTTTACAGAAAAACCGTGGAATGCGATGGGTACAACGCGGACTTCTTTTTATCCATTTATGATTGGAATCGGGTTCTTTTTACCACTGGATTTGTCTTTCTCATGCTGGTTTTTCTTTATATTTCGCCAACTGTTCAAAGTAGCTTCTAGCTTTATCGGAATACACAGCCTACCTTCATTCCCGTATTTCTACGAACAATCTGCGGGCGCGTGGCTGGGACTGTGCTTCATCGCGTTGTGGATGAGCCGCCAACACCTAAGTGCGGTTTTTCTTACGGTTTTTAGCAAACGTAAGCCATTGGACGATAGCGAGGAGCCGATGAAATATCGGACAGCTTTGGTGGGATTGGTAGGGGGGATGGCATTTATGACTTTATTTTGCCATAAAGCTGGCATGTCTGTGTGGGCGACCTGGCTGTTCTTTGGATTTTATTTCGCGCTGGCAATTGCTATTACGCGTCTACGAGCAGAGTTTGGCGCGCCGCATGGAGTGTTTAATCACCCACTGGATATGATGGTAACTTCGTTAGGAAGCACTACGATAGGCACACAAAATTTGACGGCAATATCTTTCTTTTATTGGTTCAATCGAGGTTACCGCCCTCATCCGATGCCCAATCAATTCGAGGCGCTCAAAATGGCGGAAGTCACCCGTATGAGTAATCGACGGCTGCTTCTTGCGATGTTGCTTGCGGCGGTGGTCGCGATTATCGCGACATTTTGGATAGATTTAGAATTGATTTATCGGAACGGCGCTACATCGCGTCTGACAGCTTTTCGCCTTTGGGTCGGCGGAGGTACATTTAATCGGTTGCAACGATGGCTTCATTATCCTACACAACCAGACTATATCAGAACCGGTTTCATGGGCGTCGGCATTTTGAGTACAATATTGCTAACGATTATGAGAATGCGATTTATATTTTGGCCGTTTCATCCAGCGGGATACGCACTTGCGGTTAGTTTTGCCATAGACTATTTCTGGTTTCCATTTTTCATCAGTTGGGCATTGAAATCGATTATCCTTCGTTATGGTAAAATAAAAGGATACCAGCGCGCCATTCCTTTCTTTCTAGGTTTAATCTTAGGCGATTTTGTTATTGGGATGCTGTGGATGATATTCGGAGTAATAACAGCGAGACAAGTGTATATGATTTTTATTTGACTCGGTGTTAAAAACGGAAAACGGAAAATGGAAAATGCCTGCCTGTGCCAAAGGCAGACAGGGAAAAACCGAAGGCACCGTTGCGAGCCTTGCGAAGCAATGTCATCCCGATTTTCATTGAGTTTTACTAAGGCTTCTGCTTTTTCCATTGTGCGTCGTTCGTATTCGTCAATTAAATTATCAAGCTCATCATTTTCTGCAGGAGTAAATTGTCCTTCTGAGTTTTTCTCCAGCAGTTCCTGCATCTGTTCTTGTTGTTCTGTAGGCATAATGTAATTTGCTGCTAGTAAAAGCGCCAGATGTTCATCGTCAAACGATTTTCTGATGTATCTTGAAGAGAGTTGAGATTCGATTTCTTCTACTTTGACCGCTTCGATTTGATTAGCACGTTGAACAAGTTGGTCGAAAGTTTGTCTATCTAACACAATCTCTTGGTCGGTTGTTACTGTTGCTCTTATAACTAACATTTTGAAGTCTCCATATATAGATTTCAATACTTTGATGATATAAGATGGGGTAGCTTTAGGTACGTAGAATGGTAAGTTGGCTTTCCTGGACAGTGAGAAAGCGGGAAAACGAGAAAGCGGGCAAAAGACTCGAACTAAGTGTGTTTTGGTTTTAGTCTTTTACTCACCTTAAAGCGAGCGTCCGAGAAAGCGGGAAAGCTTTAGGTTGAGTAGCAAAGCGTATCGAAACCAGCAAAAGATTAAAACTAAGATCAAAACACGGGGTTGTCTTTAGTCTTTTGCCCGCCTTCTCGCCTTCTCGCCTTCCCAGTGTACTCACTCACTAATTCTTAGCATTAATTAGCCCCGCGTATCCTTCTTGCTTTTTTTTAGAGCCTTTTCTATGGTGGCGTGTAACTCGCTATCTTCGAATGGTTTAACAATATATCCGTAAGGTTTTGTTATTTTTACTTGTTCGAGCGTTCTTTTATCTGATATAGCAGTGAAATACACAATTGGAATATTGAAACGCTCGCGTATTTTTTGGGCGGCTTCAATTCCATCCATTTCACCACGAAGTCTAATATCCATTAGCACTAAAGAAGGTTTATGCTCTTCTGCTTTCTTAATAGCTTCCTCTCCTGAAGACACCATTGCGCAAACGTCATATCCCAAAGAAAGCAAACGCTTTTGCGTGTTTAAGGCGATAATACCTTCATCTTCGACAAGCATAATCTGTGTTTTTGCCATTGTTTTAAGTCCTCCCTTCATGCCATTTTATCTCAAACGCTGTTCCATTGCTTTTATCAATTTCGATAGTACCATGAAGCTGTTGGGTTAATATATTGACCAATTGCAAACCTAATGATTCTATGTTTTTCCAATCCAAATCCTCTGGGAACTCAACACCATTATTGCCAACAATCAGTGTAATATTATCATCACTATCCGAACGAAGGTCAATACGAATTTCGCCGTCTCTGCCATCAGGAAAAGCATGTTTTAGTGAATTGGAAATCAACTCGTTTAGAATCAATCCACACGGAATAGCAGAATCAATTCCAATCGAAACATCCTCGACATCCATCTTTAGCGCAATGTTACCTGTGGTCCTGTAAGCCTGAAACAATGTACTTGCCAGGCTGCTTATGTATTCAGGAAAATTGATACTCGCCAAGTTCTCCGACTGGTACAGTCTATCGTGGACGAGAGCCATCGCAACAATTCGGTTCTTGCTTTCTTGGAACATCCCACTATACTTTTCATCATCGATATATCCTTCCTGAAGATTGAGCAGGCTGGAAATAACTTGCATATTGTTCTTTACCCGATGGTGAATTTCACGCAGGAGTACCTCTTTCTCTGCGAGAGATGCCTTGATTTGTTCCTCCGCTTTAACGCGCTCAGTAATGTCAATGGCGTAATGGAGATATATGTCTTCCTCTAGCGGAATCCACCACGTATCCCATAATCGTTCAAAGGCTTCCACCTCGCAACGTTTCCCCTCCTTTTCAGCCATAGCCTCGTCAGCCATACAGTACCAGCATTTGTTTTCACCATTACGAATGAACATGCTCTTAGCAAATTCGCGCCAGCATGGTTCTCCTATCTTAGCACCAACCTCAAGAGCTATACTGTTGGCAGCTATCACAGTACGATTAGTCCGAATCAGCATCGCTGGATGTGGTATCGAGTCAAGGAGAAGAGCATTTAACTGATGGCTTTTTTTAATTTCTTCCTCCGCCCTCTTGCGTTCGGTGATGTCTTTTTGCAGAGATACCGAATACAGTATTCTTCCATCCTTATCTTTCACAGTATTAGCACTCAGAAGAACTATGCGTCTATTTTCCTCCTTCGTTATGATAACCATTTCCTCGTCTTTCAGTTCTCCAGTTTCTTTCCACTTTGAGAGAAGCTGCCTCATCTTTGGCAGTGACTCAGGAGCATAAATCGTTTTCAGGAGTTTGCCAATAAGTTCTCCTTTCTCGTAGCCTAGTGTCTCAATGGCAGCTTTATTCACATCAAATATTGTGCCTTCTGGTGTAACCATGTAGCAGTATCCAGGTGCATTCTCAAAGAATTCCCTGAACTGCTTATCGCTAGTCTGTTCCATCTGACGCAATTCTATCAGTTCATCTATGAGTTGTTCATTTGTCTTATCCTCATCTTTCATTTAGTGTACCTCACGATAGTTAAATTTTTGAGCTATTGTCAAATATTCGCTCTGATGATATTGAATAACCTTCACTTTACAAAGGGGCAAAAAGTGTGCCATATGATAAACCCGTCATCGGCTGAAATTGGTGAGTGAGTGGGTAATCTTGATTAAGCCTCACTTACCCACTTACCTCCAAAAGCCCTTTTGTCAAACCTCCGTTCACTTCACAGTTTATAATTGAATAACAACTTTCAGCCCCTGCGTTTCCGCGACAATGTCAAGTCCCTCTGAGATGTGTTCCAGTGGAAGGGTATTGCTGATAAGAGGCTTAACCTTGATAATGCCGTGTTCAATCAATTTTAAAGCCATAGTGAAATCATGCGGTGTGAAATCATGGCTGCCGGTGACTATCAACTGCTTGTAGTGAATCAAATTGGGGTCTAAATCCATTTTGTCGGGCGGATAAGTACCGGCGAAAAAATTGACGGTGGCATTAATTCCCGCCATTTGTAATGCCATATCCATAGCCTCAGTGGCACCGACAGCAACGACTATGGAATTGGCGCCGTGCCCCTCTGTCAATTCTTTGACCTGTGCGATGGCATCCTCTTTTGCCGCACAAATCACGTCATCCGCTCCCACTGTTTTAGCAACTTGAAGGCGTTCTTCGATAAGGTCACACGCAATAACGCGCCCGCCGAGATGTTTTGCCAGTTGGGTGTGCATCAATCCGATGGGGCCAACTCCCACGATGACTACATCATCGCCCATCTGAATGTTATTTTTTCTGATACCGTTGAGACAACAAGCCAGAGGCTCCGTGAATGTTGCCTCTGAGTAAGAAAGACTATCGGGCATAATACGCACATTGGGTTCTATCGCAACACCATATTCGCAAAATCCGCCCGACATCTTGCCATGTCCAAAATCCTCGCAGTAGTTAAAAATACCACGACGGCAGTAATAACATTTGCCACATACAACCCGCCAATCTGGTACAACTCTATCGCCAGGTTTTATATTCTTCACCTCCGCGCCCACTTCCGCAACCTCACCAACCCATTCGTGTCCTAAATGACGCGGATATGAACTGGCTTTCCTCGCGCCAGTATACCAGCGGACATCACTGGGACAAATGCCACAGTATGTAATGTGTACCAATATTTTTGATTCATCCATAGACGGCATTTCTGTCTCTTCCACTCGTATATCTTTAACCCCATAAAGTAATGCCGCTCTCATTGTATCTGCCATGTAAATCTCCTTTGACGTACTCCCGTACCCCTTGAAGGGGTAGGATTCTTAGGTTATTCATCGTACAGCCCGCTTTGTTTTTCCATCGGCGCTAGCCAAAGGAAACAAAGTCAGTTGTTCGGGAACACCTAATTGACGACGGTTGGACTTTCGTTTGTTCCGCCGGTTGACGCCAGCAACACTACTACTTTTCGACAACGGATAGTTGTCGATACGTAGATACTTTACCATAGGACTTTTGAAATTGTCATCACCACTCAATACACCAGTTAGATGTTTTGTGCGAATATTACATGCACCAACGACATCCCTGTGTATTTTAAGATTACAGGCTGGACAATTGTAATTTCGTCCTTTTGGTTTGTACTTATTGCCACATTTAGGGCAAGTTTTAGAGGTTCCGTGTTCGGATTCTAAAGTTGTTTCGATGCCCACTTCATCGCATTTGTATTCAAGGTAGTGACGCTGTTGATAGAATTCCCACTGGCTTATTTTCTGTCGGTTCTTACGGTTCAATCGTTTTTCATTATTGGTGTTCTGAGCGATGCCAGTTACGTCTCCGATGACTACTGTTTTGACATTATGTTCAATGCACCAATCAACCGCTAAACGGGTAATTTTATGGTTAAGGTCTCTTGCTCGCCTTTCGCATTCAGCTATTACTTTGGACTTAACAGCTTGTAATCGTTTCCAGCGGCGAGAGCCTTTGTTGCATCGAGATTGCCGCCGCGCCAGTTTTCCGATGGTTTTGTTGCGATACCTTTTGATTGAGCGAAGTTCTCTACCAGAAATGACTTCAGCTTCTTTGCCATCCGTGATGGTGATTGCGTGGATTTCGCCCAGATCAACAGCGGCAGTGTTGTACCCCAAGACCTGTTGTTTACCTTCTACCTCTAATGTGATGGAGAGCCAGTAGCCGTTTCGCCAAAGTAGTTCAATGGTATTGGGCTGGCAATCAGCAAGGTAGGATGGGAGCTTGAATACAATTCCTTGACATCCTTTTCCATTGGAAAGGTGAACATATCGCCCATCGACTTTAATCGCGTGCCTTTTCCAGTGGACGCAAAACCATGTCTTGTTTTTGTAGGGATAACGGATGTCTGGATTCTCTTTCCGAAGGGAACGGGCCGTAAGACGGTAGTCGTCGGGTTTCATCCGACTTTTAAGATTGGCATAGAACTTTTCGACCACTGCTTGTGTGCTTTGTGAATGTAATGAAAATCGTCCAGCAATGTAACGCTTCGTTGACCCTTCGGAAAGCCAGATGCCTTTCTTCCGGTAGGTTCTCCAAAAGAAATTTTTTACAGTATTCCAAACGCGAGCAGATTCTTGTGATAGTTGTTGACAGTGTTGAAACCGAGACTTACTGAGTTTCAGTTTCACTTGTCTGGGGCGAATCATGTTGTTCACTCCTTTCAAGCTCACGTTTTAACTGTAAAAGGTAATTTCGGATTAACTGAGAAACTGAGGTGTAATTTTGTTTTGCGTATTGCTTTGCGGCGTTTATTAGCTCTTCTTCTAAAATAATATTCAATTGGCGTTTCATGCTATATATTATATAGTAAAATTATAGTATTGTCAAGAAAAAAGACAGCGCATTCATCCCTCTACATCGAATGTAGAGGGTCTTCTGCACCCTTTTTATAAACAGAATTGTTATGCTGGAGGGAGTTTCATACGACGAGCCGTCGTTTGATAGGCCTGTTCAATTGGTATGGGAATTGAGTAGCCTTCTATGTTGAGAATCACTTCAGGGAAGCTATCGTCAAATCCAAACTGTAGGATTGTCGTCCGCGTCAACTCCTCCGTTTCAGGGGTGTAGATGGCAATAAACAGTTTCTTGTCTGGATTATCAGGAATGGAGACAGCGTCCTTCCAATCTGTGACCATTATATCATGGACATTTCCGTTCACAAAATAGATTAAATCGACCATTACGAAAGTTAAGAAGTGGCTGAGGTATTCTTCATATTGTATCGCATAATATTCCCGGTGCGTTCGGTTCCATGGAGAGATTAATTCCACGACTGCGACGGGAACCCCTGAATCATCATACACCATCAACCGTTTGTCTGCTGAAATTGAAGGCCTTGTGGCAACAAACTGTAACGTGACTTTGGAATCTGTCGTGGGAGTGGGGGAATCCACCCCGTGGAGAATCGGGGGTTGTTTCGTGATAACAGTATCAGGTCTAATCTGTCTGTTGATGTAAATTCTTCCCGTTGGAACAACATCAAACCCTACTGGAAGCTGCTCTTCATCTATCATGATGTTGGCGAGTTCATGGATAATCCTGTCGTGGAAATCCTGCCATCGTGAACGGTATTTTCCCCAGTCATGTATAGCCATTTCGATTCCCCCTTTTTTCCGGGTAAGAATATATGATTTCTGCCCTGATAACCCTTAGTAGGTAACTGGGTAATCACCAAATTACCACCATTTTGACTATAACATTTTTGCGAAATTGTGTCAAGGGAAAATTTGGAGACGAAGGTCTGGACCGTTAAGAATGTTGCGCGATAGAAAGATGGCAAACGGAAATAATCACGCTTTACGCAAAATGCAACACGCAACACGCAACACGCAACACGTATATGAGAATCATTTTGGATTAACAATAGACG
>SDBU01010487.1_pt1 | contig 10279 bp, 6 predicted proteins | sample 2277071 | NCBI WGS metagenome assembly SDBU01 (sample SAMN10397929, study PRJNA504765) | marine sediment metagenome | isolation source: marine sediment core GS08_GC12, 126 cmbsf | place: Arctic Ocean: Gakkel Ridge, Loki's castle | collected 2008 | reverse complement strand
ACTCGTGCCAGCGGCTAACATCAATGAATTTGTCATGTATTATGAGAGTAAGGGAGAGGGCTTCCCTCTTGTGTATCTCCATGGTGGATTCGGAGGGTTGGGTACAGGTCCTCAGGCGGAAACTCCATCCTGGCGGGATCGCTTCGCCAGGCATTTTGAAGTAATTACCTACGATCGCCGCGCTTCCGGGCGCTCGAGCTATACGGAAGATGGCTTCGCCATGCAGAATTTCGCCAGGGGCATTCGAGAGCTGTTACGTCACCTTGGGCACGCCCGTGCCCATATCTGGGGTATCTCAGCTGGGGGCCAGATTGCGCTTGCCTTTGGACTGCACTACCCAGAGGCGACAGCTGGCCTGATCATCACTGACTCAGCACCCTGGTTGTCATTGGATGAGGAACCAAAGGACAAACTCCGCAAGCGTATTGGAATCCTGAATGAAGAAGGTCCTCAGGCAGCCTATGAAGCTAGAGCCACCGCAGGGACAGTAGGGTTGAATCTTTTCGTGGGGCGGCCAGCGCGTAGTGAGGAGGAGAAGCGTGCCCGTGAAGAGGCAATGAAACGAACTCGGGCACAACTGTGAGATATCCCTCGTGAGGAGCGAATTGGTAAGTACGCCGGCGAACTCCGCAATTATTCGACCTACGTAGACTGGGACGCTACCCCACGACTGAAGGACGTCAAACCCCCAACCTTGGTACTATATGGTACTGAGGATAGTGTCTTCTCGGCTCAGGGCTCCCGCACTATGACCCAACTCATCCCAAATGTGGAGTATCAGGCCTTCCAGGGTGCTGAGCACGGAGTTACTCAGTTCCCCGAAGCGATTGAACTGCTCTCCTCGTTCCTGCAACGGCAAACGCCCGGAGATGCCTAGGTCTCCAACAAGCCTGGTAGGTATTCCCTGCTGCCGGTGCGTCTAGTACGAATCCTTATAGATTTGTGTTACAGCGGCGGCATCGAGTGTAATTGGGTGCGCGCTGAGCCAGGGGGACGACTTTACCGCAAGCTCTGCTATCTCCTCGGCACGCTCAAGTTCGCAACTAAGGTCTCGCAATCGTAACCTCATCCCCACGCTTTCCAGCCACTCTTCAGTAGCCACTATTCCATCTGCCTTGCCAAAGACGTTCTTGCCCAGGGAGTCGAACCTGTCCTTCATTACCGGAAGCGTGAATTTCATCCACGCCGGCAGCAGGGCTGCTAGACCATCCCCATGGGTGACATCATAGTAACCGCTCAACGCGTGCTCAATACCGTGGCAGGTCAGCGAACCTGCGCCGCCCCCCAACCTGACAAATTGTGACATGGCAATAGTGCTCGCCCAGGAAAGCTGTGTGCGTGCCTCAATATCATCCAGCCGAGCCAATGCTTGCGGTAGGTACTCCACTACCATCTTCATTACAGTCTCGCGGATACCATCACTCAGAGGATTAGGCGTTCCATCGGTAATGTAGGCTTCTACTATATGGGTAAAGGTGTCTAGCCCTCCTGCCGCTGTTTGGTTCTTGGGCACTGTAAGCGTCACTTCAGGGTCAATAATAGCAACCTTGGCTTGCACATGACGACTACCTACTGTAGTCTTGACGTGGGTTTCCCAGTTGGTTATTACTCCCCCATTGTTTATCTCGGAGCCGGTACCGGCCATGGTTGGTACCTGAATCATCGCTGGAACAGCACCTTCCTCTATCTCAACCCTGACTCCCACATAGTCCCAGATCGATTTAGTGTCGCTGCTGGCCAAAGCTATCCCCTTAGCTGCGTCCATGGCACTACCTCCACCCAAACCGATTACCAGGTCAACCTTCTCACTGCGGGCTATTCCAGCTCCATCATCTACCGTTGAGCTACGCGGATTGGGTTCCACCTTTTCGAAGGTCAGAGTATTCACCCCTTTATCTTTCAGGTTCTTAACAACCTTGTCCAGCAACCCGATTCGTCGAATATCGGGATAGGTGACCACAAGAGCCTTCTGCCCTAGGAGCACTGCCTCTTCACCTAACTGGCTGATACTCCCAACACCAAATAGAATCTTCGTTGGCAGCTCAAATCTGGTTAGCACCATGCTATATCCTCCTTCCAATTACTGAAGTTCATCTACTGGACACAGTCTATGACCACCACTTGTGAATGTCAAGACCTTCTAAACGTGGCTGAATCAAGTTACAGAGTTCAATCCTGATGTCTGGGGGACGTATGAATTCCTCTTTGACATGGAGGGCATACTAGAGTTAAAATAGTCTCGGTTTCGCGGGAGTAACTCAGTTGGCAGAGTCCCTGCCTTCCAAGCAGGTTGTCGCGGGTTCGAGTCCCGTCTCCCGCTCCACAAGCGTGACAGGGGGTCCTGCCTCCCGAAAATGAGTATTGAAAATTTACTACAGAGATATTCCCTGGATGTAAGGGCAAGGGGCGGTAGCGAAGAAACCATCCAGCATACCACCATGGTCATGAAATTCTTTACGGATTTCATTGGCGGCATCGACGACGTAACGGAACTCGAAGCCGACGACCTCAAGCGCTTCATTGTCTACCTGAGGCAGAAGAAGAAATGGTCAGGACTTCCCCACGTCAAAGACGAAAAGCTGGGGGCCATCGCTGTTAATACCTACACCAGAGCGTTAAAGGGTTTCTTTAACTGGCTGGTGCGGGAAAATATTATCGAAGTAAACCCGTTTTCAGGGGTGCCCACACCAAAGTTGCCGAAAGTGCTGCCAAAGGTATTTGCCGAGCAGGAGATGAAGACTGTTTTTCAGGCGGTCGCCGGTAGACCGCGCGAAACGGCCCTGATACTCCTTCTCCTGGATTCAGGAATTACCCTCAGCGAGATCTCGAATCTCACTGATTCCCGGATAGATACCCTTAACGGCAGCCTGAGGGTTTTCCGCGAGAAGACCCAGAAGGAGAGGGTCGCCTACTTCAGTTCCCAAACGGCTGCTGCCATTGAGACTTACCGTTTCAGCCGCCCGGATCCCATGGCCGAACCCCGCTTGTTTCTAACTTATGATGGCTATCCTCTAAAAGGAACAAGGATCCAGAAAATCCTGGAAAGGGTGGGTAAGCAGGCCGGGCTCAGTCAGAGGTTGTCAGCACACAAACTACGCCATACCTTTGCCACCATGTCCCTGAAGTATGGCTCTAACCTTGAATATATCCGGATTGTGCTGGGGCACAGCGATATTCGTACCACCCAAAATGCTTACCTGAACGTAGCCAGTGAGGATATTGCCAAATCATCGAAAAAGACCAGTCCGGTGGCTAACCTTGGATTGCGAAACTCTAAAGGACATCCGGTAAAGTCGGTCCTAAACGGCAATATCACCAATGACCGAAATGAACGGATCATAGTGGTTAATGTCCAGAACGAGAAACCTGGCGGTATCATGCCCGTTTCCTATGATGCAAAGAATAAGCGGAAGAAGGGGAGAAAGAACAAATGAGGGCCAGTGTTTCTCCCTCACTCCAGTTATGGCCGGGTCAGGTCCTTTGAACGAGATGGTCGTTGGTCATAATGAGACGGTCCTTGTATAGGCAGAGTCGTAAACCTTGAATCCGAGAATATAGATTTTGACACAGCGGAGATCGCGGGTTCGAATCCCCCCGGGGTCGCCACTTCATTCTTTTGGCCTAGGGCTCTATCCAGTCATACTCCCCTATCCTCTTGGCACCAGGCATAAACTGCCAGCGTCGATGGGGTCACAAATCACTGAACAGAAGGAGAATAAGAGTCTTGGAGAATTGGCTAGGCAATATAGTGTATCTCATGAGGCTGTGAGACGAGCGCTCAGAACCGCTTCTAGGCGGGGTGCTAGGGAATCTGAATAGCTGCCATCTCCCCAGTCAAAGTGGTACTGGATGCTGTGTCCCTCACTGGAGCTTGCACCTCCAGTCGAGTAGGTCAGCGACTCGCCAATATCACCATCAGAGGGACCTGAAGGTGTATTGGGAGTGCTTATTGTCTCCTCGCCAATTGTTACTGAACCAGGCGCACAACTGTACTCTTCCGGATTGGTTCCATCGTAGATCATTCCCCATATGCGATATGTCCCAGCCGGAACTCCACTCGTATCCCAGTAGTACAGATCACTACTGCCATCGGGATCCTCTCGCAGGCTCACTGTCAGCCACGTATGGCCACCTTCAAGGCAATCGGAATCGCGGGCTAGGCTGATGTACGCATTGTCATCAGGATCACTATCAGTCCACTGAATCGTAACCGTGTCACCCTCGTCAACGGTTATGTCGCTCGAAGGTTCCGTCAGTGTCAACGTCGGTGGCGTGTTACACCCGCCCGTGATTTCCAACTGATACGTACCTGTGCTCAACCCCGGACCCCACACCTCGACGTAATTGTCCTCGGTGGCAGGCGCTGTCCATGAGAAATCACCGGTGACGCTCGATCCGATTTCATCACCGTTCTGCCGGTATACTCTGACGTATCCTTCTGTTAGAGTGCCTGCTACTATACGAGTACGGTATTCGCACCCTCCCTCAACAGGAAACTTGAACCAATCCCGATCCCCCTGAGGATCGATTATGCCTGATGTCGTGCTTGGAACACTGATAGGCGTTGCATCAGGCCACTCGGGATGATCATCAGTTATAAGTCGTAACGTTACCCGCCCTGGCGCACAGGAGTAGACTTCAGGATTGGTCCCATCGTAAATCATACCCCATATGTGATATGTCCCAGCCGGAACTCCACTCGTATCCCAGTAGTACAGATCACTACTGCCATCGGGATCCTCTCGCAGGCTCACGGTCAGCCAAGTATGTCCACCCTCACTGCAATCGGCATCTCGTGCCAGACTGATGTACGCATTGTCATCAGGATCACTATCAGTCCACTGAATCGTAACCGTATCACCTTGGTCAACAGTTATGTCGCTCGAAGGTCCCGTTAGCGCCAACGTCGGTGGTTGGTTGGCAAAAGTGCCCGTACCGGAGCAGGCTATTGTATTGGTGCCGCCTGTTTTATCAGAGTTTACAGTGATGGTGCCACTGTAAGTGGTTGCCGCTGTCGGCGTAAAGGTCACTGTGACAGCTTGTGAACCACCATTGGCACTAATGCTGCCATTACTCCAATTTCCGCTGAATCCACTGGGATAGCTGATTGAACTCACGTTGAGGGTGGAAGTGCCAGTATTGCTGACAGTCAGAGTCCGAGTACTACTCGAACTGACTTGAACACTTCCGAAATTCATATCACCGTTCAACCCGATTACTCGTGTTGGCTCTGGCGAAATAGCAAGAATACTGACATCATCGATGCGAAAAACCGTTGGCAGACTTCCATCTGTCGTGCCCAGAAAATTAATGCGTATTGTCTGCCCTATATAGGACGTCAAGTCAAATGATTTTTGCCCGTAGATTCCGATTGGTTGACTATCTAAATTGCTCCAGCTTGCTACAGTGGATAGGTATGCACCAGCCGAATTTTGAATTTTTACATTCAGTACATCGTATGAAGTAGATTCGATTTCATTGGTCGTTATATTGTACCAAAAGGTCAGAGTAGCTGATGTTACTGAGGATGGGATGCTTACCGTCTGATACATATTACCAATGAGATTGTTGCCGGGGTTCCCAGTCGGCGTACTGAGATAAGCATATCTTGCGCCGCTATGGTAGTACGGAAACCCCGGGTCGGCATGAAAATCCCCGATTACATTCCAGCCATTTAATCCAGACTCAAAGCCACCATTTGTTATCAGCTCGGTCTGTGTAGCACCATAAACAACACTAGGGAAAACCCCAAGCGTTGGGAGAAGCATAAAAACAAGGATAATTGAGACAACTCTAACAACTCTATTGCTTTTCACATCTGCCCTCCTGCTTCCCAATTGTTGGCTCGAGGGCGATTCTATGAGGTATTGAGAATGTAACACTATGTGACGAATAATGCAATGTCCGTGATGGCACTTCTCACGTACTCTAGCGTCTACCGAGCCGACGCTTTCGCTCATACCAGTATTCGTTTTTTGCACTGTCCTGCCCCCGGAGGATTACCCAGAAACTAGCTATTTCTTGAGATATCACCTTCTGAGTTACTGCTAAATATCGACAGAATGGTGCCCGAATTTCACGCCTGCCTGATCCAGGCAAAAAAGGAGGAGTTTTTCCTGATCGGAAGCTTCTACGCCAACACCCTCAGTGGGAGAATGCGTAGCTAAATAGGCGTGGCGAATCAACAAAAGGATAGGATTGTTGAGCTATCTGTGTCAGTTATCTCTCCAAAGAAGGAACGTTTTTAGATAAACACCAGCACCCTAACAACTGAATATGTCAGGAGAGCAATGGATAATAACGCAACATTGTATGCTAGTATAATGATATCACTTGGCTATTCTCTATAGAGCCGATTACTTATCACTACCTAGAATTCTTGCCAACCTTTTCTTCGCATCGGCGTCAGCATATACCGCCAAAATCTCGCCAAAGTAGATTCGATGGAAATCCCCCTGACGATAGGCGCTATTGCGAATCTCCTCAGCCAATTCATCTGGAATTACATCATTCTTGTGTACCACTTTACATTCGTAGTGAATAGCGCACTCCTCGACGATAGGAGATTTGACTTTCTTACCAGGGGTTGCAGTAAGTCCCTTTGCCTTAAACTTATCTTGGTCGCGCCCTGAAACAGTGCCAAAGTACAACACTTCATCCGCAAGTTCAGGTGTCGGGACATTCACGGTAAAGTCGTCCGTGATTTCAATTAAATCGTAAGTGTACCTTGACGGGCGAACCAGCACGACGAAAATCGGCTTGTCCCAGATAATCCCGACTGTACCCCAGCCAATAGTCATCGCGCTTGGGTTCCCTTGGGCATCCGCCGATGCGAGCAGCAAACCACCATGTCCAAGCATCCTGTTGGTTTCTTTCAAATAATCTGCGTAACCTGCTTCAAATTTAGCCATTTGATACTCCTTTTCTTTAATAATAGAGTCGAACTACACCTGAAACAATGCTTGGCTATCTCGGGTGGCCAAACGGGACCATCCTTAAACCGCTCTGCCTGTCTCCAATCTAACATTAATCCAGCTATATTAACGGCATTAAACCTCTGGATTCAAAACACGTCCAATAAAAAGTATTGTACCCGTTTCAATATCCCTAATTTGAAAGATAAATGGCCTGTCGATGGTGACATTGATAGGCTCATCGGGCATTGCCGTCAGTTTCATTATCACGGCAGTAGCTGCTGCTGCTTCTGTGCCAGCTTCATCCACGGAAACAAAGGCCTTATGTATTACCTCATCTATTGAGAGGTCCTTATTGCCCGTCATACCTGAGAAGTCAGCATCACCTGAGAAAGCTATTGGCATCCCCATGTTTGCTAAGGCACTCTTCAGGCTAAACTCGGACTCGAATTCAAATTTAGGCATCTGTAGACTAACCTGACGCCTGTTTATATCCGAGATGATTTCTTCTACCATCTTATAATTCAATGAGCCTTCAAAGTCCTCAAATTGACCTGCTTTAGGGAGTAAAATAACCATCGAAAGTTCATTGCCATCGTAGGGTAGTTCTACTGCCTGGTAACCATCTCCTTCAACATAGCCGAATGACTCTGTTTGCCTCATCATTGGTACGGTTATCTCTCCGCCATTCAGTAAATGGAAGGTACTATCAGAAGTAGCGTTCTCATCAAAGGGAAACTGCCATGCCGCATTGAAGTAGATTGCATTGGTTAAGACAAGCCTTGTTAGCGTATCAATGGCACCCTGGGGGATAAGATCCTCAATCAGACCCTCTGTCTGGTCACTAACCCAGTCGTTAATGGTGATACGGGACGGTTCTGGCGCTGCTACGAAATCAAGAATTCTGAGCCCAGCACCATAGTTTTCGGCCAGAATATCGAGGTATTCAGAAAGGAATTCGTAATTTTTCTGCCCCCAGATGGCATTGACAATATTCAGACGAAAGCCTTCTTCATCCTTCCCCCTAGCACCCTCACCACGGTTACTGAGATCAATATCTAGACCGTTAAACGCCGGATGTAGATAATCCTGTGAAAGGAAGAAATTGAGAGTATCAACCATCTGATTCTCAGTGTCACCACGAGCTCCAGCATAGGTCATTGCCAGGGCCTGCGAGATACTGTACGGTGAATAAAAAAGGTTTTTACCCGTATCTTTGAGTGTATGGTACAATTCGAAGGCGAAATCGCTGTTGCCATCGACCAAGGTTGCCAAGTCACCTTGACTAACATGTGGTTCGGTAACCCTGGGTTTCTCCGACTGTAATATCCCGGCTGATACTGGTTGTGAACAGGCTGTTAGACCCATTATAACAATTACCATGAGAACTGGTAATACTTTCTTCATCCTGGTGACCTCCTATGTGGCTACTAGCAGTATTTTACTACCTCTATATTATAAACGACAAAATCTGGATTTAGTTAGGTTTGTACTGCTGAATTGCCTGAAGGCGCTGCAGTAGCGGGGGATGAGAATAGTTGAGGAAAACATAAAAGGGATGAGGTGTCAGGTTCGAGAGGTTTTCGGTAGCGAGTTTCTTTAGGGCATCCGCAAGGCTTCCCGGTTCATCTGTAGTCTCACTGGCAAACCGGTCCGCTTCATATTCGTTCCTACGGGAAATAACCTGAAGAACTATTGATAATACCATCTCGACCGGGGTATAAAGTAGTCCGAAGAATAATAATCCTGCATATACAGAACTCTGCTCCATGTAGAACGCCTGATAGAGTGCCGAGCTACCCAGTAAAACGGAAAGAAGGAAGAAGATCAGACCGGTATGCGCAATACTTATTACTATTCCTTGCAGAACATGCCTCTTCTTAAAATGGCCTATCTCATGAGCCAGAATGGCTACCAGTTCTTGATTTGTGTGCTTGCTGATGAGCGTATCGAATAGGGCAATCCGCTTGGTCCGTCCGAAACCGGTAAAGAACGCGTTGGTCTTGGTGGAACGCTTTGAGCCGTCCATCACAGAAATATTACCGACCTCGTAGCCCGCTGAACGAGCGCAATCTTGGATTGCATCCTTCAACTCTCCGGGTTCCATCGGGGTGAACTTATTGAAAAGCGGCATAAGCCATATCGGGGCGATAAATTGCATGACCATCATGTAGATGGTTACTGCCAGCCAGCAGTATAGCCAGGCATAATCCCCTGTGTATTCAAATAGAGCCAGAATCCCGGCCAGTAAAGGTCCCCCCAACAGCACGGCAAGGCCCAGTCCTTTTAGAATATCTGTGACGAAAATGCGGGGTGTAGTCTTGTTAAAGCCGAAACGTTCCTCGATTACAAAGGTAGAGTAGACACTGAAGGGAAGCGTCACTAATTCGTATGCAATAACAAGGATTCCTATATATATCAGTCCATTTACGATAGCCCCGAAGCTCCATGACCTGACAGTCTGGTCCAGGAAATTGAAGCCACCAATAAGCCAGAATAAAAGGATAACCAGTAAAGCAAAGAAGCTGGTAAAAAAGCCAAAACGTGTACGTGACCGGGTATACTCCTGGGATTTGCGGTACTCATTTGCTTCGTACACCCCTGCTAGAGCGGCTGGTATTTCATGCTTCAGGGCTTTCAGATTCAAAGCATCAGCGATTATATTAAGAAGAAAATCTAACACAAGTGCCAAGATAATTATGAAAGAAATAATGTTCATTATTCAACCCATCTAAAGACGAGCTGCTAACCAGCTAACCTGCCCATATAAAGTATACCACTCTTTAAGTTAGAATTAGCGGATATTCAGCCTCATAGTGCAGATGATTATATGTCAAATATGAGAAGAAACAAAGGGGAGGGTCGAACTCTCCATGAAACAACGCTCTGTGACCTATACTAAGATACATCTTCAAATAAGTCATGCTCTCGGCCTCCATTAACCGGGGGATAAGCTCTCATAAACGAATCTTGCTGACCCAAAAACCATCTAACCAAGAATAATATATTTCTTTGGGGTGGTCCGCTTCCCCTTTGGCTCGCATAACATGACATAGCCTCGTTGCGGGCCCTGACAGCTACTTTTGAGGGATGTATAATTGCATGAATCGGGAAGTCTACACCAGCTAAGCTGGCTAAATCAACGTCTTTGTTCTGTCCGAAATGACGCGGGTCTTGCCCAAAGAGTGGCATTAACTTTACCGCCACTTTTAGTAATCTTCGGGGTAAGACATGAAAATATAACTTTTGAGATTGAAAGGCAGAACCAGCCTCAGGATATTTGGTAGGGTCAGCAGCAATCTCAAATGCTTTGACAGTTGCGTTGTGGGCGGCAACGTGGTCAGGATGACGATAACCACCTATGG
>SDBU01010486.1_pt1 | contig 10280 bp, 6 predicted proteins | sample 2277071 | NCBI WGS metagenome assembly SDBU01 (sample SAMN10397929, study PRJNA504765) | marine sediment metagenome | isolation source: marine sediment core GS08_GC12, 126 cmbsf | place: Arctic Ocean: Gakkel Ridge, Loki's castle | collected 2008 | reverse complement strand
AGTGCTACCGCCTTCTTTTATTATTGCCGGGCAGGCAAGGAGTCTAATGCAGGCATTACATTTTACATCGCACTTTTCCTGGTCAATATAATAAGGTATAGTCTTTTCGCCGCTCTTTCTCTTTTCCCGTTCCTCTATTATCGTGCAGACCTTTCTGGAAACTACCAGTGAGGGCCCCTCGAACCTGATAGCCTTTTCCAGAGTATCAATCGCCTTTTTTAAATCGAAAGGGTCTATCACCTCAATGAACTCTACTCCACATGCCCGGGCTATTTCCTCGGGCTTTAGCTGAATTGTTTCTTCACTGGTGGCGGTAAGCCCGGTACCCGGGTGTGGCTGAAAACCGGTCATGGCCGTAATCGAGTTATCCAGCACCACCATGGTAATATTCGCTTTGTTATACACGGCATTTATCAGCGGTGGAATCCCGGCGTGGAAAAACGTGGAATCTCCCAGTTGGGCTACTACCGGAGCCTTTACTACATGGGCCAGGCCATTAGCCATGCCGAAACCACCTCCCATACAAAGAAGCAGGTCGGGGATTTCCAGCGGTGGGAGGTAAGCCAGGGCAGCGCAGGAAATATCACCGGGATAGATAGGCTCTACACCTTTTCCGTAATCTTTCGCTACCCGCCGTGAAGCTACTTTGATGGCGTACTCCGTAGCCCGGTGGGGGCAACCGGCACAGAGGACCGGAGGCCGAAAAGGCAAGAGCGCCGCCACCTCCTGCTCCACCTTATCTATCTCGGTGAAGTTAATTGGTAACCTGGATCTGGTTAGCCCGGCAATAGCCTCGGTAACTTTTCTCGTCGATAGCTCGCCAATTAGAGGGATTAAATCCTTACCGTGTATTTTGGTCTGGATATTAGCCTCCTGGGCGATTACCTTAACATGATTCTCAACAAATGGCTCCAGCTCTTCTGCTACAAGTACCTCTTCTACTGAGTTAAATAGCCTTTTGACCAGTTCCTCGGGTAGCGGATGCGGCGTGCCAATCTTCAATACAGAAACCCTGCCCTCCAGCCCAAGCCACTTAAGTGCTTCTAACACGTAGCTGTAGGAGAGACCGCAGGCAATTATGCCCAGTCTGGCTCCATCAGCAAGCTCCAGCCGATTGTAAGGGAACGTATCTACGGCCTGTTTTATGCTGTCAAACCTTTGAATCATGAGAGGCCTGTTCCTCCTGGCACCGGCAGGAACATAGCACAGCCGGGCTGGGTCTTTCTTAAAAAACCCCTCTCTTCTTTCTCTTGATAACTCCCCCAGCACTACGCCGCTCCGGGCGTGGTTTATCCTGGTGACAGTTCTGACCATGAACATGTGCCCGAACTCTTCAGAGAGCCTGAAGGCATCAGCGACCATGTCCTTGGCCTCCTGCACCGAGGAAGGCTCAAGAACCGGTATGTACCCTTGCTCGGCAACAAAACGGTTGTCCTGCTCGTTTTGTGAACTCCAGGCCCAGGGGTCGTCGGCGACCAGCAGGACTAAACCTCCATTGGCGCCAATATGGCTGGCAGTCATTAGTGGGTCGTGGGCTACATTCACACCAACATGCTTCATACATGTCAAAGCCCTCAGGCCACAGTAGGACGCGGCTAAGGCGACCTCAAAAGCCACCTTCTCGTTGACCGACCATTCAACATAGATGTCAAGTTGTTTGGCTACCCCGGCTAAGGTTTCCAGTATTTCACTTGATGGGGTGCCGGGATAGGCGGCGGCAACTTGAACCCCGGCCTCCAGGGCGCCCCTGGCTATTGCCTCATTACCCAATAGGAACAGTCTTTCACCGGGCGCATCAAGATTGACAGTTAACACTTTCGCTAAGGACTCCTTTCATGGTCTAGAGGTGTTAGTGATGGGCAGGATTTAGCGTATTCCAGCATCAGGGTTGGTAATCATAATAGAGTGTCTGAGTATTCTCGTCAGAATTCACTGTAAGCCCGAACCTGCCACCGTTTTGTGGAATATTTACACCGTCTAAGATACTAAACTCCAGGCTTACCTGTTTCGCTACCTCCTTCGCCTTCCTTTTTAAGCTTGCGGGCAATGTCTTCTTCGAGACGGTCCCGGTCTACCTTATTCGCCGCCAGCACCAGAGGGAGCTCGGTCAGGCTCTCCAGTCTTTCCGGTAGTTTATAGGGAGCAATCTTTTTAGATTGTAGAAAGCTCACCATTTCCTCAAAGTCAAACGTCTGCCCCGGTATGGGCACCACGTAAGCGCACTGTTTCTGTCCCATTATGGGGTCAGGCATTCTGACGATGGCTATGTCTTTTACCTTTGGATGCTGCATCAACATGTTTTCAATCTCAGAGGGGTAGATATTCTGGCCCCCACGGATTATGACGTCGCGTTTACGCCCTAAGAGCACGACATGTCCCGCCTCATTAATCTTCCCCGCGTCACCGGGGCAAAACCAGCCATTCGGCCACATTTGCCCGGTCAACTCCGGATGCCCATAGTAGCCACTAATCATGGCGGGCCCTCTTACAGAAACTTCACCCACGTCTCCCGGTGGAACCGGATTACCCTCACTATTAACTATCTTAACCTCGACGTCATCCAGGGGGAGTCCTACTGTGGCCAACCTTGCTTCTCGAGAGTCACAGCAGGAGGTCGTACACATTATGCCGGTGTCTCCGGAGCCATAGATTTTAAACACTCTGCCGCCTAATTTTTCCTCTGCCCGGGCCCCCAGTTCATAGGTAAGCAACTGTGTTCCAGTGTATATCGTACGTATTGAGCTGAGGTCATACTTATCTAAATCAGGGTAAGCTACCAGCACGGCTATTTCCGCCGGAACTACCGCCAGAACAGTAACCTTCTCCCTTTCCACCAATTCGCAGGTTTCCTCGGGAGTAAATCGTGCCATATTGACAAGTTTGGCGCCGACCATTGGTATGCCGGCTTCAGCCAGACGCGATATCCCCCCGGCGAAAAGATTCCAGCCAGCCAGGATAACATCGCCCTGGTGCAGCTCCATGCGCTCGGCTATAATCTTTGATGAATACAGTCTGGGTGCGGCCGGCCATTCGATAGACTTGGGCGTGCCGGTGGTACCACTGGTATTGAATATTCGACTGACCTCCCATGGCTTGAACCTGAGGTGTTGCCAGTAGTGCGGAGGATATTTATCCTCCAGATTCCTTGCCATTAGCTCCGTCAATGATACTGCGCCCTCAGGTATATCATCTCCCACGACAATTATGTGCTCCAGCTCCGGCAGGCCGGGTCTAATCTCCTGGACCATATCAAAGTAGTCGAAATCTCTAAACTTGCGGAGAATGGCAATTCCCTTAGCTTTGGTTTGTTGCAGGATTGCCTCCATCTCAGCCTGTCGGAAAGTGGGCTGGGTAGTCGCCATAATAACCCCGGCTTTTTCACAGGCAAAATACATGAGGAAGTATTCAACACTGTTATACAGCTGGGTGGCTAAGACATCGTACTTCTTAAAACCCAGGTCGAGCAGGCCCCGGGCAATCAGGTCAATTCGCTCGCTTACCTCTCTCCAGGTTAGCCTCGACTTCGAATCGACAACTGCTTCTTTATCAGGGAAATCCCGGGCACAGCTGTCACAAAGATCCACTGGCAACAGTACAGGATCCCAGAATCCACGCCTCACATAATCATTGATAAGCTCTTCCGTATACCTGGTTCCTATCACTACAGCATACCTTCTCTGTTACGATATTCCAGCCAGTCCATATTGTATACCGTCATACCAAATCGAACAAGTTTGTGCTTGTGGAAGTGGCAAGCCAAGATAGTATCCCATCCTCAGGAACACGTTATCCGCCTTTGCATGATGGCGGCTACATCTTACGCCGGGCACTGGTTGACCCGGCATAATCCTCGGTGCTATGGGCCACGGTTTGAAGCATACCCGCAAGCTATATCCTGGAACACAAATCTAAGACTGGCTCCCGATACATCATCATTTTTACAACGGAGCCTTTCCAAATCGTCTTATCTTACTGCAGCATTGTTGACGGCAGCCACAGGGCTAATTCTGGAAAGGATATCACCAGGGCAATGCCCAGTACCGCCAGCAGGAGGAAGGGTATAGACCCCTTAAGGATAGTGGTTAGCGGTATGTCAGGGACTATATTACTGACAACATAGAGGTTCAAGCCGACTGGTGGCGTTACGAAGGCAATCTCTATGTTCATAACCAGTATTACTCCGTACCAGATGGGACTGAACCCAAAGCCGGTAACAATAGGCAGAAATAGAGGTGTCGTAATTAGTATTATCGCCGTTGAGTCTAAGAAACACCCCAGGAAGATAAGGATAATACACATACCGCCCAGAACTACCCAGGGTGATACTGGCAGGGAAGCCATCCATATGGTAAGGCTCTGAGTCATCCCGGTCATGGTCAGGTAATGGCTGAAGAACATGGCCCCCACTACCAGAAACATAACAAATCCAACCACAACCAATCCCCTCCAGGCAGCCTGAACTAGACCCTTGAAACTAATCGACCGACGGATAACAGCAATAACCAGGGCACCAAAGGCGCCAACACCAGCCGCCTCGGTAGGAGTAGCAATGCCGGCGTAAATGCTGCCCAGCACCGCTACTATCAGTACTATTGCTGCCCACAATCCTTTCAAGGAGACTACTCTCTCCTTCCAGGTGATACCGGAGACACCGGGAGCAAGGTGAGGTTGCCGCCAGGCTCTGATGAATACATAGGCGGAAAATAACACGGTCAGCATAGCGCCGGGAACGATTCCGGCTATGAAGAGCTGTCCGACAGATTGCTCAGCAACCAGCCCGTACATGATAAACGGCAGGCTGGGTGGAATCAGTATTCCCAGGGTACCGGCACAGGTTACCGAGCCGGTGGCTAGACCCTTATCATAGCCGCGCTTGAGCATCTCCGGAATGGCGACAATACCGATGGTAGCTGCCCCAGCCATACTGAGACCGACCATAGAGGCGAATACGGCGCAGGCGACAATGCTGGCTACACTCAAGCCACCACGAAACCGGCCGAACCATTTCAGGGCGGCATCAAACATCATTCCCCCGACGCCGCTTATCACCAGAATTTCCCCCATCAGAATGAACAGAGGGATGGGACTCAGGAGAAACTTGCCGACCGAGCTAAAGGCGTGGACCCCCAAATAGGAGATGGTTCCATTGAAGCCGACTATCATGCTGGAGCCAATGATGGCAGAAAGCAACAAGGCAAAAGCTATGGGCAGTCCAGCGAGAAGCAGAATTATAAGTACCGCAATTGGAATAAGTATGCTGGCTAGATCCAAGCTAATTCCTCCATCTTAGTGAACGTGCTCTCCTCCCATTCTTGCCTTCTCTGTCGTTTTGAGCCCCCCAGACCCGAGACCGAACAGCGAGTTTATTTCATGGTAGAGGTCAGCGAGCAGTCGCAGGCACATCAAAAAGGAGCCCACGGGAACCAGAAGCCTCGGTGGGAACAGGGGATAACCCGCCTCCTCAGATGTAAACTTGAGCCGCCAGGCCTGGTGAGCATATTCCCAGCTACCCCACGTAAGCAGTACAAAGGTGACTAGAGCACATAAGGTGGTGAAAATGCCCAGTATTATTTGGTTCCTCTCGCTCTGTCGCATGACAAAGAAACTGATCCTGACATGCCGTCGCTGGTGCTGGATGTAGGCGAGAATAAGGAAAGTTAAGCTCACCATCATATACGCAGTGAGTTCCAGTATCTGGTGAACCGGGGAGTTAAAAACATATCTCATAACAACGCCATAGACCACAGTGACCATCATGGCGAAAATAATAAATACGCCAAAACCCATGGTGAACTTTTCCAGCCCATTTAGAGCCTGTTCGGCACCGGCGGCTATTTTTTTCATCATTTCAAAGGTATTGTTGTCTTAATAGTCAGGTTTTCTAAGAGAGAGGGAGCATCATTCAAAATGCCCCCTCTCTTCACCAAAACTACTACTTAAGCTCCTTAAGCACAAAGTCCAGAAGCCCTTGCCCCTTGGCCCCGGTGTTGTCAAGCCATGCGTCCCAAACCGGTCTAGCCGCATCTCGCCAGCGCAGGTTTTCCTCCCGGGGCACATAGTAAATGTCCATCCCGTTTTTGGCCAGAGTATCTATTGCTTCCTCCTCTGCCTTTGGCATAACTTTCAAGCTGTTCTTTTCCGCTTCCTCTTGCGCCTTCATCAGGGCATCCTGCAAGTCCTTGGGCAGGCTGTTCCAGACATCGCGGTTTATCGCCCTGACATAACTGTATCCAGAGAGGCTTATATATGGAATTACTGCGTAGTCAGTAACCTCATATATTCTGTTGGCTACCGCGGAAAGGGGCTGCCACTGACTTCCGTCTATGACCCCGGTTTGAAGTGCCGTATAGACCTCAGGCGATGCCAGGCTTTGCGCCGCGCCCCCAAGGGCATTAATTGCGTTTGACTGCATCTTGCCGGCAGCCCGTATCTTTCTCCCCTTGAAGTCTTCCAGTTTCGTTAGCCGCTCCTTGAAATAGAAGGCGTTCGTTCCCTGGCAATCACCACCGAGGACCTTAACGTTGTACGCCGCCTCAAAGGCACCGGTATAGTCCGGATGTTGTACCAGTTCCAGGACTGCCTTCATATGTCCCTTAAGCTCAGCATCGAACAGGAAAGGAAGGTCCTGAATGCCGACAAGGGGGATTTTGCCAGTAAAGAAGGCCGGTACCACTAAGCCGGCATCGGCAGTGCCGCCACCAATGGCGTCCATACTTTCCTTCATGCCGAATAGCTGATTAGCCGGATAGTATTGCCACTGAATGGCGCCGTTACTCAGCTCCGTTGCCTTCTGCATAAAATACTGGCTAAAAGCCTGCTCCTGAACTTTGTCCGGGGGATAAACACCCCCCCACCTAAGCGTGTAAACCTTCTCTGGTGCCGGTTTGGCGCAGCTTAAGCCTCCAGCAAGCAAAGCCACAACCAGCATTAAGGCCAGAACGATATACGTTTTTTTCATCTCTGTAACCTCCCATTGAATTAGTCATGAGATAGTCTAAAACCAACTAAAGCAAAACGATTTTCACCTCCTTTCAGCAACACTCCGTAAATCCTTTAACCTTCCTTAGCCCCGGTGGCATATGTCTTTCCCGCAGCGTGCCGCTGTCTTTGATACTTGATATATTCCTGAATATCCTTGGTCGACCTGAACTTTGACATATCGTATTTCTCAAAGTGCACCATCTCACTAAGCTCACGGCGGTAAGGAGCCGGTTTTATGGCGGGATACCCGATGGGATTCAGACTAAAGAGGGTAAGTATCGTGGGTATCCCCAGTATTGGTTTCATCTCTTCGGCAGCCGGCCAGGGGAGGCTTACCCACTGAGCTCCCAGTCCAAGAGCGGCGGCCGCCAGATGTATCGCATAATTGGTGGTGGTCAGATTCTGGTCAAAGGTATGATATTCAAATAATCGCGCCGCCATGGTGCTGGCCTGCATAGTCCTCTGGTCACCTAAAACAGCGATGATAACCGGAGTATCACCCCACACGCTAAACCTTGCCCGGGCGGCTTCTTCCGTTTCAAGGGAAGCCTGAATCCGGAAAGCGGGATGCCGGTACTCCTCCAGTTTAGTCATATCCACAATCAAGGTTATCTCCTGGTACCGTGCGTAGGCTTCGGCCAGCTTCTTAATAGTCTCCCTGTCCTTAATCACGATGAACTCCCAGGGTTGACCGTTGGCTCCTGAGGGAGCCCACCTTGCCGCCTCCAGGATTTTCTCTACGTACTCATCAGGAACAGGGTCTGGTTTAAACTTGCGGATACTCCTTCTCTTCCTAGTTAGCTTTAAGAATTCGTCATACTGCATTTCCGGTCACCTCCTTATCTTACTTCCCTACCTTTAAGGGTGCGGACAAAATATATTTCAACTCATCTGCCTTTCTCTTTATCGCCCCATAAGCAGAAATGCGGTCCGCCGGGCAATCTTTGCTGCGCCTGAAGCTCACCTGTCCGGTAGTATTCTCCCTTTAGCGCCCGCTCCGCCTTCTCCTCGTCCTCCTCGCTCCAGTAGCCTAAATTGCGACCCCACACCGGCTCCCTCAACTTAAGCTCAGGTAAGCCTTCCTCGCGCCACAGCTCCAGAGCCCGCTCCATGAACTCCTTTGTGGGTAAGGATATGGGCGGATATGGCCAGTTCATGGTAGCATCTATCAGCAGAAGAGACCTGTCTGGCAGCCTGGGGGTATGCTCCTCCCTGAGCCTTTCCAGTTCCTCCATAGGCGCCAGGGAGCAGTCCGATAGCCCGTGGGCCGGTACCGTAATGATGCGGGCATCGCGGTGGGGTTGAAAGCGATGCGACAGGGCAAAGACAACCATGTCCATATCATCAGGATTAATATCGTCATCCACGGCAATTACTGTTTTACTTTCTGTCTTGAATTTGATTAAAGCCTCTAAAATGCGCCATACTTCTTCTGTTTTTGTATTCTTGACCTGTACCACGGTGAAAAGGTTGCTATCGGACATTTCATGTATGGAAACCTTCAGCACTTTATCCATACCGAGGTCGTATTTCAGGTGTTTATATACGGCTGCGGAGTTGCCGTAATACTTGATTTTACTACTCTCGCTGGGCTGGAACTGGCTTATGAAAGCCAGCCATATTGGATTTTTACGGTGAGAAATGCACTTGACCGTGAAGTAGGGTCTGGGCTGGGTGAGAGACATTATGCCGATAGATTCGCCAAAGGGACCTTCCGGTTCCAGCTCCCGGGTAGTCACCTCTCCCTCAATCACAATCTCGGCATGAGCCGGTACCTCCAGGTCTACCGTTTTGCATTTCACCACCTCCAGCGGTTCACCGGCGATACCGCCAGCTACCGCCAGCTCATCAGTATCAATAGGAAAGTCAGTCACCGAGACATAGCCAATGCACGGTGGTCCGCCAATAACGATAGCCGCGGGCAGTGGTATGCCCTTCTCTCTACATTTATTCCAGTGAATGGCGATGCCTCTGGTTGGACGGCAAAAGTCAATACCGGTACGCGTCGGTCCTTTGAGCAACACGCGGTAGGTGCCAATGTTTCGAATGCCACTATCCGGGTCCTTGGTTATCCAGAAGGGAGCGGTGATTGCCGGGGACGGGTCATAGCCCGGCGTGGAAATAGGAATGGGAAATTCGTCAAGACCGCCGTGCTCCATAAGGGTGTCACCCACATGCACTTCTTCCTGAACCGGCCCACTATCTACCAGTTTTGGCTCACAGGGATGCAACTCAGCCTGAGCCCGCTTCTCTTCAATCTCCTCCGGCGGGCACATCATGCCAATAGAATATATCTTCGTGGAACCAGCCAGTACACTCACTGCCACCGGGGTGTGGTATTCCCTCCCTCTAACATCAACCATACTCTCAAAAATAAAGGCTTTGCGCTGTTCTTCAGGCAGACCTCGGAACTGAAGACGAACCAGTGGCATAAGTTCGGTATCCTTATTTATCTGCCTCGTGATACGAACTAACTGCCCGGCATCCTGCAAAGCCTGAATATACTCACGGAGATCCCGGTAATAAGCCATCTATACCTCCTTTTACGACATACGATTTACTGTTTTTACTGCCTGTCGAATTTCATCTTGTAATTACCTATCAGGTACAGCAAAGACACTCACAGATTGCTGATGTAATCTCTCACCTTAGAAACGGACAGCACGTCAGCATACTTGGCATTCATGTCAAAGAGGTTTACCTTGTGACTCACCTCCCCCCGGTCAAAGGTGCACTCTTCAATCACCGCTACCCTGAAATTATTTGAAAAGGCTTCGATAACGCTGGCCCGCACACACCCACTGGTGGTGGTGCCACACACGAGCAGGGTATCCAATCCAAGACCGTGGAGCATGCCCAGTAACGGTGTTCCGTAGAAGATACTGGGGCGGGTCTTGTAAATCACGATGTCCTTTCCTCCGGGCGAGATTTCCGGGACTATTTCATTGTTCCCTGGTGCCGTACCAATCTCACCGGCGCGAGAGCTCTTGATGGAAAGCCAACCATCAGGCTTCGGCGCTATGCTTGGCACAGAGTAGACTACAGGAATATCCTTCCCCCGTACCAGAGCCAGTAAAGAAGCAATCTGATGAATCGCCTCCCAGCTCACCTCCCCACAGCTATAGGGGAAGCGCTTTATTGATTCCAGAATGGGCTCGGGTTTATCGCCGGTAAAGTTATAGGTGACATCTATTATCACCAGCGCCGGCTTCTGCCCCAGACCAATTCGTCCTTCACCATAACCGGAAGCCTTATAAATCAGCCGGTCCCGCTCAGTAATTACATCATCCCATATAGCC
>SDBU01010485.1_pt1 | contig 10281 bp, 9 predicted proteins | sample 2277071 | NCBI WGS metagenome assembly SDBU01 (sample SAMN10397929, study PRJNA504765) | marine sediment metagenome | isolation source: marine sediment core GS08_GC12, 126 cmbsf | place: Arctic Ocean: Gakkel Ridge, Loki's castle | collected 2008 | reverse complement strand
TTTTTTCCTGCCACCCGGCTACACTCCATTACGCCCGTCTGGACGCCGGACAGGCCGGGCAAGCTGCCTACTGCCACTGCTACTTCCCCAAGTCCCAAGTCCCAAGCCCCAAGTCCCAAGCCCCAAGTCCCCCCTTGGCGTCCTTTGCGGTTCAATTCTCTTCTCTTTTTTCCTGCCACTGTATTTCCTTGCAACAAGACCAATTCGGTCGTAATTTATCCAAGACTAAAATGGTCGTATTTGCACAACCATGCTGAAACTGACGCGCAAAACCGAGTACGCCCTCATGGCCCTGGGACAATTGAGTCGGCCTGATGACGGCGTCGTTACCAAGGTGCGGGAAATCGCCGACACCTGCGGGATACCCTTCCCCATCCTGGCCAAGGTAATGCAACATCTGGCCCAAAAAGGTTTTGTGGAGCCCGTCCAGGGCGCACAGGGGGGGTACCGGCTGAAAGCCCAGCTCGCGGACGTTAGCCTGTGGCAGTTCCTCGAGCGGATGGAGGGGCCGCTCGGGATTGTCGACTGTGTAAGCCTGAGCGAGGACGAATGCTCCCAGGTGGAGTACTGCAGTATCCGCAGCCCCATGCGGGTTATCGATCATACCATCAAGGCGGTATTCACCGACCTTTCGCTGGAGCAGGTGGTCCGGCCTTATGCGCGGGGGCGGGGTTTATGAGCGGCGATTCACCGAACCTTGACCGGCTGACCAGCCAGGAATACAAGTACGGCTTCGTCACCGACATCGAGCAGGAGACCATCCCGCCCGGCCTGGATGAAGGCGTCATCCGGCTCATATCAGCGAAGAAGCAGGAACCCGACTGGCTCCTTGAATGGCGGCTGAAGGCCTATCGGCACTGGTGCAGGATGGCCGAGGAGCGGGGCGAGCCCCACTGGGCTCACGTGAAATACTCTCCCATTGACTACCAGAGCATCATCTATTACGCGGCCCCGAAAAAGCAGCCTGTCCACCAGAGCCTGGACGAGATAGACCCCAAGCTGCTGGAGACCTACGACAAGCTGGGCATACCCCTGGAGGAACAGAAGCGCCTGGCGGGGGTGGCGGTGGACGCGGTCTTCGACAGCGTTTCGGTGGCCACCACCTTCAAGGAGGCCCTGGCCGAGGCGGGGGTCATCTTCTGCCCCTTCTCCGAGGCAGTGCGGCGCTACCCGGACCTGGTGCGGCAGTACCTGGGTACGGTGGTGCCCTACACCGACAACTTCTTCGCCGCCCTGAACTCGGCGGTCTTCAGCGACGGCTCATTCGTCTACATCCCCAAGGGTGTGCGCTGCCCCATGGAGCTGTCCACTTACTTCCGCATCAACGCCGCCATGACGGGCCAGTTCGAGCGGACCCTGGTCATCGCCGACGAGGAGAGCTACGTGAGCTACCTGGAAGGCTGCACCGCCCCCATGCGGGACGAGAACCAGCTCCACGCCGCGGTGGTGGAGCTCATCGCACTGGATAACGCCGAGATCAAGTATTCTACCGTCCAGAACTGGTATCCCGGCGATGAGCACGGCAGGGGCGGCATATACAATTTCGTCACCAAGCGGGGGATCTGCCGGGGGGTCAACTCCCGGATCTCCTGGACCCAGGTGGAGACCGGCTCCGCCATCACCTGGAAGTATCCCGGCTGCATTCTCCAGGGGGACAACTCCGTGGGCGAGTTCTATTCGGTGGCCCTGACCAATAACTACCAGCAGGCCGACACCGGCACCAAGATGATCCACCTGGGGAAGAACACCCGCAGCACCATCATATCCAAGGGCATTTCCACCGGGCACGGTCAGAACGCCTACCGCGGCCTGGTGCGGATAATGCCCGGCGCGGCCGGCGCCCGCAACTACTCCCAGTGCGACTCGCTGCTCATCGGCGATCAGTGCGGCGCCCACACCTTTCCTTACATCGACGTGCGCAACGCCACCGCCCAAATGGAGCACGAGGCCTCCACCTCCCGGATCGGCGAGGACCAGCTGTTCTATTGCCGGCAGCGGGGCATCTCCACCGAAGACGCCGTCTCCATGATCGTCAATGGCTTCTGCAAGGAGATCTTCCGCAACCTGCCCATGGAGTTCGCCGTTGAGGCCCGGCAGCTGCTGGGGGTGAGTTTGGAGGGGAGCGTGGGGTAGTGATGATTGTCGATTGAAGATTGAAGATTGAAGATTTAACCGCAGAGAGCGCGGAGAACGCTGAACCTGGAAAGGAGCATAGAGTAGCAGTTGGCAGGAAAAAAGAGAAGAGAATTGAACCGCCAAGACGCAAAGGTCGCAAAGAGAAAAGACAAAGAGGGGAAAACCACAGAAGACACAGGGGGAAAGTGGCAGTGGCAGGAAGAGAAGATTGAAGAGAAGAAATAACCGCAAAGCCCGCTCTTAGCGGGCCGTAGGGACGCAAAGGTCGCTGAGAAGTGGCAGTGGCAGTTGGCAGTCAGCGGTCAGCAATCTGCAATCAGCGGTCAGCGATCAGCCACGGACAACGGACCAAGGACAACGGACAACGGACAACTATGCTTGAGATAAGAAATCTGCACGTGAGTGTTGAGGGGAGCGTGGGGTGATGGGAATGATGAATGATGAATGATGAATGATGAATGTTGAATGTTGAATGAAGATTGAAGATTTAACCGCAGAGAGCGCGGAGAGCACTGAGAATGTTGAGATCAATTACAGCTATTCTTGATGTTATTAGCGTCCCTTCTGCCCGCCTGGAAGTGGCAGTAAGGGTTGGCAGCAAGCAATTAACAACGGACTATTGGCAACTAATAACTAACAACTAACAACTAACAACTAACAACCATGCTTGAGATAAGAAATCTGCACGTGAGTGTTGAGGGGACCGAGATCCTCAAGGGGATCGACCTGGAGGTGAACGCCGGGGAGCTGCACGCGGTGATGGGGCCCAACGGCTCGGGCAAGAGCACCTTTGCCCAGGTCCTGGCGGGCCGGGACACCTACGAGATTACCGCCGGCGAGGTAATTTACGATGGCAACAACCTACTGGAGCTGAGCCCGGAGGAACGGGCCCGGCAAGGTATTTTCCTCTCCTTCCAGTACCCGGTGGTCATTCCGGGGGTGAATAACACCTACTTCTTGCAGGCGGCGGTGAATGCCCGGCGCAAGCACCGGGGCGAGGAAGAGATCGACGCCGTGGACTTCCTGGCCCTCATCAAGGAGAAGATCAAGCTGGTGCAGCTGGACGAGAGCTTCCTGCAGCGTCCGGTGAACGAGGGTTTCTCCGGCGGCGAGAAGAAGCGCAACGAGATCCTGCAGATGCTGACCCTGGAACCCCGGCTGGCTATTCTCGACGAGACCGACTCGGGCCTGGATATCGATGCCCTTAAAGTAGTCGCCGAAGGAGTGAACGCCTTTCGCAGCCCGGAGCGGGCCTTCCTCGTCATCACCCACTACCAGCGCATCCTGAATTATATCCAGCCCGACAAGGTACACGTGCTGGTGAACGGCCGGATCGCGCGCTCGGGCGGACCGGAGCTGGCCCACCAGCTGGAAGCGAAAGGCTACGGCTGGATACAAGCCGAGGAGACCCCGGCCTCATAATCACGGCTGAGACCATGACTGAGACTGCCGTCATCACCGATTTCTACCGCGCCACTTTTGAGCAGGGCGGGCGGGAAGGTTTTCAGGACCAGCCCGAGGCAGTCCGTCAGCTGCGGCGTTCGGCCATGGACAGGTTCGTGCGGCTGGGCTTTCCCACTACCCGCATGGAAGCCTGGCGCAACACCAGCGTGGAGCCGATAGCCGAACTTGAGTTCCGCCTTCCGGTTGAGGCCGGCCCCGTTGATCCCCGGACAGTCGAACCGTTCCACCTTCAGCAGAGCTTCCGGGTGGTGGTGGCTGACGGCCGGTTTTTACCGGAGCTGTCGCCTCTTGACGGCCTGCCTCGGGGGGTGGAAGTCCGGGGCCTTGCAGATGCCCTGGCGAATGTTCCCGAACGGGTGCTGCCCCACCTGGGCCATTACGCTGATTTTCAGGAACAGGCTTTCGTGGCCCTGAACACGGCTTTTCTATCCGACGGGGTCTTCATCCAGGCGCCCAAAGGAACGCACCTGGAGCGGCCAATCCACGTAATATATATTTCTCCTACTGCCTACTGCCAACTGCCAACTGCTCCTGCCGCTTTCCCCCGCACCCTGGTAGTCGCCGGGGAGAACAGCCGGTTGACAGTGGTGGAGCACTATGTGGGCCTGCCCGGCGTCCAGACGGGCTTACCCGACTGCCGACTGCCGACTGCCGACTGCCCCTGCCCCACCTTCACCAATGCCGTTACCGAAATAGCGGCGGGAGCGGGGTCGATAGTTGACTATATCCGGGTACAGCAGGAATCGGACAATACCACTCACATTGCCACCGTGCAGACCCATCAGGATGCCGACAGCCGGGTGAGCCTGCACACCATCACCGTGGGGGGTGGGCTGGTCCGTAATGATGTGAACACTATCCTTGCCGGGGAGGGGGCGGAAGTGGTTATGAACGGGCTGTACCTGGTGAAGGGCCGCCAGCACGTCGACAACCACACCTTGATCGACCACGCGGCGCCCCACTGCACCAGCAGGGAGAACTACAAGGGGATCCTGGACGACCAGGGACACGCCGTCTTCAATGGAAGGATTGTGGTCCATACCGATGCACAGCAGACCACCGCAGCGCAGTCAAACAGGAACCTGATACTCTCCAATAAGGCGTTGGTGAATACCAATCCGCAGCTGGAAATCTATGCCGATGACGTGAAGTGCACGCATGGGTCCGCCGTGGGCCAGGTCGATGAAGAGGCCATGTTCTACTTCCTTTCCCGTGGTATTGACCGTGAGACGGCCCGGCGTCTGTTGATCCACGGCTTTACCCAGGAGGTCATCAGCCTGGTCGAGAATGACAACGTCCGGAAGTATGTGGATGGACTTGTCTCCCGCTGGCTCCCGGATGGGCAAGTACCCATAAAGGCTATTACGGAAGGCAGGAGGATACCGGCAGATGGATGATCTCCGGGAGCTTTACCAGCAGCTGATCCTGGACCACAACCAGAATCCCCGCAATTTTCGCGAGATCAAGGATGCCGACCGGACGGCTCACGGGCACAATCCCCTGTGCGGCGACGATATCGACCTCTACCTGACCCTGGATGGCGACGTGATCCGGGATGTCGGTTTCCTGGGTTCGGGCTGCGCTATTTCCAAAGCGTCGGCGTCTCTCATGACCACCGTCCTGAAAGGCAAGACCAAAGCTGAGGCGCTGGACCTGCTCGAGCGGTTCCATCTCATGGCAACCACGGGCGAAGGAGACCCGGATAAGCTGGGCAAGCTGGCGGCCCTGGCCGATGTCTATAAGTTCCCCGTGCGGGTGAAATGCGCCATGCTGGCCTGGCGCACCCTGGAGACCAGCCTTGAAGAGCAGCCGGAGACCGTAACGACGGAGTAGGGCAAGAGTTGATAAGAAATTGGCCACGAATTAACACGAATCTCCACGAATATATCTATATAAGATCTTTCTTTTTATTCTTTATTAGTGTTAATTCGTGTTAATTCGTGGCTAAATATTTAAGGAAACATGATGCAGCAGCGTGAAACGGTAATTCTCGGGCGCGATTGTGAGGGCGTCTTGATCCCGTCGGGCGATAAGATTACCCTGAAGAAGGGCCAGGAGGCGATTATCACCCAGTCCTTGGGTGGCAGCTATACCGTCATAGTCATGGGGAACCTGGCCCGCATCGACGGCCGGGACGCCGATGTTTTGGGTAAGGAAATTGAGCCGACCGCGAAAGCCCAGCCGGTCGCCGGAGCGGCCGTTGAGGTGGACGAGCAATTGATCTGGGACCGGCTGAATACCTGTTACGACCCCGAAATTCCGGTGAACATCGTGGAGCTGGGTCTGATCTACGATCTGAAGGTTACACCGATGAAGGATGGCGGCGGCCAGCGGGTGGACATCAAGATGACCCTCACCGCCCCCGGCTGCGGTATGGGTCCCTTCATCGCCGAGGACGTGCGGCAGAAAGTTCTGTCGGTGCCCGGCGTGGCCGAGGCCGGTGTACAGCTGGTGTGGGAGCCCCTGTGGAACCAGAATATGATGTCGGAAGCGGCCCGGCTCAGGCTCGGTCTGCTGTAGCGCACCGGGAGGATTCGATTATGTCCCGAAACATTGCTCGACCCACTACGGATATGCCCGTTGATGAAATGGAGCCGCCGGTTCCGCCCTGGGACCTGGAGCAGCTCCGCCGCGATTTCCCCATCCTCAATCAGCGTATGCACGGCAAGCCGCTGGTCTACCTTGACAGCGCCGCCACCTCTCAGAAGCCGCGCCAGGTTATTGACGCCGTTACCCGGCATTATGAGCAGAACAACGCCAACGTCCACCGCGCCATCTACGAGCTGGGCGAACGGGCCACCGCAGCCTACGAGTCGGCCCGGCAAAAGGCGGCCGAGTTCATAGGCGCCGAGGACTGGCGGTCCATCGTATTCACCCGCGGAACGACCGAGGGCATCAACCTGGTGGCTTATGCCTGGGGCCGCTACAACCTCGGGCCGGGGGACGAGGTCCTCATCACCGAGATGGAGCACCACAGCAACATCATCCCCTGGCAGCTGCTGGCCCGCGACACCGGCGCTACCCTGCGCTACATACCAATTCGCCAAGATCATACCCTTGACCTGGAAGACCTGGAGCAATACCTCACCGGGCGCACCAAACTTGTGGCGGTGGTGCACCAGTCCAATGTCTTAGGGACAGTCAATCCGGTGGAGCAGATCGTGGCCCAGGCCCGCGAAGTCGGCGCGCTGGTGCTGCTGGACGGCGCCCAGAGCGTGCCCCATTTCCCGGTGGACGTGCGGCAGTTGGACTGCGATTTCCTGGCCTTCTCCGGCCATAAGATGCTGGGACCCACCGGCGTGGGGGTGCTCTACGCGAAGACGGAGCTCCTGGAGTCCATGGAGCCTTTCCTGGGCGGCGGCGAGATGATCGGCATGGTGAACCTGCAAGGTGCCACCTGGAACGAGATCCCCTGGAAGTTCGAGGCGGGGACGCCCAACATCGCCCAGGCCGTCGGGCTGGGGGCGGCCATTGACTACCTCAACCACCTGGGCAGGGACAATATCGCGCATTATGGCGAGCAGCTCACCCGCTACGCCCGCCAGATCCTCTCCCGGATTCCGGGCCTCACCATCTACGGCCACGCGCCCACCAGCAGCTCCGCGATTCCGTTTAACCTCGCGGGCGTCCACCCCCACGACCTGGCCCAGCTGCTGGACCAGGAGGGCATCGCCGTGCGTGCGGGACATCACTGCGCCCAGCCCCTCATGCGCTGCCTGGGTGTGCCCGCCACCACCAGGGCCAGTTTCTACATCTACAACACCCCCGCCGAGATCGACCGCCTGGCGGAGGGGATCGAGCAGGCGTCGGCGTTCATGGGCGGGAAGGGGGCCTGAGGCGGCGGTCAAAGCTGGAATTCATAAAAATGTTACTCCACATATGTTACGCCACAGTTTTGCTACACATTTACTTGAACAAGGTACTGATTTAAGGTATATTCAAGAATTGTTGGGTCATAACAGTTCAAAAACAACAGAGATTTATACTCATGTGTCAAAAAAGGCAATTGGTAACATTAAAAATCCAGTAGATGAATTTTTTGAATAGGAGGAAATAGTAAAATGATAAAAGAAATATATCAACAATTGTTGTTATCCCTCCAATTGGGCGGTATATCAACAATGAATATACACAAACGTTATGGCCCATGTGATAAAAACTTAATTGACATTATTTTGAAATATAAATTAACAAAAGGGTACCATTATGAAAATTATAAAAAAATACTTAATCACTTTCAGCTTCTTAATGTTAACAAGTTTTGTGTTTTCTCAAGAAAAAGTTATTCAGAAGATCCAGCTCGCAACTTCCACCATTGAAGAGACAGCAAACTACGCAGTCTGGCGAACAGACTTCTACATTTGTACTGGAATTGCTTATGCGAAAAGCCTCGGAAAAACGGTAGATAATTTTGCAAGTTTTGTTGGCAACGCTCATTCTTTGGAAAGCATTAGGGGAAAAGGTCTCGAGCCTCCCGTACAGCTTCTTAATTTTGTAATTAAAAATTACAAGAATGGTTACTTCGAAATTCTGTCAGAGACTGACAGTATAGTGACCATGAAATCCAACAGACCCTACGCAGAATATTTCAACAACGGGCCAATGCTTGGAGTAACACTCGAAGAATTCGAGAGATGTCTTTGGCCGCATATCATAATATTGTTTGATCGAATCAACCTCGACTATGTATACAACATCGAAGGTGATTCTATAATGTCTTCCATATCTATAAGGGAATGACCTCATTGGTGGAAACTTAGTCAATATGTGTTCGACTAAATAACCATTGAACACTTTATACTTCGGGTAGTTATTGAAGGACTCATCATATGCTAAATAAAGTAACAATTGAAACACACGGGCCATAACAAACGCTAAAATTAATTACCGGTTTGGTGTTTTTTGAAAGTTAATTACCTTTGTTTAAACATGTTAGTAAATGGAAAAGATAGTGCAAGAAAACGGCAACGTAATTTTAGCGCAACCGTTGAAAATTAAATGCGGAAAACACATAACAAATCGTTGCACCTGACATTTTTCCGCTACGCTCCAAAATGCAGGTGAACTCAAGCGTTAGGTCGCACTGATAATCACAGATTAACACCCAGGAGGAGGAGATGGAACTACTTCCCACGCTGAGGCTTGAATTGCTCAATGGCTGGCTTCTGTTGGCATTACTCGCTCTTACAGATGGTGTCTTGTTCTTGGCCTTTCGGAAGGAGGTGGTTGTACGGCTTTTTGATCGATCCGGTTGGACCCAAAGACATATTGTCTTGACCGTGATTGGCAAACTATTTGCCCTGGCTAGTGTAGTGATGATCATCTTTACACCCTTGAAGATAGGGTCTTCTGTGTTCATCGTGGGAGCATTAATGGTTGGTTTGGGTTTGATAGGGCTGGTGAAGGCTCTTTTTGACTTCAGGAACACTCCTCCCGACCATCCTGTCACATCGGGTATTTATAGGGTATCTCATCATCCTCAGAATGTAGCTTCCTCTCTAGTTTTCTTGGGCTGTACGATAGCGATCGGATCTTGGCTCGCTGTGTTCCTATTCGTGGTGGCACGTTTATTTCTTCACGCTAATCTTGTGGCGGAGGAAGATGTGTGCTTTCGGAGGTATGGCGAAGCCTATCGTGATTACACGGATCGGGTGCCCCGGTATTTATTATTCTTCTAGGGAGAGCCCTCGACTTTTTGTTATAAGGTGCGGCCTAACCATGCGCTGCACCTGACCGCTGTTCCGCTGCGCTTCACAGCGGCAGGTGAGCTTCGCCGTTAGGTCTCTCTAGCAAGTTGGAGCTGGAGGCGGGGCTGTCCGAGAGTCAATCTGAACTAAAACAGATTCTGAAGAATGGTGAGGCAAGATGAAAAAAAGCAGGTTTTAAGTCCTGGCAATATATCCATGGCGAAGAAGCCGATCGGGCCGCTGCCGCTCGTACGCTAGCGCAAAGGGTAATCGATGCGCCCTCCTCAGCCACCGTATTGATCGCTGATATAGCCGCCACCATGCGTCGCCTGGGCGTGGCCGCCACCACCAGGGCCAGCTTCTATTTCTACAACACACCCGCCGAGATCGACCGCCTGGCGGAGGGGATCGAGCAGGCGGCGGCGTTCATGGGCGGGAAGGGAGCTTGAGGCGCACGTCAGAACCCAGCGCGAGCCACCAGTCATTTACAGCAAAAAGGCCCCGGAACTGTCCGGGGCCTTTCTATTGCAGCTTTTGTCGCAGGTCTCAGTCAAGCCCTCTTCTTTTCAGCAAGGCATCGATCTTCGGCTCGTGGCCCCGGAAGCGCACGTACAGCGTCATGGGGTCTTCAGTGCCGCCGGTCTCGAGGATATTCTTGCGGAACGCCAGCGCGGTTTCCCGGTCGAACAGGCTGGTCTCTTTGAAAGCCTGAAAGGCATCGGCATCCAGTACCGCAGCCCAGATATAGCTGTAGTAGCCTGCCGAATAGCCCCCGGCGAAGATATGTCTGAAGTAGGTGCTGCGGTAGCGCGTGACGATCTCCGGGATCAGGCCGATCCTGCCCAGCGAGGCGGACTCGAACTCGTCCGGGGTCCGCTCTTCGGCATCGGTCAGGGTGTGCCAGTCCATGTCCAGGTACGATGCAGCCAAGTACTCCACCGTCTCAAAGCCCTGGTTGAAATGGCTCGATTTCTTTATCTTCTCGATGAGCTCA
>SDBU01010484.1_pt1 | contig 10281 bp, 7 predicted proteins | sample 2277071 | NCBI WGS metagenome assembly SDBU01 (sample SAMN10397929, study PRJNA504765) | marine sediment metagenome | isolation source: marine sediment core GS08_GC12, 126 cmbsf | place: Arctic Ocean: Gakkel Ridge, Loki's castle | collected 2008 | reverse complement strand
CCCCTTCTACGGCCGCTTCGTTTTCAAGACACCGGTAAAGGTTCCAAAACGTCCTGCAGCTTCTGCCGCACCGCGAGGCGCTCGTTCCGCACAGCGGCGTTCATGAACCACAGCACGCACGCCGTCGGCACAACCACTGCCGCCAGCAGCATGAACAGCACGAGCCAAACGCCGCTGCCTCTATCCGCCATAAAGTTGCGATTAGCCATTTCCGTTGTTGCCAGGTTAGTACCACGGAGACAAGATATTCTTCAAAAGAGGCTCTCGGCTCCAGCGCTGTAACTCAGCGGCGCGGCTCTCGTGCGTCCGCTAGAGCGCCTGATCGGCTGACATCCTGCTTCTGCTCGTCGCCCGACACAGGGAGCAGAAGGATATTGACGATGCAATCTGAGAGTCCCGTAAGCCACTGCCACTGTTCTTCCTGACTCATGCTCGCCGGGAACCACTCGCACCAAAGGCAAAAACCCAGAGCGGCATCCTCACTTCTTATAAGGATGCCCCAACCACCCATGTTGTACTGTGGACGGAAGGGACGAACCCAAGTGATGCCGCCGCCCTTGCCTCCACTGCTGAAGTCGGCAGGCGTGGCGCGCGGGGCAAAGTACTTGGGGTTCCTGTCGAAGACCGCAAGGACCCTTTGGCTTACCTTCTTACTCACGAGTTGATTCCTGTGCAGCAATTCGAAGTAGCGGACGATGCCTCGAGCGGTCCCGTGCTGGGGCAGCAAATCCGATTTTTGGGGGACCCTGAGACCGTAGACCCTTTTATCCAGAATCCTATCCAAGACGCCAGGCCGAGGCAGGATCTGGTCACTGAGCCCAGCGATGCCCAGTTCCTTTGGCAAGGCGTTTATCTCATCATAACCGACCAGTTCTGCCAAAGCAGTAGTGGCCTCGTTATCGCTTATGCCGATCATTTTGTCGAGTGCCTCAGAAACCGTACACGTTTCGTTGCCCTCCTTCCGCTCGATGGTTATGGGCGCGGACAGGACAATTGAGCCCTCCTCGACCCGGCACATCACTTCCAGGAGGACAAAGATCTTCACAATACTGGCTAGGCACGCGGGTTGGTCGGGCCTGTGCTCGACCGTCCTCCCGGTGGTGAAATTCTTGCCGTAGAATCCCACTTCAGCAGGACAGGCTCGTGCCAGCGCGGCTAACCTCTCGACAGTCGTGATTGTCTTTAGAGCATCAAACGGGTCAGGAGGTATACGAAGTGTGCTTCCTTCCCGCAACGCGGCCGTCTTGCGTTGTCCATCCACCATATATTCAAGCTTCAGAGTCTTTTGCACGCCAAAAAGCGGATCGCCGGCGAGGGCATTGGAGGCCCGGATTTCAAGGGTATTGTCACGGATCTTCTCTCTGACCTTCTCAGTTACATCTATCCAAGTATCACGCGCGCCATACTTGGCGGAAATGATGTGCAGTTCTTCCGGAGGCTCAGGCTCAGGCGGGCCCAGCACCGACCCTTCCGCACCGACAAAGGCTTTAACCGCCGTCTTGAAGTCGATGGCATTCTTCTCGGCAGACGTGTTCAGTGAGAGCCAGCCACCGGCGCACACCGAGCGCAGGACACCGGAATAACTGATGAGCAATATGCCGAAGATCAGGAATACCGACCCCTGCACACGCTCGAAAACAACCGTCCGCCGTCTGAGAGGCGTATCGAGCTTGTCTTTAGAAATCAGCCTCAATTTGTGAAATAGCCTTCGATCCCACATTATCGCAGCCTTCGGAGCCAATGCGGATATTCCTCCGCAAATGATGAATGACACGCTTATGAAGAGCAGTATGAAGAGGGACATGCCAGGCATAGTCCTATTCCAGCTCTCCCAACGGCTTGCGGATCAACGGCGCGGCTCTTGTGCGTCCGCTGGAGCGTCTGGTTGGGCGCTGACTGTTGATTCTCTCACGTCGTCTCCTTGTTCACCCCAGCGCGCGTAGCACCATCTCAAGATCAGAATGCTGACGACGGCAAGCGGCAGGATCGCGAGCTCAATCCACCACATCGAAATGACTCCGATCTTCTCTGAGACGTGTGCTGCACCGGCCACACTATCGAGCAGTGCAAAGATCAGAAAACCCCAGAATATCAGCATGGGCTTCTTCTTCGTCACGCCCAACAGTATGAGTGCGCGGCAAGAGGCGTGGCACAGAATTGCCATGATCCGCTCCACAGGAGCAAGCAGCCAGAAGAACGGCGTTGTGGCAGCCACGGCCTCTATCGCCTCGCGAATTTTCTCTGTGCCCGGCAGTCCTGTCATTAGGACAATGATCGCCATCAGACCGCCAAGGCCCAACAAAAGCGCCTCGAAGGCGCCAGCTCCCACACCTATCCCGATGGCCCGGTTTGCGTCTCGCCCCAGTTGCCGCCAACTGAAAACGCCCGCGAGCGTGAAGCCCATCTCGAATACACTCGATTGGATGCCGACGAACAATCCTCCGCCAACAACCAGGAGCGGATACGACAGGTTCTCCTTCATCAACGCGAGCACTGGCTCATTCATGAGCAATGCACATATTACTTTCAGGACAACGGCAATCATCCACAAGCCGGCGCCTGCCCAGAACCATCTGAGCTGGACACGCGACACACGCTGCCAATAGACCGCGGCAACGACTGCCACGATCATCATTCCCACATTCGGCACCAGGTAGACCAGCATGTCAGTGTTGATGTTAATTCCCCTTTCTCAGCGATACGCCTGGCGTCGGGACACATCAGCCGTCGCGGAGCGACGTTCTGATACAGCCCGTTGTTGACCGGTCTCCCACTGCAGCGAGAAGGACAGCAGCAGGCGCCGAAAGAAGTCCGCCTCCTCTGCGCTTCACGGCCCGGCGCCTATAGCATAATAGCCAAGGGCTCCCCCGCCGACGGCGACAATGCCCACAGCAGCCCCACCTATGGCTACCCCAAGGCCGACTGCACATCCTCCCACAGCAGCCAGGCCCAGCGCCAGCCCGCCCACGCTGATTCCGCCAAACGCAATCCCTCCCACAGCGACCAGCCCGAAGGCAGTATGGCCGATGGCGATAATGCCTTTGGCCACGCGAGGCCGGCCGGTCATCGGGTTTATGCCGAAACCGAGAACGACGTGCACGAGCGGAAGGCCGAATAGCTCAGTACGCGAGCGGTATTCATACCCGAACGGCCAAGCGCTCAGCACTCTTCCGCAGTGGGGACACATGACAGCCTTGCCGGAGACCTTGCCGCGGCATTCCGGACGCTTGCCCAATGACACGCTCATCCTCCCTGTTAATGATCCTCCAGGAGTGCCCACTCACTTCGCCACTTCGACAATCACGGCAATGCGTTTCAGCGGGGAGAAGACGCTCGTCGCCAAGCGCTGCATGTCGGCATCGGTCACGCGCTGGACCGCGGCACGCAACTGCTTACCGTCGATCTTCAGTTGATGCCGCCGGCCAACGCTGAACGCCAAGCCGTAGAGGTTTCGCGTCCACATAGCATCCGGCACGTCAGCGGTGCCCAACATCGCCATTGAGTTGAGCATTCGGAGTTTATCCTGCAGCTTGAGCTTCGGCGTTAATGCGGCTTCCAGGCGCTCATCGAGTTGCTTCAGCACGGGTTCGGCGTCCTTCCCAGCCGGCAGGGCGTTCTGAAGTGCAATCGTCGTGGGATCGTCCAGCATCGGGTAGTACACGGGCGGGACTTGGCCCGACCCGAAGCCGGCTTGGCCAAGCGCCCACAAGCGCGAGACGACCAGTAGGAACGGCGCGTAATCCTTGCTTCCCGGCGGGGGCGCGGCGTAGCCGACGCTGACCAGGCCGCTTGCCTCCTTCATGATGGGCGTCACCTTGATGCGGTGCGTGGTTCCGGTCTTGGCCTCGGGCCTGAGCGGCTTTGCCGGCGGTGCCTTGCCGGCCGGAATTGCGCCGAAGCATTCCTCGATCAGCCTCCGGACCTTGGCGACCTCAAACTGTCCCGCCAGGATAAGGATCGCGTTGTTCGGCTTGTAGTAGTCCTGCCAGAGCTGCTGCAACTCATCGAGGGTGATCGCCTTGACGTGCTCGGCCGTGCCGCCGTGCCGTCCGCCCTGAGGGATCGGGTGCAACCGCATGCGTACAAGGTTTATGCCGGCCAACGATGGAATCCCACCGTACATGTTTCTCAACTCCTGCAGCACGCGGGGCACCTCGCGCTTCAGGTCAGCTTTGGTTATGCGCAAGGTGCTCATGCGGGCAGCCGCGTCTTTCAACTCCTCCCCCAACTGTTCGACTTTGACTACCCCTGCGAAGACGGTGTAGTCGAAGCCGGTCTGTTGGTTGTACCCGGCGACGTAGTGCTTCTGGATCTGCGTAAAGTCGCGTGCCGGCGTGTCGCCCGCTCCGGCCGTGCAGTACAGGTGCTCCAGCAGGTGCGCCATGCCGGAGCGGCCCACCGGATCGTGGTCGGCCCCCAGATTAAAGAGCACGCCGACTGCTATCTCCTGTGCCGCGGGCACGGGCCTCAGGATGACGGTCAACCCGTTGTCGAACTGGTATGGCTCGGGCGGCCCGGCGTGCAGCGTAAGGGCCGTCAACAGGAAGAAAAGTGAGGTGATCGGGGCGACTCGTTTCATGGTGCCTGGAGTCTCCGCTGCCTCCAATCAATGGGCCAGACAAAACAAGTTTCTAGCGTCTGCAAAAAGCCGAACGACGACCGTCACCGGCGCGCCTGGCGCGGCCGCTGCACGCGCTGATTAGCCTGAATGGTCTCCTCTATTCTCTTGCAGTTCCCAGATGACCCGGAGCATGGACAGTCTGACGTGGGCCCAGGTCTTGAGCAGGACAATGTTGACCATCCCCGTGATGGCCAGGAACAGTCCAAAGGCTATGATCCTTGGGTTTGCGGTTGCAGTCATCATCCCGGCGCCACCAGCCGTGAATGCAATCGCCACGATATTCGAGCGGTTGTAGACTCGCTGCAGTTTGTCAACTTGGTGCTGTACGTTTCGGTCCTTCCATTTCTCCGCAAGGCTTTCAGACCATCTTCCTTTGCCCATGGCTCAACCCCTCGTCCTTGTTTCCAATGGGCTAATCGGGTCTTCAGTTCGACATTATTGTTTCTCAAGTTCGGCCTTCGCTTTCTCCAGGCCGGCCTTGGCGTCAGCGTTCTTCGGCTCCGCCTGCAGCCACATCTCGCAATACTGTATGGCTCCATCGTATTGTTTCAGTTCCATGAATGTCGTCGCAAGGCCGCTGAGTGCCGCAGTTGTACTTGGAGAAGCTTCTACAGCCCTTTTCCAGTAGCCGATGGCCTCCTGGGTCTTGGCTTGGCCTTTGGCGATCCAGCCGAGTCCGTTCAGCGCGCCGGCATGCTTCGGGTCGAGCCGCAAGCATTTCCGGAAAGATGACTTGGCATCCTCGCGCGTGAGCAGATGAAACTGCGACCAGCCAAGACCGTTCCATGCATTGGCATTGGAAGCATCCTTGCTGACGGCCTCTTTGAACGTTTCCTCGGCTTCCGCCCATTTGCTCTGCGCCCACAACTGCCAGCCTTTGTTGCTCAAGGCTGTCGAGGACGTTTCCTCTTCTTCTTTCGGTTTCTCCTTCGTCTTGAAGCTGCGGACGATCGAGTCAAATTCGGGCCTGCTCGCTTCGAACTGATCCTTTTCAATCCGGAACACGAACCAGTAGACGGCCGATCTGCCCAAGAGATACGTCCGATACTCGACCATGTCCTTGCCCTTGTGCTGATAGTCGGCGACGAAGCTTGCGCCGGGCAAGCCGGACACTTCGGGCTCAGCCCAACTGTCGGGGTGCACTGTATAGTCTTTAAAGAATCCCTTAAGGGCTTCCGCATCGCCTTCGGCTATCGCGCGGACCGACATCGCCAGAGAACCGACCTCCGCACAAGTGAAGAGCGCCCAGGCGTGCAATTCAGGAGGCGCCATCTGCAGCACGAACTTGTAAGCCCCCGGGTTGGGGTTTCTGTAGAAATACCAGCCCGTTGGCGCCGTCATGAAGATGCCGAGGTCTTCGTCCTGGAATGTGGCCGGCTTGTCCTTCTCCATCAGCGCCACTTCGGCCAGTTCCATTACTGCGTTGCCGGAGTCATACTTGACCGGGTATTTGTGTTCGTCCGCTGAAATCCATATGTCGTGCTGCAGAGCTTGAACATTGGCAGCGTATACCGAGAGGTCGATCTTGTAGCAGTCAAACGTCCCGGCCGTGACGGTCACCTTCTCCCTGCCCGTTACTTCGATTCTGCCCTCAACCACCATCCCGCCCTGGACAGGGAAGATCGGGAACGAGGCGCGATAGCCCTCGGCGAGCGGCAGCCGCCTAATCAAGTGGAGAGCCTGCTCGTTGTCGTAGACGGGGCGATCAACGGGGATTTGGCGGGTCGATTCTTTGCCGCGCATTTCCGTTTTCAACGTGACCTTATCCTGCGCATACTCGGCGCGGAAATCCCCGGCCCCGCTCTTGGTTCGGCTCGTGATAGGCAGGAAGCTGTCGCGCTTGGCATCGACCCTGGCGAACTGCTGCGTGTCGGCTGCGCTGACGATAAGGTAAGACTTCAGCCTCCAGGCGGGCATGTCGTCCACCTCTGCCGACTCAACGGCAAATGTCATCGTGCCGATTTCCGCGCCGGCCATTGTGTTCAGCGTCAATCGCAAGACCTCGCCGTCAGCCCAGGGCGCGGGGTCGAGCTTCAGCGCCGCCTCCTCAGCCAACCTGGCGCCGGAGAGCCGGTATCGGAAGCCGGTCGTGATGCTGCCGCCGGCGGGCACCATCTTCTCCACGAAAAGTTCGATGCGCCCCTCTTTTGTGCGTCGGGCCATATCCTCCGGCGTTGTCTCCAGAAGCTCGGCGCCCTGCGGAAGGCGGTAGACCTCGACGCGGCGTGTCGGCCTTCCGCTGGACGGCCAGTGCGTCATTTCATATCGAAGCTCATCCTTCTTTCCCGACACCCGCTTGACGAGGCCCGCCACTGTTCCCTCGCTCGCGTATATCACGGGCTGGCCGGGCGGGACAGGCTCATTGAGAGTGGCGTTGTAGCGATACATGTTGTTCTCGTGCTTGGCAGTAAACTCGATGGGTCGACCCGGACCGTCGCTCATGGCCGTGATGTGGACGAAATCGGAGTTAACGAACCCAACTGCCGTCAGTTCCTCACCGGAACGATTGATGTCCTGGAGGATGTTGCGCATGCGAATCGTCCCGTCCGGCTGGACCTCATTGATGGCAATCTGCGTGTAGGGCATCGGCTTGACCGTGAGCTTTCCCATGGCGTGACCGATGACGTTTCCATCGAACTCGTGAACATCCACACGGTAACAGAGTACGAGAACCCAGTACTCACCTGCGGCGAGGCGCTTGGCGTCTCTCGTGTACGGATGCCTGAAGCCTATCTCCTCGCTCCACGCTTTTCCATAGGTCGTGGAGCGCGTCGCAGCCGGCACCCCCACGGCAGACCACAGGTAGGCGTCCACGTCGTCCACTTTGGCATCGAGAGACAGAACGCCGACGAGGAAGTGCTTGGTCTCTTGGGCTATGTCCGGAGGAACGCTCCACTGGATCTCCAGGAGGCTTCCTTCGTGAATTGTCTGAGGCCCCTGTGTTCTTCGACCTTCTCGCTGGCTGCGCTTGACCGACAATGTGACGGTCTCTTTGATGCGGGCGCCGACAAACTCCGGAAACCGAGCGGCCGGCATGTGCTTCCGCGCCGCAGCCACGAGCGCCTCCTGCTCCGGAAATCGTGCTATGAGGTTTTCGAATGCCTCGGAGGCTTGCTCCTGCCGGCCCATTTTCAAGTAGCACGTTCCCAGCCGGTAGTAAGCCTCAGCCACGTAGCGCCGGCCTGCCTCGGCCGCCTTGACGATCTGCTCGTAGACCTCGACCGCTGCGTCCAGGTCGCCCTTCGTTTCCTCCAAGTAGAGGCCCTTCTCCAGCAGGATGGCGGGATCCTCGGCGTACGCGCCCGCACAAATACCCACAACCAGCACGACGACAGCGACGACACTCTTCGGCGTCATGGCCCGGCCTCCTTTTCACGTATGGTAACGAAATCCAACCCAAGACTGAACAGTATGATGGCAAGTAAATGTTACCGAGTCGTTACGGGGTGTTCCTCTTTTTGTTCTTTCTTGCGGTTGGACGTCCGGGGACACGAAGCGCTTCCGTCTGCCATGCGGCGCGCGGACTTCCGTCCGCCCACTGGCGGATCCCCGTTCGACTCATGTCGCATGGGGAAACCCCTCCTCGCGGCAGTGCATCATTTTCTGTTTGATCGAAGAAGTAGGGGCGCACGGCCGTGCGCCCCTGCCACGGCGGCCAACAGGAATGGCGGACAGAGCCCCTCCTCGCTCTGCCCTTGACGCTGACAGGTGTAGGCGCATAGGATTGGCGGAGATTGGCATGGGACGGATTGGGAGAAAGCAGGAGAGGAGCAGCCGTGGACGGTTTCCTTCCCGTGTGTACCAGCGAGCCAGCCCATCTGTTCATGGACTCGGAGACGCTCCTGGGGGTGCTCCGACGCGCCGGACAACTTCTCGACTGGGAGGGAGACGCGCTCGTTCCGAGTGGACCGGAGGAAGCGCTCGTGGACTACATGGCCCGGCACCGGACCGCTGCGGGTCCGCGCGTGCTGGCGCTTCTGTACACATTTCGGCGGCTTTACGGCGCGGGCTTCGCCCGGGTTCGCAGACAGGTCGACAGGTATTGTGCCGTGGTGGAGCAATTCGTGGCTCTTTACGGCGCCGGTCCGATCGCCGTAGGGCGCGCTCCCGCACGGATCAACATTCTGGGCGAGCATGTGGACTATGTGCGCTACCTGCCGACCGAGGTTTTGCCCTTCGCAAGTCGCGAACACGATATGCTCATGCTCTTCCGGCCGACCGAAGCGCTGCGCGTGCGCGGACGGTCCACGCTCGAGGGAACGGATCCGGCCGAGTTCGCGATTGATGAGGGGCCGAAGGCGAAGGAAGACAGGACGGCGCCGCTCGAGGATCGCTGGCTCGCCTATCTCCTCGAGGCCGGGCCGCCGGAACGAGCTTGGATCAACTATGTGAAGGCGTCCGTCTTCTTCTGCGCGGCGAAGCATGGCGTCATGCAACGGGGGTTCGATTTCCTGCTCGACTCCACCATTCCGGCCGCGGGCGGGGCCTCGTCGTCATCGGCGATCGTGGTCCTCGCCGGCGCGGCGATACGAATCGCCAACGGCCTGGCCTATGATCCGGGCATGCTCGCCGAGGATTCGTCGAAGGCCGAGTGGTACATCGGCACGCGCGGTGGGAACATGGACCATTGTACGATGTGCCTGTCGCGCCGGCAGAGCGCACTGCACCTGCACATCGCGCCGTTCAGGACTGAACTCGTGCCGCTGCACCGATTTCGCTATCGATGGGTCACGTTTTTCGCGCATCCGGCCGATAAGAGCGGCGACGTGCTCCTTCAGTACAACGAGCGCTCGGCCGTGTCGCGTCTCGTGATTCCTGCGTTGCTCCATCAGATGCTTGGCGAGGACCCCGCAATCGCAAGGCAATGGGACCAATCGGTCAGCGCTCTGACGGACGATCCGACGAACGCGGACGCCGCCGAGCAGGCACGGGATGTCCTTCGCCGGCTGCCGGAGTCGATCACGATGGAGGGTGTGAAACAGCAGTTCCCGACGGTCTACGAGCAACTCGCCCGCAGCTACCCTCTCTTGGCGCAGGCGCCTGGCTCAACGCGACTCATGGTCCGTCGCCGTGCGGAGCACCACGTGGGCGAAGTGGTGCGGGTGCGGGAAGCGGTCCGCATCTTCAAGGAGATCTTCTCTTCACGGATGCCCGAGGAACCGGAAAAGACGGAGCCCGGCCTGCGGGCGGTCGGCGACCTGATAATCGAGTCCCACGAGAGCATGCGCGATCTGTACGGCCTGACCACGCCGGATATTGACGAGTTGACGGAGATCATCCTCAGCCACCGGGGCGTTTATGGCGCGCGGCTTATGGGCGGCGGGTTCGGCGGCAATGTCCTGGTGCTCATGTCCAAGGAGAACGTGGCGGAGTTGGTCGATCGCGTGCAGGAGCGCTACTACGCCCCACGCGGCCGGGATGCAGTGGCCGAAGGCAGCATCATGGTCAGCACGCCGGGTGAGGGGTTTGGGATGCTTTGTCTTCGTGACGTCCTCAGGCGCGCGGTCATCAACGCCGGCGCGGTCTGGTGGATGTGGGACGCCTACGCGCCGGTCATCGAGCGTTGCGTTTGCGACTTGCTCGACATCGCCGATCCGTCCGACTTCGCGCCGAAGCAGCCGATTCAGCCGGTCATCGTGGCCGGGGCGCGAGGGGACATG
>SDBU01010483.1_pt1 | contig 10282 bp, 17 predicted proteins | sample 2277071 | NCBI WGS metagenome assembly SDBU01 (sample SAMN10397929, study PRJNA504765) | marine sediment metagenome | isolation source: marine sediment core GS08_GC12, 126 cmbsf | place: Arctic Ocean: Gakkel Ridge, Loki's castle | collected 2008 | reverse complement strand
TGTTTCTTCCATATAAGACTGACACACACACACTATATATACTTATGTTTCACTATTTAAAAGTTTGTCGTCGGTAAAAATTGTTTTCAAAAATAGTTAAAAAAGATAGCCCCTATATAGTAGTCGCTTTAAAGTCGCCCCTTATTTAGTCCGCAAGGACACTTGTTATTGGAAATTACTTTTTTATGTTCCGCCGATTTGTATTGCACAGAAGTCTATATCCTCGACGGTTACAGTTCTTGCACTTGCTGAATCTGAAGTTATCCAAAACTCTAAAGTATCATTAAGTGCTACATCAACTATGCCTGACATTGTTAAGTTCCCCACATCTGAACCAGTCCCTAGCGTTCTACCAGCATGGATATTATTGAAAACCACAGCCCCATCATTTTTATACATTTCCAGAGAAATAACGTGAGCCGCCCCCGAACTATTCTTAATTGAGATACTCGCATCTATTTTATATTTTCCTGGTTTAAGCACAATAAGATGATCATTTGTATGGTCAGCTGTCATAGCATTAGATTTTCCATTTGTATCAAAGATTAGAATTTGGGTTTTAGTTGTGCTTGTTGAAGTTGTAGTTGTGTTATCTCTGGCATAGATTTCAGCGAAAGGTAAACCTGAGCCCTCTCCTTTCCAGTAAGTATTTCCTGCTGAATCTGTTAAAAATAAATCTGCAACACTGAATAACTCGTCTGGGGTTGTTGTTGCAATCCCTAAATTACTTGTAATATAAGAATCCCCTGTTCCTTTTAGTGAAACTCCAGCTGTTCCATCTGTTTTATCTAAAACTAATCTTCCAAAACCTGACTCTATAAGCAGTTGAGCCCTATCAAATCCCGCTGCATTATAAATAAGAAACTTTGCATTATCTCCTTGTGCTCTTACATTTCCAACAACATGAAGTTTCTCTAAAGGTGTCACTTCATTTATCCCAACCTTTTGAGAAGTATCAATAGTCATTGCTGTTGTATTAGCTGTAGCAAATTTCATAGTTCCAGATTCTCTTAGATTAAAAACTAAATTTGAAGCATTCAAATCAATTTCAAAACCATCTGTTGTTGCTACACCAGTTGCCGAATTTGTGAAGTGATGCATTACTCTTGAATTTGAACTTGACCCCGTATGAAGTCCTGTCGCAGTTCCTATAAATACTGGATTTACATTTCCTATTCCAACATTTCCTGATAAACCTAGTCTAACATCTCCGTCAGCTTGAACTAAAATATCAGCTCCTCCACTTCCTGAATAAGTTAAAACAAAATCCGAATCAGCAGTATCATCTAAAAAATAACCTAAAAAAGCTTCATTTGAATTTTTAATTTGCCAACCTCCTGTTGAACCTCCTGTTCCAACTATCTCTAATTTAGCACCAGGAGTTAATGTTCCAATCCCAACTCTCTTATTTACACTATCAACAAAAAAGGTATCTGTATCAACCGTTAAATTATCTCCAACAATAAGATGATTCCCAATTTCAGCAGTATGTAATACATCAAGACCTGTACCAAGAGCATCAAGAAAGAGAGTACCTGTCATAACATCTCCTGCATTTAGAACATACTTATCATCAACTATAGAATAATAATTATCATCTAAATATTTTTTATTAACAGGGTCTAAGTCATCTGTTGGAGTTCTATGAATTTTTCCTGCATCTAACATTCCAGAATGATTAGGAATATAAAGTTCATCAGAAACTATACTAGCTTGTGGAATAAATTTTTTAGATACTCTTCTTTTCTTTCCCATCCTTTCAGGATAACTCCAGACCAACTCTTTCTTTACTTAGAACGGTAGAACTCTCAGGTACTAAATTCTGAACATCTCCAATACCCTCTGGAATATCTAGTTTAGAAATCTCCTTTGTGCTCTTAGTTCCTTGATTAGGATTTGTCATACTTACTCTAACACACCCCCATTTAAAAATTTATTTATTGAAATAGAACTCTTCAATTTTTCCGAACTACTTCGTGAAAAATTATGCTTGAGCTATACCAGAAATAATAACTCCTTGTCCCATTCCTATTGGAGATATAGTATAATTCATTGTGTTAGCAAGTGCTGCTGCCATAGTATCCAAAGCAACTGAAATTGTTAAAGCTGTAGGGTTTTCTATAATCGTAACTCTTACATCTCCTGCTCCCATTATGTAATCAACCCCAAATTTACTAACGCAGTATGAACTGCTCCTACACATATTGTTACTCCTGTTTGTAATGCAACTGGTGTAGCTGCATAGAATCCAATCACACCTCCAGCATTTCCGACATTCACCGTATTAGAACCAGCCTCTTTCTCAACCATTATTTCTTCCTCACAGATTTAGTTTCTTTAACTTCTTCTTCAACCTTAGGTTCAAAATCAATATTAGGTCTTTTCTTAACTAAGTCAGCTAAATGTTTAGTAGCATCTGAAACTCTTAACTCATTACTCACAGAATTACTAGTAGAATGACTTCCAGCAATAACACCTTTAAAATGTGCATATAGTTTCTTATCGTTTTCTTCTGACATTATGCAACTCCTGTAATTAATGCATTAAATTTAGGTTTCTTTAGAATAGCAACTCCATTAGTAGATGACCTAATCTTTCTACCTATTAATGGCTCAGTGATTATCACCGTTGTGAATGGTTTGAATGTTCTGTATTCTGTAGATTGTTTTAAGTCTGCAACCAAAGCAAAAGTAGCTGTAACATTTTCAGAAACAATAACTCTTAACCCAGCAATTCCTGATAAAGTTCCACTTCCAACTTTCTCACTCGCGAAGTTTGGAATACTAGAACCTTTAGTAGAAACTAACCATACTAACAAATCCTTTTCTCCTTGAGCATTTATAAGTAAAACACCATTTCTTATACTTCTTTTAGTCTGCTGTCTTATCTCCATCTTAGCAGTCATTATATCATCGAATGGGTCTTGGCCTGAAGCAGCATTCCAGGCAGCATTTGCTGCATTAGTGTTAATATTAACAGGTGTTTGATTCTCAGTTGTAACATCCCAAATATCTGAGTCTACATCATTTGCTATAGCATCTGAGTTATCTTTTGCATTGTCTCTGAATACCTGAACTTCTGCATCACTCTCATCTTCCATGTTAATCATAGGAGAATCAAGCATATACTTTATAGAATATTTTGTGACTGGGGTCCAAGAAGTCTCAGCAACGAATGGTCTCGCACCTGGTGCAATATTGCTTAACTTAGCTGGAGAAGTTAAAGTTAAATATCCAGTAGTTTTTTGCCAGAACTTAATCTCTCTTGCCTTAGTTGGTTTACTTGAAATTAAAGGTTTGAATATTAATGCTTCTTCGAACTCTGCTTCTGCTCCTTTAGTTATATCAATTCCTCTTATTAATGCTTGTCCAGCTGTCTCTACCATTATGCTAACTGCATCGTCGTAGGACGAAGCTCCATTAATTTAGTTTCGCCATCAGCGCCATCTTCTAATAATATACCTATAACATTCTCATTACCTGCAACTGCTAATCCTACATAATTAGTCCCACCTGAAGATGCAGCTGTAATAAGAGGGTCACCAGCAGATAAAGAACCAGACCCAGAACTAATAGTAACTCTAAAGACCCCACCTCTATAAACCGCAACTGAATTTTGAGTTGTATCAGCGGCTAACTTTTCAGATTGTGTAATACCTGCTACAATATCATTATCTCCATTTGCTAATGATGCTGTCAGAGGAGAAGTCATCTTTAGAATAGCACCTTTCTCAATAGTTGCTAATGTAGAACAAGTAAAATTAATAGGAATATGAGTTTCAATCTTTAAGACAGCTTCGTTTGTCATATAGTTACCCTGTGAGCAGGGTATTTAAATATTCCTATAATCTCTCATGTGTCCAACCTTTATCATCAATATATTCTCCAAGAACTTCTCCATCTTCTCTTATTCCTATGACAATAACACTCACAAATGTTTTAGTCCACAAATATATATTCCCTTTCTTCTCATATTCAGGTATTGGTTTTAACTTCAATAGCTTTCTTAGAAAGGGATAGACTAATCTTTTAAAACCTACTCCATATTCTCCAGTCTTACTTGCTTCAAATGTCCTAAGAACCATATCTAGAGATTCTTTACAACAGACATATTCTATAACTCCAAATGGAAGGTATCTTATTTGTCCTGGAATCCAAGCACCTTTCTTTTTCTTCCCCTTAGTCATAGGCATTAAATGTTTCTGAGATTCCATATCTCTTAATAGCTTTTCAACACCAGACCTTTCTCCATAAGGAATAAAACTAATGTGCATTTTTATCTGCTTCTTTCTTAACTTCTTCTTTTGCAAGTTTTATCATCTCAGCATTTTGTAACATACTAGCCTCTGATTTTAAATAGTTAGTTTCTGCTTCAACTAAACAATCTCTCCAAAGCTTTTCCTTTTCAGAAATAATCTCAAAGCTCTCGTCTTTTTCTTCAGTCATCGTGTTTTCCTTCTGAGATTTCTTTTTCAATTCTTTCATTATATTCTTTAGGAGTTTCTTCTTTAGGTTTTATTGGTTCTCCTCCAGCTTCACTTTTTCCTCCCAACTTTTCTCTAGCTTTTGCATTTTCATTCTCTGCAACGGCTTCATTAATCCTTTCAGTTTCAGCGTTGAGTTGTTCAACTTTAGCATCTGCTGCAGACTGAACCCCCTCTCCAGTATCTTCTTCTGCGTTTCCTTGTTCTTGTTCTTCTTCATTCATTTTGTTTACCTCCTTCTAGTTGTTTAACTTTAATTGTGGTAGTTGTATACCGACTATAAGAGCAATCATTGCAAATATTATAGTTCTTATTGTGCCGTTTATTCCGTTTTTTATAGCGAATAATTCTAATACAGTTAAGCAAAGTATAGCCATACATGCAACTTTCCAATCTACTTTTTTTTTAATTTCTGTCATTATTTTTATCCTAATCTTATTATATCTTGTTCTTTAGGTTCTCTTTTAGTTTTTTCAGGAACACTTGAAGTTTGTAATTTTGCTTCTTTTAAAGCTCTAGCTATTAGTTCGTTTGCTTCTTCTATTTTTCCTTCTTTTACTAAAGCGAAGTATTGTGATTCTAATTGTATCTGTTCTAAATCTCTTATTTTTGCTGATTCATCACTTTCCCTTCTTGTTTGTTCAAATTTAGATTCTGCTCCTGATTGTAGTTCAGCTATTTCTCTTTGGAATATCTCTAGACTAACTCTTGCAGATTTAATAAATTCTTTAACTTGTTTTTGAACATTAGCATAAGGTATTAAGTCTATAATATTTCTTTCTGCGTTTACAATTTCTTCCATTCTATTAGTAGCTTCTATCATTCCTTGAAGGTCTCCATTTTGTTTAGCTGCATTATATCCAAAAGAAACAGTTTGTACAGCTTCTTCTTTTAAGAATCCAGCAAATGGATAAGTTCCAACAGCATCTTTAAATAAACTTGCAGCTCCAATAGTTAATCCTAGTTTTATGAAAAGTCCAGTTGTTAAAATTGATGACTTAGGATTTACTGCAAATCTAGCTATAAGATTTATTCTCTCTCTCCCAACTTGTGTAGCTAATTGTGCTGTTTGAGCTTTTGATAATTTTAAAGCTTTTCCTATTTTATTAACATCAATTTTTTTACCTATTTGTCCAAATTTACTTACTAGACTTTTTGATATATCTATTGCAGCCTTTCCTGTTGCTGCAGCTCCAGCAGGTCCTATTGGTAGAGTTCCAGCAAGTATGTTTTCTCCTCCTGGTCCTTTTAATGCAGGTCCAAAAGGGGGTCCTATTATTTTTGCTAATTCTGTATCTTTAAAAGGAACTTTGTCTCTTAAAGGGTCTCTTCTTTCTGCCTTAATTTCTTCTCTTGTTAAAGGTAATCCTTTTTCTCTTCTTTTTTCTATTTTTTCGAACTCTGCCTCGTCTTTTTCTCTTTGACTTTTTCTTAATCTATCAGCTGTTATTATACTTTTAAGATTTTTTCCTACAGCTCTAGCTAATTCTCCAAGTCTTTCTTTTGTGTTTGATGTTCCCCTAATTCCTATATTTCTTTGAGCATCTGTTAATGTGCTTGCAATTGTTCTTTTTAAACCAGCTGCTTTTCTAAATTCTGTGCTTCCACCTTTTCCAAAGGGGAGTTTTCCTTCTTTAGGTGGAACTATTTTTTGTGTTATAGTTTCTTGAGGAGTTCTAGGGTCTAATCTGATAACATCTCTTCTTGAACTAGATGATTTCTTCTTAGGTTTTGTAGAAGGTTTTGGAGAAGGTCTTGGTGCTGTTTTCTTTTTGAAAGTTGTTTTTGTTAATAAAACTTCTCCTGTTCTTTTGAATTTTCCTAATTTCAGTTTTTTTCTAAGTTTTTTAAATACCATTATTGTCCTGCTCCTGCAGTTGTTTCATTAGGTTGAACTGTTGTAGGGTCTTGGTCTTTTTTCTCATCAGATAATAATTCATTTTCAAGAGACACTGGGAACTCTAACTTTATGACTAAATTTAATTGTGATAATATTTGTTCTTCAAAGAATAACTGCCTTGCTTCTACATTTTGCTGATATGCTAAATAAACTATTGACGAAGCTTTTTCTGTAAACTCTGAGCTTCCTCCTACAACTATTTTTGGTGTATCTCCAACTTGGTAAAATAGATTATCTAAGTAATTTATCCATGCCATAGGATTTAGAGTTGAATTTGGTGGTATAGATATTAGTTCCCCTTCTGAAACATCAAAAGGTTCATATATATTTTCCCCTGAAGCTGTAGCTGCATCTTGTTTAGCTTTATAAGCTGCGATTTCTGTAGGGTCATCTGTTTTAAGTTTGAATTTCCAACGAGGTATAACATTCCAGTGCATAGCTTTTCTTTGATCTGCCATAGCTTCGTTTTTCATATCAAGAACTAGCTTTAATTTTTGTATAATTCCTCTTCCGTGCATATCATCAGCTACTCTATTACGAGATAAGTAAAATATTTCATCTATTGTGAATGTCTCTGCATCTTTTCCTTGAACTTTTGATAATTGTTTAAAGCCAGTCATTATTCCTTTCCCATCAAATCGATGTTCCATAACAGTGGGGTCTAAAGGTTTTAGATTAATTAGGTTTCCTTCATCATCTCTTATAATTTCAGCATAAAAGTTTCCTCCTATTTGCATTGTTCTATCTGCATTTTCTAAAATTGTGTTAAATGTATCAAACCCATTTCCTTTTATAGTATCTAGAAGCAGTGTTGTAATTTCATCAGCTTGGAATCCTTTGCCTAAAGTCCATTTTGAATGTGCATCTATAATTGCTGTTATCTCAGGGGTTTTCTCGTCAGTATAATATCCAAATTTATCATTCCATTCACTATCTATCCAGGTATTCTTTTTCTGGTCTGAAGCTCCATCTGTTTGCTCACTATCTACTGAGAAGTTTTTCATTGCACTTGTTAAGTCGCTTGCAACCATTGAGTCTATTTTATTTTCTGTCATTTTATACTCCTACATAATTCGCATCTGCGAATGATTTAGTTACTACATCTTGAGCTTCTATTGGGTTTTGAGTTCTTCTAAGTCTTCTTCTTTTCTCGTCTTTGTTTCCATTGATATTATCTAATTGTGGCAAATTCCTTAGGGGCATCTTCAAACCTCACTGCATAACCTTCTAATATGCTTAATTTATTTAAATTTAATCCTTGATGATAAATTTCTCCTAAGAGTCTTCCCCATTTTTCAACTCTATTTTGAGGGTTTATTTTAACTTCAACTTCTTCTCCCATTATTAAATTTTCTAACCAATTTTTACTTACAACTCCTGTTTCTGTATCTATTTCAGGAGCATCTATGTCTAAGAATCTTATTGGAAAATTAAAGTTTCTGAAATCAGTTTCAACTCTTATTGTGTCTCCATCTGTAACTTTTACAACTTTAGCTATGAAATCTTCTGTTATTTGTTTGTGTGGGCTTTCCCAATAATAGATTCTCATTTGATTATTTGTGAGTTCAGGGAATCGTTTAAAATCATGAGCCATTGATAAATATCTTCCTCTTTTGGTCTCTTAGAAGACTAAGTCCTCTAGCAGTTGATTCTCTGTAAACATTGAGCATGGTTTCAGCTTCTGCTGTTGCTGTTGTATAAGCACTCATATCATAAGTTATTATGTAGATTGCTGCTAAATCTGAGGCAACTTGATTTAAAATAAATTTCAAATCATCATTTAATCCTGAATAAGCATTTACCCAGTTAAATCTTGTTATTGCGTTGATTACGCCTTCTGCTTGTTTTACATAATCAGATACTAATACCTCATTTGTTGATGTTACATTTGCATTGGCTCCTGCTTTATTTATTGCATTAGAAAGTGTGCATAAAATTCCTTTATAACTTCCTCCTTCAATTTGAAACATAAAATCTCCAAGTTTTAATGCCCAACTTGCCCCTGCATCTGTTGATTCCCATATTTCCCCACCAGTATAAACATTAGTTCCATCTTTTCTCCAAGATATATAATTAGTCGAAGCGCTTGTATGCCCGTCTTTTCCAACAAGAGCATACTTTTGATTTGTTTGTAAAGTTGCAGAACTCATAACTATTGTGTGCCAAGATCCAGGAGTTGCTTCTGTTAAAGAAGTGTCAAAAGTTCCTGTGCTTAAAACATTTCCGTCAGGTTTTCCGTCTGGTTGCACGCCTTGAATTTCCCAAGTTTGAGTTATTGTCGGAGTTCCATCTTTAAAAAGTTTAACTTTTATTTGAGCAATTTCAAAAGTGGTATTACTTCCTACTGTGCCTAATGTGAATGATTGAGAGTGATAGTTTGTGTCTATAAAAAATGATTCGTCGTCATCATCATTATCTACATACCATTCTTGTCTTGTAGTCATATTATCAACAGAAAGCCATAATATTTAAACCCTTTGTCTTTGCCATCCAAATTGCATAAACTATTCCGTCAACAATGTGGTCATAAGAACCAGAGTAAGCTCTATCTCCATTTGATTTATGGGTTATTTGGATTGATTCAAAACTTTGCTTTACTTCTCCGTCATTAAAACATTTTAATTCTCCTCTCCATCCCATTTCTTCAACTAAATCAAACATATATTCTTTTAGAAGTTTTGTAGTTTTCCCTTCATTGTCTATTGGGCGTGTTGCATTGTCTAGGGCTACAACACAATTTTTCAATTTAGAGTTTTCCATCATATATGCAAAACTACCACTACCTATACCTCTTGAATCAAAGCCGATGGTTTTTCTTCCAAAGTTATATTTAGCTTTTAAAGTTTCAATTTGTCTTTCTATGTCTGGGCCTGCTATTGTATTTGAGTTTATATTCAGGACTTGATGGACATTTATTTTATTTGTGGCATCAAAGCCCTCAAAAGTAGTTTCGCCAAGACCTACACCCCCTCCAACATCCACACCTAGAACATAGCGTGATTTTAACGTTAATTTAACGTTATCTTTGTCTATTGTGCAGACTTTCTCTATCCATTCAGTTGTGAATTTTCTGTTATAGTCATCTAGGAATTCTCCTAGATATTCTTGAGCAAAAGCTACTGGAGATAATTCAGATTCTTTTCTATCTAGGAATTCTTTTGTGTGCCTAGGGCAATCTCTAGCAGATACATGGAATTGTGTTATAATTTCATTTAGAGTTGATTTGTAGAAGAATCCTTTTTTACATTGTCCAGTTGAAGCTAATATAGTTCTTCCTTTTGAAACTGAGATTGCAGGTTCAATAGCAATCCATGCCCTATCTGGGATAAAAGCTGCTTCATCAAGAATAAGCATAGTTACAGTAGGCCCTCTCATTCCTGCTCCAGTATCTCCCACAGCTTTACATATAATTTTTGATCCATTTTTTAATTCCATAAAGTGCATAGTTGGTCTTCCAACTATTTCTTTAGAATGATTTGCGAACATGTAATCTTTGATTTTCCAAAAAACATGTTCTGCCTGTTCAATAACATATGCTCCAATTTCTATATAGGAATTTGGTTTGTTTATTGCTTCATTTGATGCTAATAAAGATAATGCCACGGTTTTTCCGCATTGTCTTCCAGAGACAACAGTTATATCTCCTTCTGTCTTTAGAAGTTCCTCTTGCCATGGGTCTAAAGTCTTCCAAGGTTCTACTAAGTTGTAATCCATGTGATGTTAAATATTATATAATTTATAAAATTTTGTGTGAGTTGCTACTTACACAAAAAAAACAAAACAAACAATAATCGCTAATAAACAAACAAACAACAAACAAACAACAAACAAACAACAAACAAACAACAAACAAACAACAAACAAACAACAAACAAACAACAAACAAACAACAAACAAAC
>SDBU01010482.1_pt1 | contig 10284 bp, 9 predicted proteins | sample 2277071 | NCBI WGS metagenome assembly SDBU01 (sample SAMN10397929, study PRJNA504765) | marine sediment metagenome | isolation source: marine sediment core GS08_GC12, 126 cmbsf | place: Arctic Ocean: Gakkel Ridge, Loki's castle | collected 2008 | reverse complement strand
AGACTTGAGACTACCAAGAAAATCCCTGAATCTGCATATCGCTTGATAGAGGAGATATTCAGTAGCCCCGTTCTTTCCATTACGGGGTTGAGTAAGAAATGGAATATACCGTTTAATTCTGTAAAAACAGGGGTGTCCAGGCTCGCTAAAATTGGCATCTTCCGTGAAGCAACAGGCAGAAGGAGAAATAAACTCTTCATCGCTCCCGAATTGATGGAACTCTTAACAGCTTCTGATAAACGGTGAAGCCACCTGGTTTAGCCTTTAGTCCTTGCGCGCTATGCTTGCCCCGCGCGCCCCGTTGAACCGGGTACCCTCAGGGTGTTCAACCGGGGTGGAATCCCTGGGACTATTTCACCGGGGCATCCTATGGGCAAGGAGTAAGAGAGTATAGGGGAGGGATTTGCCAACACCTAAGGTTTGCGCTTATCTATATGAATTAATAATGACTAAGAGTCAAGAGCAGACCGTTTCTCTCACTAAGATTCCATTTTGGAATCTTAGAGAAGGGCCAACATTGAAAATACTTGGCTTTTGCCCTTGCTGAGAGGCGGGATTACGATACTTTCAGACTTTTATTTAGCAACATAGAATAGAAAGAAAAGAGACAAGAAAAGAGGGAAAACAGGCATGAATGAAAAAGCGATCGAGATCCCTGATGAGCGGATTGAACAGGCTATCTTTTTAATCCGAAGACAAAAGGTTATATTGGATGCTGACTTGGCCAGTCTTTATGGGGTCCCAACAAAAGCATTAAATCAGGCTGTTAAACGGAATGAGCGACGGTTCCCGTCAGATTTCATGTTTAGGCTAACAAAAAAAGAAAAGAATGAACTGGTCACAAATTGTGACCGGTTCGAGAGACTAAAACACTCCTCAGCTTTACCCCGCGCCTTTACGGAGCAAGGTGTGGCAATGTTTACCCCGTTAAATTTTCACCCCGTTGAATGCCTTAATTTATTCAACTGGGGCGAAGACCATTTAACTGGGGCTTTCAAGTGTACTTAACAGCGAGCGAGCAATTGATGTCAATATTGAGATTATGCGTGCCTTTGTCCGACTACGACAAATGCTTTCTGCACATAAGGATCTTGAGCGAAAGCTAATTGCATTAGAGAAGAAATATGATAAGCAATTCAAGGTTGTCTTTGATGCCATCCGTGCCTTGATGGCTCCATCTGAACCGAAGAAAAAGAAGATTGGCTTTCATGTCAGGGAACGCCGTGCTGCCTATGGCAACAGGACCAAAAGGAATTAGAGATGAGACCGGAATAACGCCAGGAAATCATCCACCCTTTGCTCTCTGCATTTGCCCTTCAGCCTTTGTGCTATCAGCCATCAGCTATGAGCTAGTTTGCTTTTCGCCTCAAGCGAAGCGCTCCTCAAGTCAGCCGTAGGCAGACGCTCCTCAAGTTTACCCCGTGAAATGCGCAGCATATTTCACTGGGGCCCAGCGCTCCTTTTGCCTTTTGCGCCTTTGGCCTATATTTCTTGACATTTCAGAAATTTAAAAGTACTTTTACTCATATTCGGGAGGTTTCTTTCACCTGTAAAGGAGGGTGCAATGATGGAAATCCACCGTCAGTCTGGTGGATTTACCCCGCCTGCCCAGTTAAATGTTTTTGATTTTTTATTTAACCGGGGTGGAATGTTTACCCCGTTGAATCTGAAAGATATTCAACTGGGGCCTTTTTCTATTCCACTGGGGCTCCGCAAATCCAAAAAAAGGTTTCCAAAAAGCTCCACCAACCCAGTGTTAGTGGAGCTTTTTTATGTCTATTCTGGTGAATGACACTTGCTGTTAAGCAAGAAAAACAGAACATGAGTCAAACGAAGATTTGACCCCCTGATAGGCAGACGCTCCTCAAGCGCAGCGCTCGTTCCTCCCAACGCCGCTCGCTAGAGCGTTATTTCTTGACACATCAAAAAGTCAAGAGTAGTCTTATCCTGCATTTAGGAGGTTTCTTTCACCTGTAAAGGAGGGTGCAATGCGTGCCCCGTGGAATGAAAGTTGCCCCGGAGAGCACCTATCGTTTGGATCGTTTGCTATTCCATTAACGCAAAACCTCAGCCACCGGAGCCATGCTATTTCACTGGGGTAGCCAAAAATGACCGTATCGGCGGGGATCGCCTCAATTTAGTCCACCAGGGCCATGTCAATCCACTGGGGCTGGAAGTCCACCATCAGTCTGGTGGATTTACCCCGCGCGCCCCGTTGAACCGGGTACCCTCAGGGTGTCCAACCGGGGTGGAATCCCTGGGGCTATTTCACTGGGATCTGCAATTCCAACATAGGGTTTTTCCAAAAAGCTCCACCAACGCAGTGTTAGTGGAGCTTTTTTATGGCTATTCTGGTGAATTACACTTGGTGTTAAGCAAGAAAAACAGAACATGAGTCAAACGAAGATTTGGCCCCTTCAATGTTGAGTTAGAGCGTAGTTTTTCGATTGCAGATAGACTTTGTACCCAAGTGGATGGTGATTTAAAACGAGCTGAACGCCTTCGTCAATCAATACTTAAAAAAGCTTTTTCCGGTAAACTTATAAATAATTGAGGTAACACCAATGGCCGATAAAGATCTTAAACAGCATGAAAGGCTAGTTATCTTATTAACTGAAGTCGCAATATTATTTGTTGTAAGTAAAGTTGCTTTTGGCAGTTGGTTGCCACCAATTGGTGATAAAGGGTTTTGGTTTTATGCAGTGGTATTAAGTTTGTTGCTTGGTAGTCGTTTAATAACTCCGTTCTATTTAAGACCGGCTGATGTTATAGCATATACAGTACCTGCGGGCATAGCTCTGTTTATTGTAAATCATTGGGATGTATGGAATACGAAAGAACGCATATTTTTTACTATTCCTACCATATATTGTTTTCTTGTCGGTTTCTTAGCTTTTATAACAATTTTCACAAAAGACAGTGATAGAATAAGTTTAACAAAATTATCAAAAAGTTTAAGCAATTCATTTGATATTTTTGGCACACCAAGAGTTATATTTAGTTTTTTAATATTATTTTCACTTTATGTGTTTCATAGAGATTCTGCAATTGAAATGCTGTCTATTGGCATCGCTTGGGCAATTACTGTGGCGACATCACCAGCCGAAACATTTATTATTTTATGGAAAAAGATCCGGGAATTGTGGATTATGGATATTCCCAAAAATATTGTTGGGTTAATTGTTGCCTATCAAACGCCAGGGATAGTCCTGATTCGACAGAAAAAGAGTGAAAGAGTAATTTTTGGAACCCCACTTTTAATAAAAGATCCCCATGCTCCAACTAAAATTGGCCTTACTTTAGACTATGTTGGAAGAGACGAAGGTATCCTTTTACGTGCTACGGAAGTCGAAGTAAAAAATATTGTCGAAAAAACAAAAGAAATTGTTAGAGGATTACCTGATGGTACAGTTGCGAAAATCGATGAGAATATTATATCGGATGCAAATAATGATTTTGAAAATATTTTGAAAGATTTTAATTCACTTGTTGGTATCGTAGCACCGGAAACTACAATCAACCGATTGTATTTTGAAGTTATCAAAGATGATGACTTGGAGGAAGGGCGACTTATAGAGACGCTTATTGGAAATCAACGTGTTTTATACCAAATAGTTGGTGGATTAACAAAAGAAGAAATTGTTTACAAAAAGAATACTTATGGTTATGCGAGAGCCCAAGCACAAAAAATTGGAGTATGGATAGAAGGTGATAAAAAATTTAAACCTGCAAAATGGTTACCCATACTAAACGCACCGGTATTTCTGAAAACAGATGACGAATTCAAACCAGTAGCTGAGGCAGTTGGTCATTTTCCAAAAACATCTTATACAGTTGGCATAAAAGATATTAATGATTTGGTCACCCATAATACCGCAATATTAGGTATTCTGGGTGTTGGAAAAACAATGTTGGCTATGGAACTAATTGAAAGAATGATATCTGAAGGTATAAAAGTCATAGCCTTAGACTTAACAGATGAATATGCAGATGAATTATGTGATTTTTATAATATTGATCTAGAAAAAGCATTTATTGATAAATTAAGTAAAATCGGCTTGGAAGGTAAAAATAGTGTTGCTAAAAACGTTGAAGAAGGCGGTGCAATCCAAAACTTTAGGGCGGAAATCGAGACACACCTTGAAAAATATCTTAGCCCTGATTCTAAAAAAATGCTTCAAATCCTTAATCCGTCAAGTTTTGAAGTATGGAAGCAGGACAGCAAACCTTTTAAAGATACAGCTTCGATGGCATCTTTAACACCAACTGAAATTACACACATCATTTCTGAAGTAACTCTCCGAATTGTTCAGCGACAAGGCAGAAACCAAAACAAAAAAGCTCGAGTTTGCATTGTTTACGAAGAAGCTCATTCTCTCGTTCCCGAATGGAGTGCTGTTGTCAGTGAAGGAGATAAAACAGCAACAAATGGAACAGCTCGTGCAATTTTGCAGGGAAGAAAATATGGACTCGGTTGTCTTTTAATTTCACAACGCACAGCAAATGTTACAAAGACAATACTAAATCAATGTAATACCATGTTTGCTTTACGAGCTTTTGATGATACAAGCAAAGATTTTCTTTCAAATTATCTTGGTAGTGATTATGCATCCATTTTGCCAACCTTATCAGAAAGAGAAGCGGTCTTTTTTGGAAAGGCATCAACTTGTGAGAATCCAGTACACATTAGATTAAATGATCGGGATAAATTTATTGAATCATTTAGAAAAAAACATCCACCACCAGACTTGCCTGAAGTAATGGAAGGCGATGGTGCGGATGATGATATTCCATTTTAACTTAAAGAGAAGCGGAAAATGTAAAGCGGGACGCCCTTAAATAACTAAATAACTCGATAAAAGGGTTCGTTGATAAAGAAAAAGCGCTTACCGTTCCTTGAGGCAGCAAATGAAGGGTTTTACCCCGACCGCAGAAAACCACGGCTTTAGTCCCGATCTTTTGTGGTCGGGATTACGGTCGGGATGTCATACCACTAAGCCCTGCCTTCGCGAAGCGAATCGGCGAAACTAAATGCTACCACGGGCTTGCCCGTGGGGCTCCACCGGCGTCACGGATAATGATTGGTTTGCATTCCTCTCCCAGCAACAGGGGATTGATGAGGTGAGCTTCTGGCAGACGCATGCAATGATAACTATATAGTTTGACTGAGTAGCAGCATGGTCTGTTCTTATTCTTTGGGCAGGAGATAATCTTATGGAATATACATATGAAGTAGCATTATCCTTTGCTGGCGAGGACAGACCATTTGCCGAAGCTATTGCTGAGGGCCTCAGGGAAGCAAAGGTTAAAGTTTTTTATGACGATTTTTACGCTGAGGTACTGTGGGGTCAAGATCTTAGCGTCCGACTGCGAGAGGTATATCATGAAAGAAGCAAATACTGCATAATGATAATTTCAGCTCACTATGTCGAGAAAATGTGGCCGAGCTTTGAACGACAACAGGCCATCGAACGATTGATCAGACAAAAGGAAAAAGCTTACGTTTTACCTGTAAGGCTTGATGCTTTCACTGGTGAAGTTCCTGGACTATCCGGATCAATCGGTTACCTCTCTGTGAACAGCGGTGAACATCAAAGGGTTATAGACGCATTCCTAAGGAAAATAGGTAGGAAGCGTGAGCCAAAAACTATGCCTACACAGAGTAAGGAGCCCTTCGAAGGACATATCCCGAAGCTCAAAAGACGTTTTACCGACAAGCAAAAGAATCAATTTCTGAAAGATTCCTTTGAGGAAATAGTTGATTTGATTGATCATTTCGCTGCAGAGACTCAAAAGCAGCATCCTAACTTTGAACATGATATGGAAAGGGTTACTTCGAGGAGTGCAATTTTTACTCTTTATGACAGAGGCAATGAGATAACCCGTTTTAAAATTTGGCTTGGAGGTATCCTAGGAGCGGATTCAATATATTTCGGCTATGGCAGTCATATGGATATGGGAAGTGAAAGCTCTTACAATGAGTCCCTATCGTTGGAGGAACATGAAGGTGAGCTTAAGCTTAAGCCTCTGGGAATGGGAATATATAAGGGTGGCGGAGATAAGCTCATGTCACCGGAAGAAGCAGCATCTTATCTATGGGAAATAGCTTGTCAACATTTTTCATGATTTGGGATCAAGAAAAGGTAAGCCTATGCCGCTTAAATTAATAGAGAAGTTAACGATTGCAGATATTAGAAATTTTCGCAGCGAACGTATCAAAAAAATTAAAAAAGGCGAAACACCTAAGCCTTTGGACAAGCCAAATGAACTTGCGAAAATTGTCCTTCATATTGTTCCCATGGGAGCATTTGAGCCTTCTAAGATATTCAACTTATCCCAACTCTGTAAAGATTTCAACACTGTAAAACCTCCTTATTCCTCAGTTTGGAATGGCCAATACAGCTTTGATGGCTTCTTCACTTATGGACATTCAATTTCGAATACCAAAGGCAAGATAGGCTCGTATGTTCAAATTTACCATAATGGGATTATCGAGGTTGTGGATTTGCGGTTGTTGCTTGATAGATGTATAAAGGGCCAAGCATTTAGGCAAGGACTGATTCAAGCATTACCTGTCTATCTATCTATTCAAAAAAGCATAGGCGTTGAGCTTCCTATTTTCGTTATTCTTAGCATGCTACAGGTCCGTGGTTACAATTTAGCTCCTGAAGATTCATTTGAATCCACCGACATTGATCAAGACGACCTCCTATTGCCTGAGATACAGATTGACAAATGGGGCTCAGATCTAACTCAATTAATGAAGCCCGTTTTTGATATTGTGTGGAATTCCTTAGGCTTGCCTGAATCCCCAGATTAAGAAAAAAGGAATCACACCTATTCTCACTTTTGAATCAGCCATCGCATTCGTGAAGATTTCGATAAAGGTGATAATATTACTACACATTCCATGGAACAAAAATACATGTTCCCTTGAACCTATGCTTCAGACCCAGCCCCGAATTCCTCGTCTGGCACAATGAGAATGTGTTTCGGGGATGACTGAAAGTATTGATTGGTCTGCAGAATCGAGGGGTGAAGGATCAAAGAAACTGTTTGAGCAAATAAGAGCTGGAAAGATCGAAAATAAAGGTAAAACATCAACATATTTTTAGAGGAGGATATCAAAATGACCCAAGTTTGGCAAATTGCTGCGGGGACTCCCGAGAGAAATTATACAGCCTTGTTCTTGAAATACGACATAATGTTTATGGGCCCCGGTGCGTATGGAGACTATAACGAAAAAGAGCCGGTTTACAAAAAATTAGTAGATGATAGACTTGAGACAAGCAATAAAGTTAATCAGGTCCGTGCTTTCGTTCAGGATATAAAAGACGGTGACATTGTTCTCTTACGAAATGTTTATGAGGTTGTTGCACTCGGTATAGTGGATGCGGCAGGATATAAATGGAACGATACGTTTGATGATGTCTTCGGTTGGGACTTGCAACACACAAGGCGAGTGATTTGGCAGCAGCACTTGTCACAAGATTTGAAGGATATCCAAAAAAATATTCAAATCTTTGGCCATATGAAACAAATATCGACCTTCTCAAAAGTTCATGATCTAAAAGTAGTCAACCCGATTAAGCCTCTTTTTTCTAAGCTTAAAACCCGGTCACTTAAATCAATGCCTCCAGCCCCTCCTAAGCCTCTTAGCATGGATGAAGTTGGGCAAGAGTTGTTTTCAAAGGGACTTCCAAACGAGGCTGTTGATAAAGTTCTCGTTGCCATTGAACGTCAGCGTCGCCTTATCAATTGGTACTACAGAGACAGGAAAAGATCAGGTCGTCCTACGGAACATGAAGTCGTGGCTCACATGATTTTGCCCTTGATGTTAGCACTTGGCTGGTCGGAACAGCTACTGGCAGTTGAGTGGCACAAGATAGATCTCGCTGCTTTTTCTGCGACTCCGACAATAGAAGTTCGTTGTGTTCTTGTTTGCGAAGCTAAATGGCTCGGTCATGGTCTTCAGAACATACTAAATCAAGCGAAACTATATATTGCTAAACTGAAGCTTCATAATTGTCGGAAAATACTCTTGACCGATGGAGCAAGGCTTTATTTGTATGAGAGGAAAGACAGTGATTGGAATGATTTACCGATTGGTTATCTAAATGTCAATTCAATTAGAACAGATCATATTGCACCAGAAAACACTAATGCAATTGATACTATAATTGCTTTAACCCCTTCAGGCATAATTCGGAAGTAAGAGAAAAAAAGGGGGTCAGATCTTGAATTATAGGATGTTTGAAAGAAGGACAAACTTCACTCTTGACAAGAAATCGCTTTCTTGTCAAAAATGCCTGTGAAGGGGGTCAGACCTCGACTCTTGACAGATTTGACTAGACTTCTTGGAACGAGTCTATCTGGAATAGGCTATACGATTGACAGATTCATTTACGTTGTGTTGATTTTATTGTATTTATACCTTAGATAGAATTTCTATCATAAAAATCAAGACTTTACCAATATTCTTGAATTCTTTCCATTATATTTGATATTTTGGAAATAATTCGTATCACTCAATTTTAAGCGCCATTAAATTATGAATGATAGAATTGAAATTCCGAATTCTGTGATCGGAGCTGTGGCCGACATTTTGGGAAGTTACTATTATAGCCACACAAGACTTAATACCCTTTTCATGGAGAGCGGAGCACCAGGAGATCCTCCAGAAGGGAACTGCGTAAATAAATGTGTTTTATGGCTGAGGAGATGCAACTAGGATTCTAGTGTAAATCCCATAGAGATATTTGGGACAGTTATCCAAGACTTTATGGACAGGGAATTTGACGAATTGGATGAACGCTGGCCCCTTGAGCAAAAACGTATACGCAAGGTTCTCGCAAGGAACGGCCTTACCTACCAACTTAATGGAGTTGTATTAAAGTCAGGGGCTAGCCCATCCTCAAAGACGCTTGCCGAAATATTGCGATCAGGCGATTTTGCGGCCATAGATGCAGAATTTGAAAGAGCTTTGACCTCTGTGGAAACAGACCCTCCCTCTGGAATTACAGCAGCAAGTTCTCTTATTGAGGCAATATGCAAAACTTATATAGAAGATCACAATCTTCAACTTCCACAAAAGCAGAATATTCGAGACCTTTGGCGCGTGGTCAGAGATGATCTTGGGTTCAATCCGGGTTCTGTAACTGATGATGATCTTAAAAAAATTCTTTCAGGCCTTTCTTCAATAGTTGACGGTGTTGGCTCTTTGCGTACTCATGCAGGTTCTGCACATGGAAGAGGGCCTAATTCACCTGTTGTTGGTGCGCGCGAAGCAAGGCTAGCAATCAATGCAGCCCATAGTTTGGCAGTTTTCATAATGGAAGTTTGGGCTTCAAAAAGTCAAATGCAAGGAAGCGCTTAACATATAACTTCACCAGACACTGTGGACCTATCGGCCCCCTGTGCTGGTGAGTTCCGCGTTAGACGCTGTTGAGGAGTGAAGTGAAGGAATTAAACCATCTTAGTCTTTCAAGGGCGAGACGAGATTATGTCTGCGCAGCTTGTGGCGAAACAATCAAGTCCGGAATACCATACTTCCGTGATGAACCTCATCCGATGGCTCGGCGTCAGCGAGGTGCTCGCACAAGACACCTATGCACTGTGTGTGCGACTGGGCGACATCCATCCCAATTCGTGGCCTCTTCGCATGACGACAGCAAACAGCTCAAACTGCCTTTTATCGAGGCCATGGAACGCCTGCCAAGATTGCTTTTTCAGGCTGCAGTCGTGCAACTGGGGGCCGACAAAGAGGAAGGGACCGTCGTCGAGAGCGTTGCTCTGCCCTGGTTCGAGATTGTGGCGCAGATCGCCAGAGATCCGAGTGTCAGATTTCAACTGCCATGGCGACGACTAGAGGAGCTCATCGCTGGTGCTTATGAACGAGAGGGCTGGGACGAAGTCATGATTACGCCGCCAAGTGGCGACCACGGTCGCGACATTATTGCAGTTAAGCATGGTATCTGCAAAGTCCGCATTATCGATCAGGTTAAGGCATACGGCCCACAGCAGCATGTCAAGGCAAACGATGTTCGTGCTCTACTTGGAGTACTTTCGAGCGACTTGAATGTTACCAAAGGCTTCGTCACCACGACAGCCGATTTTGCTCCAAAGATTGCCGAAGATCCCAGTATTAAGCCATTTATCCCGTATCGTCTTGAGCTGAAGGATGGTAGCATCTTACGAGATTGGCTTGTCAAGGTGGCAAGAGGAACCAAGCAAAGCGTCTAACATCCGCTTCAACCTGACTCGCTCCTCGCTGGCGCTCGGTCG
>SDBU01010481.1_pt1 | contig 10284 bp, 9 predicted proteins | sample 2277071 | NCBI WGS metagenome assembly SDBU01 (sample SAMN10397929, study PRJNA504765) | marine sediment metagenome | isolation source: marine sediment core GS08_GC12, 126 cmbsf | place: Arctic Ocean: Gakkel Ridge, Loki's castle | collected 2008 | reverse complement strand
TGATGGCGCAGTTGCACGTGTAACAAAGACTGCAAGCATATTTGGCGCATATCTTGACACAATTGTTGACAGATATGTTGAAACAATTATTGTCTTTGGCCTTTTGTTTGCTGGTTTGCCTGGCTTTTACATTCCGGCATATGCATGGATTTTTATTTATCTTTTCGGAAGCATGATGACAACATATGCAAAGGCTGCAGCAAAAGAAAAAGAAATAATTCCAAAAGGGACAGAATTAAAAGGCGGCATACTTGAAAGGGCTGAAAGGCTAATTGACTGATACTTTCTTCTGCTAATTGTGCCGCTTCTCTACCGAAAGGCAGCGCCGCCAAACCATAAGCCTTTGCGAAGGGCCATAGTAAAGCACCACTGGCTAATCCAAGAGTAGCCTCTACTCCACCTACAACTTGTTTCAACATCCATGTAGGAACTTTCTTGATTTCTGCAGATAAACTTTTTATTTGTGCTTTGGGAATATCTGTAACGGCAGAGATAGGAGTTAAGCCAAGAGTTCGGGCTTTTGTAGGTTCTTCTAATGGACCTAAAAACTCTACAGTTGGAGTTTTTGTTTCACTATCTTCTAATGGACCTAAATATTCTACTGCCATTTTACTGGATTACCTTTGTCCCATCCCATTTGATTTCTTTTCCGTCAACCTTGTATCTTCCAGCCTTTTTTCCTTCTAATTGCCTTGCTATTGGATCAACAGCAACAGATTCTCCTTCTTTTAAATAAGTTGGAATTTTCCCTTTATTGATCCGAATCAAATCCATAGCTAAATCTTGAATCAAACTTTCAAATTGACCTTCCATCCCTTCCCTGGCTAATCCTGTTAAAGGATCTAAAAGATTTCTCATTTTCAAAGCATAGAATTGACGAGCATCATCAATTTTCTGTGGTTTAGTATAAGGCGCTTTGCCTGCCTCGGCACCTTCAGCTCTTGCTTTAGCTTGTTCTTTTATTTGCTCTATAGATTTTTCAGTGCCCAGTGCCCTTGCTTCCGCTTCTGCCGTAATACGATCTACCGACTTTTGTCCACCAACGGCTCTTGCTCTTGATTCTTCCTGAATACGTTCTAAAGATTTTTCCGCCCCTTTTGCCCTTGCTTTTGACTCTGCCGTGATTTGTTCAAGGGATTTTCTTTTCGCCTCCGCCACCGCAATCTGAGTAAGCCCTTTCTGCACCCTATCAATATCATCGTTAAGCTCTTTAAGGTCTTGTTCAAACAATTTTACATTTTCAGGAAGTTTACCCTGTTCAAAAACACCAATAACATTTTCAATTTTCTGCCTTTCGGCAATGAGCCGAGTTAATTCTTGATCTAAAGTTTCATTTTCAGGTTTAGGAATAGGATCATCCAAAAAGTGTTTCGTCAATTCTTGAAAAGCACCTGCATTGTCTTTTAGATTGCCTTTCGTAAATTCAGAGCCGGATTTATCTGTTAGGAATACTTCTCCCTCTCCTCCAGGTTTAAATTGAGCATCCCCACTCTTTAAGACACGAATTTGGTTTAACAAACCAATGTGTTGTTTAATCGCTTCATTCCTATCAATATTAACTCTTCCAGGTTCAGGTGGTAATGGGTCAATGTTTCGTTGGACAGTATCTTTAATAAGTGGTGCCCAATTATAAGGAGTATTTCTATCCTCTGCCTCTAATTTTGCCTCATCAGCCTTTACCTTCAAAGCTGCGATATTTGCACTAAGTTTTTGTTGCTGTAATTTATTGGTAGTTAAGGTAGACTTTAGCAAAAGCGCATCCCGCGCTTCTTTGGATTCCGCTTCCCGCCTTGCCCCTATCCTGCCCAATCCTGTCTGAAGTGTTTGTCCGAGCCTTGAAACGGCCCCTATTCTTGGATCTGCCATATCTGTATCCTTTTATGGTCTATCTAATAACGCTTGCTGTGCTCTTGATGGTGTTACCCTGAACTCTCCACGAACTGTCGTTCCTCGACCGAGCGATGTAAGTTGCTTTTTGGATGCCGCCGAAAAGATAGGTGTCCCGTCTGGACCACGAGTGGTTGGAGCCATCTCTATTATTTTCTCAGCTTCGACACCTCTTGCCGTCTTTGCTGCATCGGCACGTTCCTTTGCGACCTGGAACCCTCGAATTCTTTCATCCTCAGCTAATTGCTGTTCATTGGATAGCGTTTTGTACCATTTATGATAATCCTCTCTCGATTTTGCAGTGGCCTTACGTTTTTGATGTGCTCCGTAAAGCTTGGTAGCAGCAAAAAGAGCTATTGCGGCTGGACCTGCCCAAGGAGCTATGGCAGCGGCAGCAGGAGTTACGGCAGCAGGAGCATATACCCCAGCCGCACTTCCTGCGGTTCCAAATCCGGTAGCACCATAGCCGACCCCGGTAGCCATAGTTCCAGTACCCACCGCAGCGGCCGTTCCGGTTGCTCCTGCAATTGCACTAGGGACTAAAGCACCTTCCCCTCCGATTGCTCCAAGTCCTTGTATCGCAGGAGTTTTACTTGCTATCCCCAATCCCTTCAAGAAATTGATGGCTGCCGTACCATGCTCTATCACCCCCAGCCCAGCCGTCACGCCAAGCCCAATCTTCGCAAGCCCCAATGCTTCCCCTTGTCCTTCTCTTTGAAGCGCAAGGGCGGCATCCTCAGCTTCCGCGCGTTCTCTCTGTAATCCAAACGACTTAGCTGTGGCTTCTTCTGAGGCTGTTTGAGCCTGTTCTTGAAGGCCGAATCCCTTTCGTGCAAGAGCAAGCTCTGCCCCAGTAGTAGTTTTGCCAAATTCAAATTGTTCAGTAGCTAAAGCCTGTCTTGCAGTTTCTTCCTTGCGTCTCTGCGATTCAAGTAAGAATGGAAGATTAAACCCCTGGAGTTCGGATTGAAGGATTGATGGTTTTCGTCTTCCGAAAGTTACCGCTTGAAATTGTGGTGAAAATACACCATTTGCCATACCATTCTCCTTATGTACTTCCCACTAGTTGACCCATAGATTTAGCCTGAGACTCAAGAGCTTTTATTCTTCGATCTCTTGCTAATGCTTCTCCTAATCCAAAGGCTGCCCCAAGAGGAACGCCGAGCCTTGATATTCTGAAAGCCTCATTCCCTAATTGTTCTTGCGTTCTAAGCTGCCTTTTAGCCTTTTCAAATCGTTCTAAGTCAAAAGCCTGAGATTTTTCAGTCTGTTTTATTCCAAATTTCTGTGCTCTTTCGCCTAGTTTAAATTGCTGTTCAGCAAGCGCTTGCCTGGCCGTAGTTTGTCCCTTCCCGAATTCAAATCTTTTTCTTCCAAGGGCCAAGCCCTGTCTTGCAAATCCTAACTGAGCTAATTGAACTTGCTTGGCTAATTCTCCCTGGCTAAATTGTCCTATTAAACCCAATATCTGTGCCTTATTGGGATCCCTCATTAATCTCAGCAAAACATTTTGGAAATCAGGACTTGTTAGGAATTCTTGTGCCATATCAGACCTCATTTAATTCAGTAATCTGCTATCCTCGCCTTCATCCTTCCACCTCAAGGCCCATTCAATCGGCCTCCATCCCTTCGTTACCCCGCTCGTAGAGGCAAAGAACTTAACGCTGTGGCGACGGCCAACACGATTGACGTTTCGTTTCACCACTTCGGTCCTGAAGGCCCCCGATGCTAAAGGGATGCTGTCAATTATCGTACCGGATGTGTTGGTGTCATCATAATGGGTTATCGTTAAAGTCTCGGCAGATGAAAGTACGATATTTTCTACCAAAATATCCAGAATCCTCGTATCCCTGAAGGCATCATTGTTTAATCTAAAATCTCCAGTGTGGGCCGTTTGGTCGATGGCGACCCCATCCCATGTCTGTCCATTCTCAAGTCTCACCAGGAGGCCATTATTTGTGCTGGAATAAACATAAGATGTTCCAGCCGTATCGGTGACGGAAATGAAAGATTGCGGGATAGGTTGTGATCCGGTTGACTTATCAAACCATTTTTTCAACGGCAGCACATAAACGAACCATTTCGACCCTACCTTTAGGTTGTATTCCTTATACGTTCTGTCGTAACCGCCCCGGGCAGTCTCTATGTCGGTTTTTCCGAGATAATCATCATGATTGGGGTCGAAAAAGTTCTCAAGCCCCTCAAGGGGGTCTATGAAGGCCCCATCGAAACTCACGGGACCGCTGTAATCGAGCCAAAGGGCCACTTGTCTCTTCAGTTCTCCCGCTACGACCTCAAATCCAACCGCTGTGGTCACAAGAGACAAAGGGGCGGCTATCCCTACGTCATCCGATATGGTTTGAATGTCGTTCAGGGTGGCGTCCACAGGATCGACAATAAGGGCATGGGTGGAATTCCTCGTAATGGTAACGAACATCTCAATCAGGTTATTCCCGTATCGATTGTAGAGCTGGGTGCCTGCCAGAAGTTCGGCCCCGTTTCCGAAAAATATGGAATTCCTCCCGTTATCGCTTGTCTCCCTGCCGTTCCAGACATCGGGGGCATTTGAGAGGGAGAAATCGCACCTATTTCCTTGCCCGCCTTCCGAGAAATTGCACTTCATGAGGCGGTTTTTGAACAGGGCCGTCCATTTGAAAGGCTTTAGGCTCAATGGAGCAGGAATTCCCTTTACAACGTCTATAATCACAAAATCATTATCTGCTCCAGATCCCCCTAATGTTCCAACCCACTCAAACTTGTAGGCATACCCCGATTTGTTGAATAACGTCTGGGTGAATTCCTCTTCCGGTTCAGGGGGTTGCCATGTCACCACCCCCGATGAGCCAAGGGGGGTCACGCCCGTGACATCCGCCGTAGCATCGTAGATAGCAGAAGGTTGCGCCCATGTAACACCACTCCAATAAAAAGGGGTCACCCCAGAAGGGAGAGGTTGAGTATTGCCAGATAATAAAGTGAAATCAATCGCCTGCATTCTATCTTCAAAAATAATAATGAAATTATCGCCAGTCGTTAGACCGCCAATTTCAGCGCCTATCGGGAAAAGTTCCGAACTTGAAGTATTTACGGCATCCGTAAAATCCGTAAGCTCGTTTGACCGTGAAGAATGGAAACCTATCGGCTTTCTGAAAACTCCATCCCAAATATCAATGGATTTTTGAAAAGGTATAGTCAGTGTAACATGGGAAATAGAGGCTTCACCGCCTGATAATTCGCCCTGCGCCCAATAAAGTAAGCGGCCTTCAAGGTACTTGGGCTTCATTATACCAACGGTGTTGCCCCAAGGGCTTATACCTGATCGGGCAAATCCTGCGGTAAATTCAGTCCCACCTGAAGTAACGGAAGACCATGATGAACCATTCCAAATCGTGTAGGCATTGGCTTGACCTGATAAGGTGTTTCCATCCTTGACGGTTACGGACACCCCTGAGAATGGGCGGGTTGAGCCTATCAGAAAAGTGTTAGATTCAGTTGCGTATGCCCTTGTGGGAGGGTTAAAATTGGACGTCCAACGGGCAGTGCCTTTTGTAACACGAAATTCATCTATCCAACCATTCAAATATCTGCTAACTCCTGAAGAATCAGCAATAACTCCTATTTCTAAGTTAGAAGCTACGTCAACCCAATTACCAGAAAAATTTGCCGTTGCAACCGCTTCGCCATTAAAAGTAATAGCAGTTTGAATACCCGTTCCCCATTTACGACCTACAAGAGATACATGATACCATTCATTAAGGGAGACATTGAGTGTGCTTGATTCAATGCTCCCTAATGCTACACCATTATTTGTTTGATCGAACCTAATCGTATTTTCTGGAGTTTTGAAAAAGAGTTGAACTTTAGTATCTCCAGAAATATACTGTTGAAAAAACCCAACATCATTTATAGGTATAGATTCAAATCTGACCCAAAATTCAATAGTGAAATCAGTAACTCCTCCATCTCCATTATCCAAATGCCAATCAACTGAATCAGCGGCATAAATACTTGTACCACCATCAAAATACCCTGCTGCTGTGCCAAACTTCTTTTGATCAATGTCTAAAACGGCGGTTGTATCAACGGTCCAAGTCCGTGTTTCTGTAGTTCCGGTTGCTGATTCTGTAAAGACTTGAGAACCATCTATTCCATTAAAATGAAGAAGGGTTTTCGTGAATTCATCATTCCCGCCGCCTATCAACGCAACATTCTCTGCGTCATCAAGGGTGTTCTGGACCTGAACAGTGTAATCCTTCGGATTGGTAGGATAATTCGTGACACTCTGAGTAGAGGTAATGAAAACTACCCCCAAGACTTCATCACCGCCCCAGATATAGGTTTCCTTACCATCGGCACATGCTACATGATTAGCGGGAGCCGGAGAGCAACGGGTTATATCGGCACCGGATAAATTCTGATAAAGGGTAAGGCCAGAGGGTGATCCAAATTCCCCCGTGCCGGGGATATCAACATCGAAAATATAGAGGCCCGATTCGGTATTGCCGGAACTTTCCCCATAAGCCAATACGTGAGATTCCGGAGGAATATCTTTTTTGTAGTGATAACCATTACTAAGAACAACATAACCCGATGCGGCAGTATCGGTAATCTTACTATACCCCATCACGCCTTCAATCGTAGGGCCGATAGGTCTAAGGTTCGTAAGGGTTCGGAAGTTTTTAATCCCGATCAGGGAAGGGTCGAACTGGGGTAGCCAGGCTCCGTCAAAGAATTGGGGAGTAACCTGGGGAAGTTGGGTTTGGGGAGCCTGTTGGGTTTCCTGTGCGAATACGGAAGCCCACAGAAAGCAAGATATGAAGATCAGAAATGTTATGAAGGATTTTTTCACTTAACAATCCGCTCCGACTCTTTGGGCCGTTTATTGAAAAAACTCCTTAACCTATCCATCTCGTTCTTGTAAAGAACCTCATAAATGTTACTGAGGTCAAACCGTAATTTCTTTTTCCAGGCTTCTTTTACGGTGAAATAAACAAGGACAAGATCGTATATGGCAGGAAGCACGATAACGGATGAACCCGAAGTAATGGCAGCAGGTCTTTCATAAAGATAGACAGTGAGATTATAACCACTCGATCTACTTTCAGGTTCAGGATAAATAAGAACGCTTCCACCCCAATCTACCCAATAGGCAGGCCGCTTTGTTGTATTGGTATCGGCAAGACTATGCCCTACACTCTGAAGGTTTCCACGCCTTAGAGAAGCATTCGTAACACCACTGGCGTCATTGTTGATAATGGTTTCTATGTCGAAATAACTCGTTGAAATGGCGTAGACGGAATCGCCGGTAGTTAGCGTGATATTCTCTGTGGACTGAAGGGCAAAACTTTGATTGGCAATATCAATTTGCCCATAGCTTATGTAAGTTCGTAGATCGGTCGTATCATTCCAAAAAGGTGTTGCGCTTGAACCGGCAGCTTCATTGAGATAAACCCTTGCATCGTCAATAATATCCCCGACAGTCACACCTGAAGTTTGTTGACTTCCGGTAAACGCAAAGTTACCCCATAAAAAAACCGTCACAAGGACGGCAATGATTGATAATATTTTTCTCATATTATTCCCTTGTCCTGTTTGAGCCCCGGTTGAATTCATCCCGGATATAAGACGGTTCGTTCGATGGTTTCAAGGTTCTCCTGATTTCATCCTCTATTTTGAGCATCTGGTTTCTGTGCCTTTGAAGGGTGTTGATTTTATCTTGATAGTCAGGCATATCGGGGGGCGGCACAACCATCAAATCATCTACGCCAAAGCCTATAAACCACTCGTGGAACTCGTCGGGGATGTCATCCAATGCTGAAGGGTTCCTTATATAATCGAGAATAATATCATTTGAAAAACCGGCATCGTCCACAATGATTTTGTTATTTCTCGGATACCAGCTATTCGAATGAGAAAGGGTGGCTTCTGCCAGGGTTATTTTCCTAATCTCATCGGGATTGGACGGATCAGCGTAAACTTTGCCGCCCGACGTGTAGGTGTTAGCAAATGTAGATCCCACAAGATCGTAAGTATCGGCAGTAGCATTTTCTATCTTCCAGGTATCATTAGCTTCTATGGTCCCTCCCACATCATGCTGAAACACTATTTCGTCGTCGTCAAAGCCATGTGCTGCGGAGGTCATCCGTATTGCGCCACTTCCGTTATTTGCTGCGCCCGTAATGGTCTTAGCATTCCCCGCCAAATCCCAAACCTTCTGAATCACATGGCAATCCGAGGGCTCGTCAAAAACATAAATACTCCCCAGGGATGCTATGGATTTCCGGGTATTGTATATGGATTGATCGGCTTTTCGGATATCCAAGCCAAGTATCGTCACCCCACGCAACGTAACCGTGGTGATATCTTCATCGGCAACCGCTACCTGGCTTGGTTCCCTGATCCCGCGCCTTATGGCAGCGGTGATTTGCGATTGTTCCATAAGTTATCTGCCAATGATCCAGATTCTTACACCTGTTAAATTCGATAAATCCCTCCCGTTTGGCACTTCCAATGGCACAAGATTTGGTATCTCCCATGGGTGACCGTAAAGATAAACAGCATGAGTCATGGACATACTAGCATCGTCATATACAGACCATATTTGATCATCATCTGGCGCAGCGGCATCGCTCGCTTCACCACGATATCCCCATGTAGTGAACATCTCCGAAGTCCCGCTATTTGCTTGGGTGCCGCAGTTGGCTGCAAGAAAACCGTCATCTGCACAGAAAAATGTTTGTTGATCCTCAAGCACTATCCGTAATGAGCTGTCGCCAGTTGAAAAACCATAGCCACTGGTTAACCATAAAAGCAACGATCTGTCTAATTGCATAAGGGAAGTGCCACCCGTTGCCGCATCCTCATCATTTATCCAACGATCATGAATCCAACTTGCCCCTTCAGGTTCTTTGAGATAGGTGGCGTAATATTGCTGTGTGCCTGTCGGAACGAGATTGTACGCCTGAGTTGCACCCGATAGAGCATTATTCCCATAATCAATGCCCATTTCTCCGGTGGCCGCTGTATCGGCTAAATCTATCGGCGTAACTCCCGTCAGAGCCCCATCTTGCTTGGCCCAACCCCATCCAAAAATAGTATTGCCGGATATTGTATGTCTTGTAACGCCAGTGCCGGTCATCAATTCATTTTGCACCAACAGTTCATAAACATCCTGCCATGCCTGGGTAACATAAGTTACATAAAAATTAGTATTACCACCTAGAAGCCAAGTAATAGGATATATACTGATGCCTGTCCTGACGCCACCCTGAATGGGCGCGGACAAAGTGGCAAAACCCGGACTCATACTGGTAACGCTTGAGTAAATAATCGGGTAATTTGTTCCACCGGAACTAACAAGGTTTACGATAAAGGCAGCGGGATAATCAAGAATAAATCCAGTATTACCAGTGGTGTCCTGAAGTTCATGCTTTTCTTCCCACATCATAGGTGGAGCCTCAGTAAAAACCTTTAGGACACTCGTACCAGATGTATATTTGGCCTCAAACGAATAACCGTCTTTATCTTGTATCCAGATTTTATCTACTTTCCGAAAGCCATATTTAGTGAAATCAAGGATTTCCCCACCAGACCGATAAGAACTGTCAAAAGCAACATCCCACATTATGGAATGTTTATTCCCTAAGCTGATGTATGTCTTATTAGTCAATGTCAGGTCAGCCGAAACTGGCCCGACAAAAACAGCCCCAATCATAAACACGGCTAAGATTGAACTTATAATGAATTTTCTCATATCTTTTCTCCTGAAAATTAGGTTGATGATTGCCCGGCGAACCGGGCAACCTGATTGTTGATATCTCTTATCCGGATGCGTGGGCTTCACTGAGCTGAAAAGTTACACGAACCGCACCAGCTCCGGGACTTCCACTGACCACAATTCTCAACGGTGTATCCCTGTTGAGTTCTACCCCCACGAAATCAGTCATCTTATCAATAGTTCCTGCCGCATCTGTACCGAGTGTGATTTTCCCGGAATCGGTAATGGCATCACTAAATGTAAGAACTGTTTCATTCGTGGTAATTGTGGTTTCAATCACACTTGTGGCATCAACTAACTGACAGGGATGATTAACGGGAACATAAACTGTCTGGTTCCCATTAAGTGCAAGAATCAATATACTAATTTGTTCTGACATTCCCATAATTATTAGTCCTCCTATTGTTATTTGAAAATGTTTTTAGTTTGCATTCGTCAAACGACCGTTCGCCCTGCGCTCATCGGTACAGAACCCACCCGTCCAAATGATTTGAGTGGTCTTGATATGCATGTCGGTAGGTGATTTCCAGACCGGTCCGACAAAATTAAAATCCCTATGGACTTTCATAAAAAGCCGGTCAAAATTAAAGGCATTGATGTAGTTGGCCGGGCACTTATCATCC
>SDBU01010480.1_pt1 | contig 10284 bp, 13 predicted proteins | sample 2277071 | NCBI WGS metagenome assembly SDBU01 (sample SAMN10397929, study PRJNA504765) | marine sediment metagenome | isolation source: marine sediment core GS08_GC12, 126 cmbsf | place: Arctic Ocean: Gakkel Ridge, Loki's castle | collected 2008 | reverse complement strand
TTTCACGGAGGACAAAACACAGGATACCGTGTGGGAATTCGATAGGCCAATGAGATCGGACAAGAAGCATCCTACTCAGAAGCCAGCCGCGATGATCGTGCAAATGATTGAGAATAGCAGTCAAGATGGAGCTATCGTTCTTGATTTGTTTCTAGGCACAGGCACCACGATGGTCGCCGCAGAGCAAACGGGGCGCATCTGCTACGGGATGGAGATCGAGCCGAAGTACTGTGCGGTGACGCTTGAACGCATGGCAGGCATGGGGCTGGAGCCTCAGCTGAGTGACTACTTGGGAGAATAATGAGCGGGACACGTAGGAGCGCAGGGCAACTCGCACGAGATAGACGGAGAGTAGCAGACCTCTACCTCAGAGGCGAGCTGCAAGTTGCTATTGCCGAAGCGGTTGGAATCAGTCAGACTACCGTGAGTCGCGATCTCAAAGCTCTTCAGAAGGAGTGGCTCGCCTCTAGTCTGGTGGACTACAACAAAGCCAAGGCCCGGGAACTTGCCAAGGTTGATCACCTCGAGCGCACTTATCACGCCGCATGGGAACGCAGTTGTGAGGACGCCGAATCAGCTACGCGCAAACAGAAGGGCAAGGTCATCAGGCAGCAGGACAAAGACGGCAAGTGGGTAGCCGAACAACCTGCCGAGGTATCGAAGACGAGCAAGGGACAGGTGGGCGACCCGCGCTTCCTCCAGGGCGTCCAGTGGTGCATAGAGCGGCGGTGCAAGATCCTGGGGATTGACGCGCCGACGAAACATGACCTGACCACCAAGGGGGAGCGGCTTGGTAGCATATCCGACGACGAGCGACTGGCGGCTGGTCTCGCCGTCTATGACTCAATCAGAACGCGAGCTGATTCTGCTGATAACGAATCCACAGGCGCTGTGGATACCCCAGATGAGGGCGCAGGTTGATGGCTATCTCACCGAGGCCGATGAGCTCTATTATGGCGGCCAGGCCGGCGGCGGGAAGACTGACCTCCTCTTGGGGCTTGCGACAACGGCTCATCATCTGTCAATTATCTTTCGCAGGGAGTATTCACAGCTTCAGGGCGCCAAGGGTATCATTGAGCGAAGCCGCGAATTACTAGCTGATTCGGGCGCTCGATATAATGGCCGAGACGGGATATGGCGCGATATCCCAGGCAATCGAGTGCTGGAGTTTGGGGCGGTCCAACTTGAAAAGGACGTCCGCAAGTACCAGGGCCGCGCTCACGATCTCAAGGCGTTCGACGAGCTAGCACATTTCACTGAGTCACAGTATCGCTATCTGATCGGCTGGAATCGGTCCGTCATACCGGGCCAACGATGCCGAGTAGTATGCACCGGCAATCCCCCTCTGAGCGCCGAGGGTATGTGGGTTGTCGACCGGTGGGCCGCATGGCTGGATTCTGGCCACTCAAACCCAGCCGCCCCGGGAGAGCTTCGCTGGTATGCCATGATTGACGACGAGGACATAGAGGTTGAGGGCCCGGACACTTTCGACCACAAAGGCGAAGAGATCACGCCCAGATCGCGAACATTCATACCGGCCCGGCTTGAGGACAATCCCTTCCTGGCCAACACGGGCTACAGAAGCGTGCTCCAGGGCCTGCCTGAGCCGATCCGGTCCAAGTTCTTATTCGGAGACCACGGCATAGGATTCATGGACCACCGCTGGCAGGTCATCCCTTCCCAGTGGATTGTTGCAGCCCAGGCCCGGTGGGAGCAGCTATACAAGGCCGGCGAGATCCCTGAGCGCGTGCTATCAATCGGCGCAGACGTAGCGCAGGGGGGCGAGAGCGGCGATGACTTCGCAATCGCAGAGGTAGGGCCGGGCGCGATTGTGACGCGAGTATGGACCTGGACTCCCGAGAATCCAGATACCGCAACGATGCTATTTGCAAATGAGCTGAGGGGGCTTATCCAGGCGGCGGGGGCGCCGGCATACATAGACGCAATCGGCGTGGGCCTGGGCGCTTATCAACGACTCAGGGAGTGGAGGCAGCCCGCCTTCCCTTGGATTGCATCGTATGGCACAGAGTACAGGGATGCATCGGGGCGTTACGGCTTCGCGAACTGGCGGGCCGCAGGCTGGTGGATTCTGAGGGAGATGCTGGACCCGAATCACGGGGTAGGATTGGCATTGCCGCCAGGCAGGGAGCTACTAGGTGACCTGTCAGCCCCGCGCTATTCGACCAACCAGCGGGCACAGATCATCCTAGAGGGCAAAGAGGCGCTGAGAAAGCGGCTGCACCGATCACCGAACCTGGGAGATGCCGTGATGCACGCGGTATCGGGGCCGGTGCTATTCCGAGAGTATCAAGCGGCGAGAGAGAGCAACGTCAGGTATGAACCCGTCCAGATAGGGCGGCTGTAGTCAAAGGGGGTACGAGATGAAAGAGATACTGCACGAGTGCGACGCGAATGAGCGCCAAGAACACAACGTGATACGTTATGACGATGTTTGGGGATGGGCACTAGGCACTAAGCTAGACGTGGAGGGTCCGGTAATCAAGCACTGCCCCTACTGTGGCCTCAAGCTGGAGAAGCCGGACGTGAAGATTGAGGTTTACAGGGGGACGATGGAGTTGTGGGCCGTACGGTTGGAAGGAGTCTACCACACCGTTAATGGAAAGGCCCGTGTCTCCCAGCGGGTTGCAGACTCTATACGAACAGTACTAGGGCATAGGCCGGCGGTACCCAACAAGATCGAAGTGAGCCAGGACGATCTATCAATGCTTGTATGCGAGGCCAACCAAATGGTAGTCGACCTGAGTTATGGTCGATCGGTAGCAGTGCGGGCCAAGAACCTATGGCGCAGACTCAGGGCGACGCTCTATGGCCAACGCGAAGAGGAGCCGGAGCCGCCAGAGCCGGATGAGGGCGCGGAATTAAGGCGCCTGCAGGCGATTGAGAAGGCGCTATTGGCCGGAATCCCTAGAGAGGGCATACACGGAATACTCGGCTACCTATGGGGGTTGCACGCGAATGAATCAGACCCGTTTTGGCGTGACTACCTCGCCGGCGTAATTAAGGCACTAAAGGTGAAGCCAGGTCCCAAAATCAGAATGGCTAAGGTGACCTGGGCATTGCTAGAGGACTGGGATTTGAGATTGCGCGAGATAGCGCTACTCCACGCTACTTCATCCAAAACCGCGCACAAGATACTCAATATAGTGGCCCACATGCGGGCGCTGCTCAATTGTTATCGGGAGGAACCATGCCGACAATCAGACAGAGAATAGGCCGACTCGTACTGAGAGAGCAGTATCGCGAATTGACCATGCAGGCGGAAGCTTTCCAAGTGGCCTACGAGAAGGCCCCTCACTGGATGTCACAGCAGGGGCTGCTCAGCGAGCTTGATTCCAGAACGATGTCCTACCTCCAGCGGCACATGGGGTACAACCAGATAGCTTCTTGGGGGGGGAAGGAACCTGGAGAGGAAGACCGGCGACGCGAGGTCGCCAATGCCCGGCAGTACTACCAGTGGGACCCCGTCACGGGCCAGGCCGTCGCGCTGTGGACTGATTTCGGATTCGGCCAGACGATCACGGTCACGCCGAACGATCCCGCCGCAGAGGAGGACTGGACAGAGTTCTGGAGAGCGAAGCGCAACCGGCCCCTGCTGGGCGCACGGAAGATTCACAAACTGAGCGACAGGCTCCTGGTAGACGGCGAGCTATTCCTTCCCTTCTTTGTTGACAAGGAAAACGGAGAGTCCACGCTTCGTCACATTGACACCTTGGAGATCACAGGGCTTGTCAGAGATCCGGATGACAAAGAGATGGTGCTCTACTATCGGCGCGAGTTCACAGCGGGCAAGTCACACACTCCGACTACTTGGTATTATCCTGACTGGCAAGCCGAACCTGAAGCCCTTGCACGGGCTGACCTACCCCAGAATGCAATCATAGCAAGCGACCAGCGAAATGGGACAGACATCGTTGTCCTGCACGTGGCAATCAGTGAGGTTGACGGACGCGGCTGGCCCTTGATGACGCGCGGCAGCCCCTGGGCGAAAGCCTACTGGGACTTTCTCCAAGACCGCGCCGCTATCGCTCGCAAGGTGGCGATGTACGTGGACAAGCTCAAGGTTAAGGGAGGATCAAGGGCGCTCGATCACGTCAAGAACGCCATACAGTCCTCAATGGTCACTGCCCCTGGCGGCTGGGAGACGAACCCACCCGCTGTGGCCGGTTCCGACTGGCTGGAGAACGAAGCGGTCAAACGAGAACGGTTGCCACAGGCTACGGGTGCAGGTGATGCGCGTATCGACGGCATGACCATCCTCTCGCAGGCCGGTATCGGCATGGGCATCACAAACCCCGCACTCCTGGGGCGACCAGACGCCATGCAGAACAGGGCGACTGCGCGTGAGCTTGCGCTTCCAATGATCCGGCGCTGGGATCGATACCAGCTTTTCTGGGGTAGCGTGTGGCGCGACATCGTTGAGATCGTCTTGAGCATGAAGGAAAAGTACGCCGGGGCAAGCTACGATGACAAGGGCGCGAATGTCTCGACTGACGCGGCAATCCAGATCGAACTTGATGTTCTCTCCAAGGCCCTGATTGATCTGGTAACTGCGGGCCTAATCCCCGAACGAGAAGCAGCCCTGATCATCCTCAAGCGCCCTGAGTTTGGAATTGAGAACGCGGACGAGCTAATCAAGACGCTGTATCCCGAGACAGAGGGGCCAGCGGATGCACTCGAAGAGATAGCCGCGCAACTCAGGGAGCTTGCGGGCGAGGCCATGGAGGGCGACGCAGAGAGCGCCGCTATTGGCGCAGAGGTGATAGATGACTTCAACGCTACTAACGGATCTGGTTAGACTTCTGGGCCCGATTCGATTCTTGCGTCATGTTCCGTTGTTCATCAAGACCTGGATCTTGTATTGGAGAACGGGCGACTGTGACCATGTTTGCGGGCATATCTGGATCCACCCATACATATCGTATCCTGATAAGCTGGGGCCGTGGGAGCGCATCTGGGTTCCCGAATGCGGCTGTCCGGTACACGACTGGCGGGACTGATTGTTCTAAGGGGGGAACGCACCGTGATAGCTGAAACAACCTACTACATGATTCCCCCCAGTTGGTGCGTTCAGGTCGAGGAGTCATGGGAGTGGGAACAGAAGCAGCGCGAGCAGGTATGGGAGAATGCTCAATATCTGTTCTGGCCCGACCCGCCAGAGGAGGAAGGGTCATGACACAACTAGCCGAAACCCTGGCGGGCTATCGCATGAACATCCGGGCCGCCGTCCGCGGCCTCTGGACGGGCCACCTTGATTACGACCAGTTCTTCCAGAATATGGTGCTGGCCGTCCGCAGGGGTTTCACCCAGGCATGGTACGAGGGCGCGAAGGAGTGGGGCGTCAAGCCAAACGAATTGCGGCCCGACGAAAGGCTCGCTCTTGAGGCGGCGATCAATCAAGAACTGTTGTTCATCGACGGACTAGGCGTGTTCGTGGAATCCAATTCAAAGCGGTTTGGCGGCAAGCTGGGCAAGTCCTTCGCCCGAACCAAGGCCTGGATCAATCGTTACAACTCGATCAGGAATCAGGCGGCCGTCAGCGCTGGCGGGGACCGCAAGATGATCTGGCTATTGGGGGTCACGGAAGTACACTGTCGCTCCTGTCTCAAATTGCACAAGAAGGTCAAGCGGGCTTCCCAGTGGGCCCAGAGAAACATTCAGCCCCAGAACGCTCCTAACCCGCTTCTGGAATGTCAGGGGTTTCTCTGTGATTGTGATCTCGTGCCAACCAACGAGCCGATGAGCCGGGGTCCTCTGCCGGCTCTGCCATAGGGGGGATATTTGAGCGCCAAGAAATCGGATTCGGTAACAGTGGCGACGCAATGGGAGAAGGTGCGGCTTCGCTTGGCATCCGCTGCCCCTGTTGACGGACAGGCGATCATCTCGATTAGGATTTATACGAATCATGGGTGCCCAATATTCTGGATGGAGCCCGAGGTTAGACGAGTTGAGCCAAAGGCCAGCGCCGTGATAGCCGCCTTGGGCACTTGACAAGCACTTCCGCTTATGGTATGATATAGACGTGCGGGAGGTTCATGCCTCCCGAAAACTTAGACACCCTAACTACACGGGGCTACGCCTCATATCGAGGCGGGCCCCCTCTTTGCATCTAGGAGACAATCATATGATCGGCAGCGAGCGGATCGGCGAGGGGCTACACCTCGGGTACGACGATGGCTCGACTGGCGCAGAGGTCGTCCACAAGGCGACGACCGGCTACGTCTGGGCGGTCAACGTAACGGTAGACGGCGACGTGTACCAGACTGGCGGCGCTTTCTCAATTCGGGACGGGACGGGCAACGTTGTCTGGCAACTGGACGTCCCCAACGTCCAGGTCCAGGTCACGTCTTTCGCATTCCCCGTGAACCTCTCTGCGCTCTTCGACACGGACATCCGGACGCTAATCACGCCTGCCGGTGCTGGCCACATGACGGTGAGCTACCAGTGAGGTAGTCGTGCCATACTCGAAGTGGGAAGATGTTAATCCCTCAGTGAAGGGTATCGAGCCAAAACTGTCACTTGCTCAGGCAAACAAAGTCGCCGAAATAGCAGACAGCATCAAAGGCGATGACGTCAATCCTTGGGCAGTGGCAATCGCCCAGTTCAAGAAAGCCTATCGCGTCAAGGGCGGACGCTGGGTGAAGAAAGGAAAACCGGTGGGAGAACTCGCACAGACGGCATATCTCAAAATCGGCAACGGCTCCGTCCTTCTCGAAGATGCAGCCCGAGTTTTCGAGAAGCTGCGAAGCATCGGCCAGACGCAATCGGCAGAAGCAGAAATCCTCGATCCAAGCACCAGCCTCAATGCTCAGGAGGAGGCGATCCGCTCGGCGTTCTATGCGACGCAGCCTGATCCAATGGATGCACCCCGGCCCTATCGTGTGCGTGACGTGTTCGTAGAACACCCAGAACTCGGATCCGTGGTGGTGATCTCAGAGTATAGCACCGGTACGCTCTATGCCGTCCCATTCAGCGAAACCGAAGCGGGCCTGGTATTTGAGGCGCGAGACCGGTGGCTCGAAGTCCGACAGGTCTACGAGGTGGTCGAGGACGTGGCCACGGAGGAAAATGAGAAGGTGGATGTGATCCGGCTCTCAGAAAGCGCAAGCTTAATCTCGATACTCTCTGAGGGCGCGGCCCCCGACAACGGACAGGGTCCGCTCACGATGTTGGTCAATCTGATTGAGCCCGGCTTTGGAAACAAGAAGGACGGCTATTACTACCCGCGCGAAACCCTGCGAAAGTCGGCGGGCGCTTTCGTCGGCGCGAAAATGTACGAGACCGATCACAAGTCGGCAGAGAAAAACAACCGAACCTGGGTAAGCACGGTTCGCGCGATTACGGGCTTCTCAGATACAGGCGCACCGATGGCAGAGGTCGTTGTCCATGATCCCGGCTTTGCAGCTCGAGTGCGAAACCTTGACCAGGGCGATATGCTCAAGCGGCTAGAGTGCTCCATCTTCGCAGACGGAGTTATCAAATCTGGCACCGTGGACGGCAAGAAAGCACGTATTGTATCTGAGATCAAAGCATCCCCCTTGCCCGACGTTGACTGGGTGACGCGGGCGGGCGCGGGCGGAAAAGCAATATCGCTAATGGAATCAGAAACGGAGGCACAGAACATGGGTGGCAAGGAAAAGAAACCGGATGTCAGTGAGAGCACAGTTCTTACGGCCGTTGAGGTTACGACGGCCCTGCTTGAAGCTGGTCTCCCGAACCCTGCTGCTCTGAGGCTTGCGGGTTCCGCATATTCAGACAAGGCGGCGCTTGACCAAGCCATTGAGCAGGAGAAGGGCTATATCGAGTCACTCGCCCCACAGAGCGAGGGATCGAGTCGCCCCTTTGGAATGGGAGAGACTGAGCAGGCAACCGCGCCTAGCGCAGAAGAGGAAACCGTGAGCATCGCTGAACAAGAGTCAGCGATAATCAAGAAATGGACAGGAGGTAGATGATCATGCCAGATAGACCGACTGGTAGTTATGAGCAGTCAAGCGAAAGTGGCCGTGAGCGACATCTTCTCGTTCCGTGGTCAAGGCAGCACGACATCACGCCCGCGCTGCATGATCCCATGTGTCAAACAGCCCTCATTGCTGGTACTGAGGTTTGTGGCACGATCATCACGCTGGGCACGGTAGCCGATCCCTACAGTGTGGTCAACGTTGCCGAAGGCGCGATGTATCGGCAGTGGGTGCGGAATGTCCTCACCTGGACGGGCGGCCCAGCAGAAGCGACCTGGGGGCCGATCAATATCGGCGACCCCGTCTTCTATGATGATGAAAGCGACACGGCGAATGGCGTCAAGCTGTCAACCTCGCCGCTCAGTTCCACGGGCGCGGTCAATCCTCGCTTTGGCACCGTCGAGATGCTCCAGGAAGAGGATGAAGACGACTTCGCGAAGGGCGATGCTCAAGCTGGATCCAATAACGTCTGCTGCGTTATGCAGACCGGCCTGAACCACGTGTAAGGAGAAAAAACCATGCGACGAATAATGAGAATGATCGAGGAAATGGCACGGCTCGACAACAAGACTGACAACACCCGCTGTGCCCAGATTCAGGAGGCCTACTCCTATATGGACGGCTATCTGGATCGAGTGGATGGGTTCCGGCCGGCGACGGGCAAGATTTCAGAGGCCCTGGTCGTGGGCGACTTCCCGCTTTACTTCGCGCGAACCCTCAGCCGAGCCGTGTACGACCGGTACGGGTATAGGGCGTCTCAGTGGCGCGATTACACATACGCCGACACCGTGCCCGACTACTCTACGGCTGAGCGGTTCCGCTTCACGGAGTTCGATACCCTGGAGAAGCGGCGTGAGAAGCAGGAAGCTTTCCCGGGCTACATCGACGAGGCGCGGGTCACGATCGCGGTCGACGACTATGCAAAGCAGATCGATTTCTCGCATCGCATCTTCGTCAATGACGATCTGGGCGCGTTCAATAACATCGCCATGAAGATGGGTGACTCTGCCAGGCGCTTTGAGGATTTCTATGTGAGCGCCCTTTACGACAACGCGCTGACTCAGGGGATTCTCACAGGACTAGGAGCGAACTACGCAGGCACCGGCAGGCTGACAACCGCGAACCTTGCGATTGCTTGGAATGCCTACGCTCAGAGAGTTGACGCGCGGGGCAATAACATCCAGATCACGCCCGCCGTGCTGACCATCCCCCCTATCCTGCGATTGGCCGCCAACCAGATTCTACTGTCGGAGAAGGTCGCAGAGCTTGCGACCAACGCGATCAACCCACTCCGTGGTGCATTGACGATACGCGAAGACCCATACATCGCGATCGCCGTTCCCAACGTTCCCTGGTACCTGTTTGCGGATCCCACCGACATTCCGGGCGTGAGCGTGGTACGTATGAATGGGCGGCCTGGCCCTAGCCTATTTGCCAAGGCGCCGGACAAGATCCCGATGACCGCGGCCGGCGGCCTGGGTGCTGGCAACTGGCGCGACGGAAGTTTCCTGACGGGCGACATCGAGCTAATGGTCGAAACGACCATCGGCGCTCGAAATGATGCGGCTGGTACTCTTGTGGGCGTCACCGACGTCAACGGGATCTACTACACCAGCGGCACGACTCCATAAAGGGGGATAACATGGCAAGGGACAAGAAGAGGCATCCCAGCATCATCCCGCATGGGAGTGACGCTCATCGTGGGTTGCTCGGCATCGACCAGTGTGAAGACCCGAAGCGGAAGGCAGAGCTTGAGAAGGCCCTGGCTGTTCCGCCCGTCGTCTCCACTCGAAAGCCAATCACCCGCATGAACTACGCTCCGCAGACGCGGAATAACTCAGGGGATGACATCTTCAACGGCTGGAAGCGACAAGGGAGGTAGGCAATGTTCAACAAGAGTCTGCCCGTGTTGCGGGCGACCCCGTGGTATCCTGGACAGATCGGGATACGGGGCAGTGACAACTCGCTGGGGTTGCGTAACACCCCAATCGGCATCGTGCTGTATGTGGATGACAGCCACGCCTTCGCGAATGATGACAACGACGGCACCAATCCCGACAGACCAAAGGAAACCGTTCAAAGCGCTATCGACTCGCCATTCTTGGTTGAGAATAGCGTGATCGTGATCGGCGCAGGGGCAACCCTGGTGGAGAGTGCAGTCGTTGCCAACGCGAGGCCGGAGCAGTGTACCATCATAGGTTCTGGCAACGAGCAGTGGGGGCCATCGTGGACTAGCGGCGCGGCAGACGAGGACGCCCTGACAATCCGGGCTCCCGGCTGGACAATCGCCAATATCCGGTTCAATCCC
>SDBU01010479.1_pt1 | contig 10285 bp, 13 predicted proteins | sample 2277071 | NCBI WGS metagenome assembly SDBU01 (sample SAMN10397929, study PRJNA504765) | marine sediment metagenome | isolation source: marine sediment core GS08_GC12, 126 cmbsf | place: Arctic Ocean: Gakkel Ridge, Loki's castle | collected 2008 | reverse complement strand
CCCTATGACCTTGCTGCTGATGCAAGTGTAGAAATCACCATCTACAATGCTCAAGGACAGCAAATCCGCACGTTCACGTTAGGTAATCAAACTGCGGGTTCATATCTCACAAGGGATAGAGCCGCTTATTGGGACGGACGTAGCGACACGAGGGAATTGGTTTCAAGCGGAATATACTTTTACCATCTGCAAGTGCGCGAAGCCATCCCGAGCATCGGGGCGGGTGAATTTTATGCGACGAGGAAAATGATAATCCTCAAATAGGTACTCATTAGGGACTTCACTTGCCCTTGATCTCTGAATTTCTGTTACACATCACCCACCATCGCCTTAGCTTTAATCTTAATTAACGAGGATGACGAAAGGATAATATAATGCGACACACAACAGAAATCAAATTAGTCAATCGAGAAGACGCAATACTAGCTCAAAAGGGTTATATAAAACCTGAAGATGTGCGTCAGATAATTGTCAAAGATGCGCTCGTTGACACAGGTGCATCGCGGCTTTCACTGCCTAAACGTCTCATCCAACAGTTGGGATTAACCCCTGTTGGCAAAACAAAATCGATGACTGCAAATGGTGTCGCCAACCGGACGGTTTACTCCGAAGTCGAATTCACCATTTTGGAACGGCCAGGGTCGATTCAGGTTACAGACCTGCCTGATAATGCGCCTGTGCTTGTTGGGCATATCGTGATGGAACTGCTGGATCTTTGTCTTGATGTGAAACGCGGTCTTATTTATAACCCAGCACATGGAAATGAATGGATAGAGGAACAGTTTTGAACCATAATCATGTAAGCCCAAGATTCTATCGTAGCCGAATTTCCCGAAGTCGTAGCCGAAGTCGCCAAGACTTCGGGAAATTCGGCTACATTCGGGATTCGCCAACTTAAAAGTGGGGCTACAATCGGAGGTTTAGCTGCAAGTTAAAATGTCCTATAATAGATACCCAGGTGGCATTCGTGAAAAAGCCCCTTCCGAAGAATTCCGCCGTTTAGAAACAGAAAAATCGGATTTCATTCTTCAAGCAAATTGGCTCAAAGAACAGCGAAAGTATCGGGAAGCGGCAGAGAAATTTGCTGCTGCGGCTGAAATCGAAACCAAACTCAGTGAGGTATTGAGAAAAGATGGACAGATGATGCCGTACTTCATTCATCGGTTTTCCGCGGCAAGTTGTTGGTCTCAAGCTGGAAATCTGTATCTCGCTAAAGAGATGTTAAAGGAGTTATTATCGGAGAAATATATGCCTGAACAACTTTCAAACCGCTATTGAAGATTATCTTTTGACATTAGAAGAACGCACACAGAACTGGTTAGAAAATTATGCTCAAAGAGAAAGCGTGGACATCAATATCCACATTGAATCAATAGACAAGGCTTTGTAGGTTATTGAATGACATCCAGTATTCATTTTCCCCAAGATGCACATTCTTTCTGAAAATTACCTAACCTTCCAAGTCGTAAACAGAGGGATGTTAAGCAAGATGATTATACTATGTATCAACTCAGGAAGTTCGTCGATAAAGTACCAGTTGTTCGATATGGCGCAAGAATTGTGTCTTGCAAAAGGACTGGTTGATAAATTAAATATGCCGAATTCCACGCTAAATCATGAAACGCTTGGGAAGGCAAAATATGAAGTTGAAACTCATTCGTTGGATTATGAAACTGCGCTTGAATTAACCATTGACACTTTGCTGGATTCTCAACACGGTGTTATTCATTCAACGGAGGAGATTTCTGCTGTCGGACATAGAGTTGTCCACGGAGCCGAGAAATTCTCGGCATCGGTTCTCATCACGGAGGAGGTGGAGCGGATTATCGAAGAATGTTTTCCGCTGGCACCGTTACACAATCCGCCAAATCTAATGGGCATCCAGGCATGCAAACGGATTTTGCCCAACATCCCGCATGTAGCGGTTTTCGATACGGCGTTCCACCAGACTATTCCAGAGCACGCGTACCTATATGCGATTCCCCATACATTATACACCGAACATTCCATCAGACGATACGGTTTCCACGGCACCTCTCATCGGTATGTCTCCGCGCGAGCGGCGGAATTGCTTGGCCAACCGTTAGAATCTTTGAAAATTATTACCTGCCATCTGGGAAATGGATGTAGCATCACTGCGGTATGCGAAGGTGAATCGGTGGACACAAGCATGGGGTTCACGCCGCTAGAAGGTTTGGTGATGGGGACGCGGTCGGGAGATATTGACGCGGCGGTTGTTTTTTATCTAATGGACAAACTTGGGATGACTGTTCAAGAAGTAGATAATCTGTTGAATCGCGAAAGCGGATTGCTGGGATTATCTGGAATTAGCCGCGACGTACGCGATTTAGCCGAAGCCGCCGAGAGGCATGATGAAAAAGCGAAACTTGCGCTGAAACTATTTTGCTATCGAGTGCGGAAATATATAGGTGCTTATGCCGCGGCGATGGGCGGTCTGGATGCAGTAATATTCACCGCAGGCATTGGCGAAAATGCCGTCCCTATTCGTGCGGATATTTGCGCGGGATTGGAGTTTTTGGGAATTGAATTGGACGCGGAAAAGAATAAATCGTCAGGGAACGAGAAGTTTATCAATACAACAAATTCAAAAGTGAAAGTTTTGGTTGTCCCGACAAACGAAGAATTGTTGATAGCGCAAGATACGTTGGAGGTTTTACAGGTTCTACATGGATGCGCGATGTTGTAATGCGTAATTATTACGTGTTGCGTGTTACGTGTTGCGTGTTGCGTGAAACGTAAGCCCGGAGGTAAACCTCTGGGCTGGAGGAACAAAGCCTTATGAATCTCAAATCCAGCCCCGAAAGGGCTTTGCATTCTCAGCGCAGGGATTCATCCCAGTGCTATTCCGCGTTTACTAACAGAAAGGAATGAGCAATGAAAAAAATTTTGTACGTCGTTTTAGATGGACTCGGTGACTTGCCTACGCCTGAGCTTGGAGGCAAAACACCGTTAGAAGCCGCGGCGACGCCACAGATGGACATGCTGGCTCAACGCGGTAGTACAGGGTTGATGTATCCTGTCGCTGAAGGCATTGCGCCACAGTCCGATGTTGCTGTCATCAGCATTTTGGGGTACGACCCAAACGAATATTACACAGGCAGAGGGCCGTTGGAATCTTATGCCGAAGAGCTTACAGTCAATGATGGCGATTTAGCCCTTCGAGTTAATTTTGCCACTGCCGAAGGACGCGATATTATTGACCGCCGGGTAGGCAGAAGTCTAACAACACCTGAAGCGAAGGAATTGGCGAAAGCCATCAACGCAGAAGTAAAATTGAAAAGCGTACCGGCGACGTTTGAATTTCTGAGCACCATTGGTCATCGAGGTGTGCTGGTCATCCGGAACACAGAGGGAAAGCTCTGTGGCGAGATAGAAAATGTTGACCCCGCATACTCGCGCATCGGTAAATTAGGCGTCGCGAAGGAAACGTTTGAACCTATAGTACAAGAAGTCGCACCTGTTTGTGGCTATGAGAATAACGTAGAAGCGCAAAACGCCGCCAAACTCGTCAATGAATTTGTTCAGAAAAGTCATGAAGTCCTGGAAAATCATCCTATCAATCGCCAACGCGCCACAGAGGGCAAACTCAAAGCGAATTTAATTCTTGGACGCGACGCGGGCGATTGCTTGCCGGAGTTCCCGCCCTTTAAAGAAAGATTCAATATCAACTTTGCGACCTTCGTAGAAATGCCTGTCGAACGCGGCATCGCACTGCTGATGGACATCAAAATTGTGGAATTGCCAGAACCTACCAGCGATTTAGCAGCGGATTATCAATTACGGGCACAGAAGGCACTTGATGAAATTGTAAAATATGATGGATTATATATTCACATCAAAGGACCAGATGAACCTGCTCACGATGGGAAAGTAAAAGAAAAGATAGAGAGTATTGAGTTAATAGATAAGTATTTCTTTGAACCAATGTTGGATGGATTGGATTTAAGCCAATTTATCATCACTGTTACCGCAGACCACTCCACGCCGTGTATCAAGAAATCGCATACTGCTGACCCAGTGCCGTTGCTGATAGCCGGGGGCAACATCGAAGCTGATAGCACAATGCATTTTAGCGAAAAAGAATGCAAAAACGGCAACCTGGGTATGATTGAGAAAGGCACGGAATTGATGCCCCTGCTGATTCAATGGGCTAAGGGGCAATAACCTGGGCTACCATATGTATCAACTTAAAGGATGAATATGCTTTTGAACGCTACTCAAGCAGCCCGCAGCGCCGGTTGAGTAGGAACGGAGTGACGTATCGAAACCAAGCGGAGGGCATATTGGGCCTAACATACTGGTACCGCTCACTTGGTTTCGATACGATTCTCCACTGCGTTCCGAATCTACTCAACCGGCGTTTGCTCCGTTAAGTTGATGCGTATGGGGCAATAACCTTGGCAATAACCTTGGCTACCCTACAGCTCAGTAAAGAATGCACTAAATCTCAAATTACTTTTTACAATATTATAACGTAAGATACTGGTAGGCAAGAAGGTGAATAAGTTGTGGATACGTTGTGGAGAACTCGAATCCGCGCTAGTGCGGTAATACTTGATGACAATCAAAAGGTACTGCTAGTTCGGCAAGTTGAGGACCTCTGGGTTATCCCCGGCGGCGGAGTTGGGCAGGGCGAAACTATTCTGGATGGTCTTCGACGTGAACTCAAGGAAGAAACCGGACTCGAAATTGAGCCGATTAGACTCCTTTGGTTCTCAGATGAAGTTTCAGAGGAATACAAGATGCATTACATAAATGTAGCTTTTTTGGCTAAACCGGTAGGGGGAAGTATCGGCAAGGGTGAACATGACTGCCGGTATTGCTCCTGCGATGAACTTGCTAAAATGAATGTGTTCCCGAAAACGCTTAAAGATGAACTATGGCAAGCAGTGGAGGCAAGCAAATCTTACGACGCGGCTCGTCTACTAAGTGAGCGGCTGTAAAACTGAAGGACATGGAAAATATACTATATCTAAGCTATAGCGGCTCGATAGAGGGCGGCGCGGAGAATTGTCTTTACCACTTAGTTACCAGAATTGATAGGAAAAAATATAATCCCATTGTGGTTTGTCGAAGTGAGGGCAGCATGGTGGATAAACTACGCGCTACGCAGATTCCTACCTATGTTATCCCACTTCCTCCGTGGCGCCGGTTGAAATCCGTTCCTTTCCGTCGCAAAGCCGTAAAACGCTTAATTACCCTCGCTCGGCAACATCAAATCAAACTTGTCCATGCCAACAACCTCTGGATTAATCACTATGCTTGGAAACTAAAACAGCGGATGGGTTTGCCGGTGGTCTGTCATCTGCGCGACATCATCCGAACAGAGCAGGTGCATAAATATGTTCTCGACTGCGCGGACATAATCATTGCGATTTCGGATTTCGCCGCGATACCTCTCAAAGAAGCGGGGATTTCGTATTCCAAAATATGCAAAATGTATAACAGCGTGGATATATCGAAATTTTCTTGCAATGCTAGCAAAGAAAATGTTTTGAAACGAGACTTTTCCCTCAATGGACTGTTGGTCGGAATTGTTGGTAGATTAGAACCAGGAAAGAGGCAGGAATATTTTATTCGGGCGGCGGCGAAGGTTATTCAGCATCGTCAAGAAAGGAACACGGATTCCGATGAGTCGGAATCCGTGAATGTGAATTTCCTCATAATAGGTGATGAGCCGCCGCCAGACCAGAAAAGAAAAAACTCTGGATTTTATGTTCGTGAATTGAAAAAATTAATTGCGGAGTTGGATATCGCGGATTACGTCGTTTTTACAGGATTTCGCACTGATATACCTGATGTTATGGCTTCTCTGGATGTTCTTGTGTCAGCCTCGGGCGGAACTGTCATGGTCGAAGCAATGGCTGCCGGCAAGCCGGTTGTTGGAGCAAAAGTTGCTGACCCACCGGAGGTTATCGACGATGGCGTTACAGGTTTTTCAATACCAGCGCGAGACCCTGAAGCTATGGCTGAAGCGGTGCTTCAGTTGCTGGAGGATGAACAACTTAGACTAAAGATGGGTGAAGCGGGAAGGGAAAGAGCGGAAAAATACTTCAGCCTAACGGAAAGCGCCCGCCGAACCGAAGCACTATATGAACAACTCATCAATTGAGTGTTCTCGGCTAATTGACTGACAAAACTAAGTGGTTTATCAAGCTCCCACAGAAGAAGCTGCCATGACTGCTTTTGAAACACTTGATGACAAGTGGGGAAAACAGTATCCACTTGCCGTGCGAAGCCTTCCGCGTAAATCTCCTTCCAATGGTTCCGTTTTCCGTTTTTAAGGCTTTAGGACTCTTTCCAGATTGGATACAACATTATTTAGTAGGTTAATAGTTCCTCGAAGTTCATTTATCTGTAGCTCTATCAATTCTGCATCTGTGCTCCCAGGTTTACCGCGAAGAACAGTAGCTTTCTCAATAGCTTGTTTATACTTCTCTGTTGCCTCTTGCAATAGTTCTTTTTTTATTCCGGTGTACTTTCCAGTATAATAAAGGCATTCACATATATTGGCTGGATGCTGAAAGATAAAAGCCCTTCTTGCAGCGTATTTCGGCGGTGGCTCTTCAGGAGTTCCGATTTTCGCTATTCTCCCGTCCATCATCCATGCTACACGAGCAGCATTTCGAATAAGCTTCGAATCATGAGACGCGCAAACTATAGCTACATTCCGCTCTTCAGTAACACGTCTCAGAAAATCAATAAATTCCTGACCATCTGCAGGAACCATGTTACCTGTCGGCTCCTGGGCAATGATGACCACCGGCTCAGTAATAAGCGCTCTTGCAAGCACAACGCGCTGCTGGTCAAGAATGGAAAGTTGGCTAACAGGAAGTTTGCTTCTTTCATCCTCAAGACCGACAAAACGGAATATCTCCACGGTTCTTTCAATACAGTTCGATTTTTTAACTCCGGCGCCCCGAATTCTTGTAAACTTTCGTGGCCTTTCGAATTCGGCTACAGGGAGAATAACATTCTCGGCAGCACTCATGTGATGGCTCAACTGGGGTTGCTGCCATACATATCCAAATACCCCTACTTTCATCTCTACAAACTTGAACGGCTCAAGTGCTGATACATCTACGCCATCAATTTCCACAACTCCTGAATCCGGTTTCTCCAGAAGTCCAATGACCCTAAGCGTTTCATACTTACCACAGCATTGGGGACCAGTAAGGACAAAAAACTCTCCTTCCTTCACCTCCAGGTCGATATCTTCCAACTCAGGAGAATCATCTCCTAAAGATTTGAGGTTGACCCCTTGTAGTCTCACGACAGTTCTTTTTTCATCTTCCCTTGAATCTCCCATCGTTATCTCCTTTCTCAGTTTTGTCCTGGCATCGTGCAATCGACTCTTTACAATAGGTTCGGAAATTTCAAGCAAAGCAGCAATATCCCGTTGAGAAAGACCATCCATATAAAAAAGTGTCAAGAGTAACCGATGCCGAATAGTTAAATCCCGTATAGCCCTGTTGAGCAATTCAATAGTTTCTTTCTTGATTATCTTTTCCTCTGGTCCTTCAGGATGAACTGCTACAGAATCTTCTATCTCTTCAATCAAGACGTTTGACTTCTTTTTGCGAAGATACATCATCGCCTGATTCATCACAATCCGTCGAATCCATTGCTTAAATCTCTCGGGCTTAGTTAATTGATGCAGTTTTTGCCAGGCATTTAAAAAAGCTTCTTGGACTACATCTTGAGCAGCAGCAAAGTCATCTACTAATCCGTGTGCAATAGCAAAAGCCCATTCCCAATATTTCTCTACCAATATATCAAAAGCCTTGGATTCACCGCGGCAGGCTCTTTGAACAAGGTCACTATCTTTATATTCCAGCATAATCTCTTTACTCAACCTCCATGATATAAGATGCAGATTAACCGAAAAGGTTGCTTTTCTGCTGAAATTTTCTAACCTGAACGTGTAGCCGAATTCGCTAAGAATTCGGGGTTCCCGAACTCTAGGCGAGTTGGTTTCGATACGTGGTTTCGATGATTTCGATACGGCTTCGCCTACTCAATCCGGCGCCGCCTTCGGCTACTCAACCTAAAGGCTGCTCGGCTGCGGAGAGAGGAGAATATTTTAGTTGACATGAGACGGAAAAAATGTTAAATTCCTATCAAGTAATTTGAAAACGGCTAGATTTGTCAGTCAACCAGGACACGAAACTATTATATTGGATGTAGTGGATGTAACTTACCACCACGTTCATTAACAGCCTTCCAACACACTACCGGGTCTGCCATTTTTTTAAGTACTTTATCTCTCTGCTCATCGCTTAGTATACTTTGTAGACACATATCTATTCCCTTTCATTGCTCAAGATACTATCAAAAAACTTCCTCTCTTTATCAACTTCCTTAACAGTCTCTATCTCATTTGATTGTCTCTCTTTAATCTGCTTAGCTACATCTGGATGTATGTCTATTCTAGTAGGTGCGTCTAATCGTCTAATAGGTTTAATCAACCAATCGTCTCTGTTAGTTAGTCTAATAGACTGCATGTCGCAGATAGCTTCTATCGGTACTAACCATGCTTCATTGTTTAGTGGCCAACTGGCGATGATACCATCTATCGACATACCATCGGTAATAAGCCGCATGCTATCTTTCTGTATCGTTGTAGTAATCATCGGGCCTTGCTGTGATGTAGATACATTTTTGACGAGGTATCTTCTTAGTAAGTTACCGTCTGATATTACAAGTTCATCGTAGATGGGTCTTTGTAGTGGTAGAAAGATGTCATAGCCTGATTTGATTAGTTGTAGAACTGCGTTTCGTAAGTAATCTGTCATTTATTGTTTGATACAAAAATGTGCTGCTTTGTCATTATAATAGGTAGATGACAGTCGATAAATAAAGTTTTTAATTGAAAAACATCTGCTGGTGTTTGTTATGTTACTAACAATATAACATTGACAGATGTTAGACGTTCATTTAACAATCTTATCTCTCTTGTTCATTTATCGAACAAGCCGTTCGTATTCAGCTTTTACTTTTACCCAATACTTTTTGGTACAACCCTTACGCCAACCGTTTGGTCCTCCATTGTGTATTCTTGCTAGATCTTCTAATGTCGGCTCGTGGCCTAGTCTGTCGATAGTTGCGTAGTGGTCCCAGTATATCAGCATCATTGCTCTACAACTACCCATATACTCCCTTGATTTGTATTTCCACTTATCTTTACCAACAATACGATTCACGTCATCTACATACTGCTTTCTAATCTGCACAGGCCCAAGTTCGCCTGCATCACCTTTCACAGTACATGCAAATATTATACTGCCGACCTCATTCGCTCTACCAGTCTCAACTGCCTTTATACACGACATTAGCTCCATCTTCTCGGTTAGTGTTAGTCTCTTGGTAGTGCATGGTGTGCTCCCTCGCCGGCATCCTATAGTTAGTCCACCGGTGAGCATTGCTTTAAGTACAGTTCTTCTATTCATAGTATTATCCTTTCTGTTTAATGGACTGATGGGCAGGTTGTCTTTCAACAGAGCCTGCCGTTGATGTAAGTAGGCGGGATTTGAACCCAGCTTGCCTATCCGCACCGCTGCGTGGCTCACCTTCTGCGACCTTCAGCCTTCTAAACTGACGAGCTACCAGACTGCTCTACTGCTTACACCGCCATCAGCCATCTTTCTCACTGCCCACGTTCCATAGTTGTCGGTCGGGTTACCTGGTGTATATCACTCTGTAACCCTGTTAGTGTACCACAGCCATTTGTTAGCACTATTAGCCATAGTGCTACAAGGAAGGCCGTAACAATTAGTAACCATTTCGCTAGCTTCTTCATTCTTTTCCTTTCTTATCTAATCTTTACATTCAACTCAAACTTCATTAGCCATATTAGACATACTACTGGCCAATCAACTATACCATAAACTATAGCAAGAATGGATAGCGGTATAGTTACTAACGCAAAGATATTTATTGTCTCTATCTTCATAAGACACATCTCCTATAAGGTTTGCTCCCTCACTTGGTGTCAGTCAAATAGCCCATCGTCATCTTCTTGTGCTGCTCTAACTACTGCATCACTATTGTATAATGCCACTTCTGAACCGGCAGCCTGTAGGTCTTCTGTATATACAATACGTGCCTTGTCTATAGCATCAGCGTCATTGGAGGCGTCTACACCATAGATAAATGTAGTAGTAAATGTAACTACACATCTTGACATAATAGTTCTCCTTTCTATCATTACCATATATCTGGGTTAACTGCATCAAAACCATCCTTAAGCCTATCACCATAATAC
>SDBU01010478.1_pt1 | contig 10287 bp, 9 predicted proteins | sample 2277071 | NCBI WGS metagenome assembly SDBU01 (sample SAMN10397929, study PRJNA504765) | marine sediment metagenome | isolation source: marine sediment core GS08_GC12, 126 cmbsf | place: Arctic Ocean: Gakkel Ridge, Loki's castle | collected 2008 | reverse complement strand
GCCTACTATGTTCCTCTGACTGACAGCATCAATGGCACCGTCCAGCGAAGCATAACCGGTGATGATAATATACTCGACTTTAGGGGATGGTTCGGCTAACTTCTTGATTAGATTTACTCCTGACATATCAGGTAGTCTGATGTCGACAAGGGCCAGGTCAAATATACTTTTCTCGTGGAGAGTAAGTGCAGTTTGGCCATCATTAGCCACTGCGATCCTGTAGCCTTTCGCCTCCATAATATCCTGCAGGTTTGACGTCAGACCCGCATCATCATCAACAATGAGTATCGCAAACTTATTCTCCATCGTAGTTTCCCCTCAGGCATTTCCCAGGCTCTACTGAGGTTTTTTGAGAGTGCCACTGTTTTTCTGTGCCTTGATCTGTGCCAGCAGCGAAACCAGCTTGTCCATATCTATAGGCTTCTCCAGGCAGGTATAGACGCTCTCCTGCATAGCCCGCTGCACTAGCTCACTCGTTCCCTGCCGGTAGCCAATAATGACGATAGCCACTACAGTCGGCCGAAATTCACGGATGGCCAGATAGGTCTCCAGTCCATTTAGAACCGGTAGCTTCATATCAAGGAGTATGATATCAAAGTTGTTCTTCTCTGCTTCATCTACTGCTGTGCTGCCATCGTAGGCAACGCTCACCCGGAAGCCTTTGTCACTCAGCACTTCTTGCATGTTAGCGCAGAGATTCTCGTCATCATCGGCTATCAGTATCAGCGCCCCCTTGCCGGTAGCTTGAGTGATAAGCTCAAGTAACTGGTCAAAGTCTATTGGTTTCTTGAGAGAGCCATAGGCTCCCTGCGTTAGCGCTTCTCTGAGGAGGTCTTCAACGGCAAAGGCGGTTACCATAATGACCGGAGTAGCTGGTACTATCTCCTTGACCTTCTTGTATGTTTCCACACCATTCATGGCCGGCATCTTGACATCCATCAGTACCAGGTCAAAGCCATTCTCCTTCACTGCCTCGAGACCTTTGAACCCGTCGTAGGTACTCACCACTTCGTAACCCTTTAGTTCCAGGATATCGGTTACATTCCGGCAGAACTCCTCGTTGTCATCAACGACCAGTATCTTCAACTTTTCAGACATTATTCATATCTCCTTATCTATATACAGGGGGAGCTGTATGACGATGGTTGCCCCCTTTCCCGGTTCTGATTTGGCTTCTATCACGCCACCATGCTTGTCAATAACCATCTTGGCAATAGATAGGCCGAAGCCGATACCCTTTGCCTTGCGGCTGAAAAGCGGCTGGAAGACCTTTTCCAGGTCCTCCACAGCAATGCCAGGGCCGGTATCGGCAAAGGATACTTCAGCTTGACCATCAGCAATACTACTGACCGTTACTGTCAGTGTTCCCTTGCCACCCATCGCCTCATAGGCATTTTTAATTATGTTCTTGAAAGTCATGTGTAGCTGTTCCCAGTCAGCATTGACTGAAATCTCTTCCTCAGGGAAGTTCTGTATGATATTGACCCTAGTCGGGATTTTGGAAGTGGTGATGGCGTCGGCGATAACGGCTGCAAGGTCAAGGCTGGTCAACTTTGGCTCTTCCATTCGAGTCAGGTTCAGCAGGCTTTCGATGATAGTGGTAGAACTGGTCACGCTTGCCTTGATACGGTCGAGGTGCTCATGAACCTTATCGTCGGCATCTTTCAGCTTTGCCTTCAGGTAGTATGCCGAACTGTCTATTACACCCAGAGGGTTTCTTAGCTCGTGGGAGATATTTCCCGAGAACTGACCCAGGGTAGCCAACCGCTCTGATTTAAGCAGCCTTTCCTCCATCTGCGTGCGCTCGGTGATGTCGTTGAATGAACTTGTCAGAGCAACCAGTTGTCCCTCAGTATTCACCACGAGAGAGGCCCTAACTTCGGCAACAAACTCCGTTCCGTCCTTCCTCTTGGCAACTAACTCCGCCACCTCAGTGCCCGTTATCGTTACCAGGGCTTCAATAATTCTCTGAGCGTCATCTGGTTCTTCCCAAAAGCTAGTAACCGGGCGGCCCAGTACCTCCTCGGGCTTGTCATAGCCCCACATCTCCAGGAAAGTAGGGTTGACATAGGTCAGGTTGCTATTCAAGTCCGAGATAGTAATGCCGCTGGGAGATGACCGAACCGCATCCTCGGTCAGCAGCAGTTGCTGTTGCGTTGCCAGTATTTGTCCCACCATTGCTCTGACGTCTGAGGCTACACTGGCGACCTCATTCCTGCCTGTGATTTCCACTTCAGTCGTGTAGTCTCCCATTCCAACTCTTCTGGCATACTCAGCCAATTTGGACAGGGGGTTGGTTATCTGTCGTGCAAGCAGAAAGCCGAGCCCGGCGGCAAGGACCAATATGAGACCCGCCACTGTAGCAATGGTATTCCGCAGGTTAGTGACTGGGGCGAAGGCTTCTGACTGGTCCTGCTTGGCTATCAGTACCAGCTCTCTGTCCTCTATCCACCTGTAGGCACCGATGACAGGTTCCCCACGGTAATCCACGAATAGGCCGACACCATTCTTGCCCTCTAGTGCCCACTCTGTTCCCTCGCCAAATATCCACTTCTTGAAGGCACCATCAGGCGCAAATACAGTATTCGTAATCAACAGATTGGATTTGTTGACCAGAAATGTCTCTCCCGTCTCACCCAGTCTGCTTCGTTCTTCCATCAACTCACTCAACGGTTCCAGGTTGGCGTGCCCTGCCAGCACTCCCAGCAACCGACCGTTGCCATCTTTGACCGGGCTGGAGATTACCATTGTCGGCTGGCCCAGGGTTAGGCTGTGAAATATTTCTGAGATATAGGTATCGTTCTTTCCCTGGATAAAATATGACTCAGCTTCCCTGAATTTACCCTCCCAGGTCACGTCTGATGAGGCGATAATTTTGCCGCTGGTGCTATCCAAGAGAAATACTGGTGACACACGTCCCATGGCTGCTATCCTCCTGAATTCCGCAATCAGCGATTCATGGGCAGTCAGATATTGGGGGTCATCGGCGGTATGGATTGCCAATACGGCGATATCGTTCGTACGGTGTGGATTCGTTGCCATCCATGTCATGGTATCTTTCAGATTTCCCACCCAGTTTTGTATTTCCTGCTGCTTTAAGATAGCCACGCTCTCAAGGTGAGATTCCACATTGTTGACTATACTCTGGCGCCCTGAGCCATAGGCCATATAACCTATCGTTGCCAGAGGTAAGATAGCCAGTAACAGGAAGTAGGTCAGCAATCTGGCCATTAAGCTTCTTTGCAGTAATCCCATATGTACTCCTTAATTTGCCTCGCCGTATATCTTTTCTAGGAACTGCATGGTATAGGCTTCAGTCACATTTATCGGCTGTGTCAGGGCACCGCCGTCAAGAAGCATCTGGTGCATTTCTTGCCATACCTTGTCTTCCATCCAGCCTATCTCGGCTTTACCGGTGTGGATTATAGGTATTAACGCTTCTATCATAATAGACTGATAGCCACGGTCTACTGACGGGTCATATTGTAGGATCATATCCACTGCTTCGGCCTGGTTTTCAATGGCGTAACGCCAGCCCTTTAGTGTTGCTCTCAGAAATCTCTCCACCAGTTCTGGATTTTGCTGAATGAGCTCCTCAGTGGCTGCAATTGAGTCGGAATAGAAACTCATGCCGTAATCTTCCAGCCAGATACGAGACACTTCATATCCTAGATACTCATATTCGAGAGACGGACCTGTGCCATACGCTAGGTGCGCACTTACCTGGTCAGTAGCGACGGGGTCTACACTTTGCTCATACGGGATAAGCTCAATACTGGACGGGTCTATGCCAAGTTTGTCAAGTACGGCATAATGTTGAGACAAAGCCTGGGGTGCTACCATTATTTTCTTACCTACCAGGTCCTGAATACGTTCAATCCCTGCACCTTTTAGACTTACGTAAACCCAGGGGTTTCTCTGGTAGATTGCGACGATAGTAACGATGGGATTCCCCTCAGCTCTAGCCTTGATGATTTCATCCGCACCCCGTATGGTAAAAGTGCTTTTGCCATTGATAAGGTCAGCAACCGCTTGGTCAAGAGATATATCGGAACCACCAGGCTTAATGGTGACATTAATGTTCTCCTCAGCGTAGAAGCCTTTTTGATCAGCGGCGTAAACGCCAGCAAACTGGGCCTGGTGTATCCATTTTAATTGTACAGTTACCTGGTCGATGGGCTCCTCAGTGCCGTTGCAGCCAGCTACCGTTACTGTAGCCACAGTCATAACCATAGAGATGAGTATGCATAATACCTTTTTCATTTTATTTACTTCTTTTCATCCCCTTATGCCTTCCATATTCCATACTCTGCAATCGGACTCTATTGCCGTATGACTGTATTATGACCAAAAAAGTGCCTTTTGTCAATAGGCTGTATTACCCGCCGGTACATCCTTGAGACTATTTGGCTGTGAGCTTGATATAGTACTAAATTCATAGTGCAAATGTATCCCAAGAATGGCACTAATGGGTGATTGATAAGTGCTGAATAGATGATAAACTTGGTTGTATACCAGGGTAATGTTGGGGATACTAGTGAAATGCCTATAACACTAAACGGTCAAAGCTATTATAGAACCGCCGAGGTCTATAGATTAATCGGTATAAGCAGGAATACGCTATATCGTTGGTTGCAGCGTGGCGTACTCGGCGAATCTGAACGCAGAGATAGGAGAGGATGGCGGCTCTTTACACGGGATGAAGTAGATAGATTGAAGTCGGAAGCTGGTCGAATCATTACTATTGTTAAACGGTGATAAAAAATGGTTGACTCCCATACAAACAAACAACAGGTTGTAGCAGAACTTTCTGGTATACGCCAGCACTTAGCACAACTTGAGCAATTCGTGGCGGCAGACGATAATCCAGAGCAATTATCGTCGAGTCTCTTCCTTTACATTCCGACTGCCATTTATGTTCTCCAGGATGGGGTCTTCAAATTTGTTAATCCCAAGATGTGCGAAATCACTGGGTACTCTGAGGATGAAATAATAGGGGTAAGTCCATTGAAGCTCATCTTAAGCGAGGACAAGGATACGATCGCGGAACGTGCGGTAAAGCTGTTGAAGGGAGGAGAATCGTCTGTTCATGAATTTAGGGTCATTACTAAGAATGCACGTATTAAGTGGGTTGCTGAGGTTGCTTGTCGCATGTCGTACGAGGGAAAACCAGCAATCATATCGAGTCTTATCGAGATAACCGAGCGAAAGCAGGCAGAACAAGCTCGGGGTAGTATCGAGGAGAAATATTATGACCTGTGTGAAAATGCCAGCGACATGATTCAATGCATCACGCCAGATGGCAGCTTTACATATGTTAATCGTATGTGGCTCAAAGTTCTTGGTTATAGTGAAGACGAGATTATTGGTATATCGTTGCTTGAAATCCTCCCACCTGATTACAGGGAGCATTTCCTAGAGTTATTGCATCGCGTAATATCCGGAGAAGAAATTGACAACATTGAAGTCATTTTTATTCATAAAAGTGGTAGGAGGATCGCAGTCGAGGGCAGTATGAACTGTAGATTTGCGGACGGCAAACCAGTCTACACGCGTGGAATTTTCCGCGATGTTACCGAACGCAAACGAGCGCAGGCAGAAACGGAGGCCCTATTGGGAGAGGTCAAGGAGATTAATCGCAGGCTTGAGCAGTCCAACCATGAGCTCGAGGATTTTGCCCGTGTTGCCTCTCATGATCTACAAGAACCACTGCGAAAGATCAGCTCCTTCGGTGCATTGCTTCAAGACTCACTCAACGGTAGACTGGATGAGGACCAGAGTGAAAACCTAGCGTTCATGGTAGAGGGCGCCGGACGAATGCAGTCGATGATAGATGCCTTGCTGGCCTATTCTCGTATCACAACCAAAGCCAAGCCGTTTCAGCCTGTAGACCCAAACAAGGTGGTGGAGAATTTGAATAACTTCGAACTGGCGGCTGCATTGGACGAAACCAAAGGGACGATTCTTGTTCCACAACCACTATTGAGTATATACGGCGACCCGTCCCAGATACACCAGCTCCTACAGAACTTGATTGCAAATGGTTTGAAATTCAATCGAGAAGGCATATCACCATCAGTAACTATTAGCAGTCATCCAATGCAAAACAACATGGTTCGTTTCTACGTAGAGGACAATGGAATAGGAATTGATGAAGAGTATCACCAACAGATTTTCGTTATGTTTAAGCGTCTCCATTCACGAATGCTTTATAAGGGGACTGGCATTGGACTAGCTATTTGTAGAAAAATTGTGCAACGACATGGCGGGGAGATTGGAGTAAAATCCGAGTCTAACAAGGGATCAAGATTCTGGTTTACTCTCCCGAGAGATGGCCGCTCCGTAAACAATTGTCTAGGAGATGATCAGCAGAGTGAATAACTTGGCACCACTTACAATACTGCTAGTTGAAGATGACCTAGCCGATCAGAAATTGATCAGGATATCGTTGAGAAATCAAAGGATCGCCAACGACCTGCGTGTGGTAAATAGTGCTGAGGAAGCCCTGACTTTTCTGCATTCCTGCCGTGATGACAGCAACGGAACTACCCGACCTAACCTTATTCTACTGGACTTAAATATGCCGGGGATGGGAGGAAAGGAATTCCTGAAGCAGATTAAGGGCGACGAGAGTCTAAAAGATATCCCAGTGGTTATCCTTACTACTTCGAATTCGGAGTCGGATATCGTAGATAGCTACAGGTTACAGGCTGCCGGTTATGTGCATAAGCCGGTGACTCTAGATGGATTCAAACAAGTCATGGGTGAAATTGAAGATTACTGGTTTATGTTGTGCAGGCTACCTCATAAGGAGTATTGATTCATTGGCAAAGGAAAAAACATTATTCAAAGTCCTCATCTGCGACGATGATCCGCAGGACCGCAAGCTAATTCAAGCATATCTTCAACAGCAAACGGACAGGGAAATCGTGGTGCTAGAGGCTGGGCAAATAGCTGATATTCAATCGGCCTTAGAGAACGGTAGAGTCGATCTAGTTTTGATGGACATTGAAATGCCAGAAAAATCAGGGACGGAGTGGCTCAGGGAAATCGTCCTGAATCAGGTAGCTCCTGTAATAATGTTAACGGGATACGGAAATGAAGAAATCGCAGCGCAATCGATTCAGATGGGAGCGGTCGGCTACTTACCAAAAAGTGGTCTATCTCCAGATAAGTTACTAAGCGCAGTTGATGGCGCTCTGAAAAAGTGGAGAGAATTAAGATTCATTAAGGCCAGCGAAGAGCAGTTAGAAAAATTAGCAAACATTGATTTCCTAACGGGGTTATCTAATAGACGCGTCGTCCTATACAGGTTGGAAGAGCTGTTAAAGCAGGCGAGGCGACATAGAGATAACTTCAGCGTGATTATGCTGGACATCGACCATTTCAAAAAGATCAATGATGTATATGGTCATCTTACCGGAGACCAGACCATAGAGAGGATTGCCCAATTGTTGCGGATCAGAACTCGGGACCTAGACGTGGTAGGGCGCTATGGCGGCGATGAGTTCGTGATTATCCTTCCCAGGACAGATTTGCCTTGCGCTCTACTTGTAGCTGAACGGATACGCAAGAGCATCGAAGCAACTAAGATAACGGATCTCAAAGGAAATGTATTTAACATAACTGTAAGCCAGGGTTTAGTCAGTTACAAACTAGGTGATGATATACATTCCATTGTTTCTCGAGCCGATAACGCCCTGTATCGAGCAAAAGCAGAAGGTCGAAACCGAGTAGAAACATACGAGTTAATTGCGTCAGGAATTCAAGTGGCATGTGCTGATGAAGCTAACAAATAGTGTTGAGATGCTCAGAAGAACTCTGAAACCAAGAACCCGAATGACATAAATGCTCACCTATGGACAGGCTACATCGAAGAGGAAGTAAGAAATGAAACAGAATCAAAGAAGACAAAACAATATTGCTAGTTCCCCCAAAGCGGTTCCGAAGCCCGATGCTTATTAATGGCTTTTACCTGGCCAGGCCGACCAGTCAAGCCCATGTCATACCCAGCGCAACCAGATGACCTCCTACCACACCTCCAATCCCTCCTGCTTCGTAGATGACTACTCGCATGGTTTTCTCCTGTTGAATCAAGTCTATCAGCCTGTTTTAATGTCAGATCAATGGTCTCTGTAAGAAGACTGAGTAAGGAGAAACTACTCGTGTCTATCACGATGGCTGGTGGTAATATTCTTGTTTCTTACTACCTTAGGCCAAGCTTGTCTGGCATTAGGCAGGCTTCTCACCCCGAGGAAGATGAGGATAGCTAATGAGTAAGAGATTAGTATCACTGACCCCCCGAACAGCCAAATGAGCAAGGGTATGAAGACGAAGCCAACGCATATTGTAAAAGCGAAGTTACGGGTAAAAAAGAAGGGGACAGCCATTATCCCGAGGACGATAGCTATTTCCTTAGGTGCCAGGAGTAGAAAGATGCCCACAGTGGTGGCCGAACCTTTACCGCCTCTGAAGCCTACGAATACGGGAAAGTTATGCCCTAGTAAAGCACTGAATCCAGCCCCTAGTAACCAAAGTTGAGGAACGCTTAGAGCCTGTGCAATAACTATGGCAGCCGCTCCCTTTGCCATATCAGCGAGAGCAACAATAATGCCTTCCCAAACGCCAACACGGCGGAGGACGTTGGCAGCTCCCATGTTCCCCACATCAAACTCACGAATATCTACACCTTTTCTCAGGCGAGCCATGATGTAAGCTGAGGGAATAGAGCCCAGAAGGTAACCGACAACTATGGCCGGCGAGTCCCAACGGAACGTTTTCACCCTCCCACATGATACTCATATTATGATAACCATATTCCAACTGGCTTACGGAAGCTTCGAGTGCATCAATCGACATGTTGGGTATTATTCTCTTAGATTATATCAAATATGAACAGTTATCCCATATTTTCCTAAGGGTGAGCGGAGGCATCAGGGCATCATTTGGAGACTCTAGCTCCAGTGCTGATACTGCCATCTGGCTGAGAACGCACCCAATAACATAGCCCCGGCGCAAACCGATCTGTACAGCCTTATACACTACTAGCATCATCATTGCACACTTCGTCAAAATGTTATTTATTTGCTATCAGGTATGGAAATGGTTACAATCTTGATTAGCCTGAATATCCCAGAGATTTCAATAGGCTTTCGTTAACTAGAAAAAGGAGGATATCTTATGAGTAAAGTTTTGATGGGGTCCAGACCGTGGCTCTACCCGACGCCTACAGTCCTGGTCGGAGCAAATGTCGATGGTAAGCCAAATTTCATGGCAGTTGCCTGGTGTGGTGTCGTTAATAGTGAGCCTGCGATGATTTCCGTAGCCATTCAACATCATCGGTATACCCACAAAGGCATCACACAAAACTTGACCTTTTCTGTCAATATACCTTCCATTGAGATGGTGAAGGAAACGGATTACTGCGGCATAATATCTGGTCACGATGTTGATAAAGTAGAGGTTTGTCAGTTTAAGGTGTTCTACGGCAAATTAGATAATGCCCCTCTGATTGAGCAATGCCCAGTCAATCTAGAATGTAAGGTTATGCAGATGTTGAACTTAGGGAGCCATTCACTTTTTGTTGGTAGAATAGAGGAAAGCCATATTTCAGAAAGTTGCCTTACTGATGGCAATCCAGATGTTGATAAGATCAAACCTTTCGCCTTCATTGTGGGTCCAAGTCGCCAGTATCGAGCTCTTGGAGAAGTAGTTGCTAAAGCATTCAGTATTGGTAAGGAACTGAAGTAGGAGATAACCGTTAAAAAACGTAAGGAAGGTGACAAAGAGTTAGATTGTTGAATCTACAATCAGGCTTCACTTTGAATTGTGTGGAGTAAAAAGCCACTGAATCTCTACTAAATCTCTACTAAAAAGGAGCGGGCTATGGCGATTCTAGAAGAACCAATAAAGGAAGTACTAAATCTCAGGAACTACATCAACGGAGAATGGGTTGAGTCCGAATCAGATCAGGTTTTGGATATCACGAATCCAGCCACCGATAAAACCATTGCAAAAGTTCCTATGTCAACTAGGGGTGAAGTAAATATGGCTGTAAAAGCAGCCAAGGAGGCTTTCCCTGACTGGAGAAGAACAACCCCACTTGCCAGGGTAAGGTGTCTCTTCAGATTGAAAGAGCTAATGGAAGAGAATTTTGAAGAACTCAGTAGAGTCCAGACAATGGAACACGGGAAAACGATAGATGAGTCTAGAGGAGAGACAAGACGCGGAATTGAAATGGTTGAAGTTGCTTCCGGGATTCCATCGTTAATGATGGGATATAATCTA
>SDBU01010477.1_pt1 | contig 10287 bp, 26 predicted proteins | sample 2277071 | NCBI WGS metagenome assembly SDBU01 (sample SAMN10397929, study PRJNA504765) | marine sediment metagenome | isolation source: marine sediment core GS08_GC12, 126 cmbsf | place: Arctic Ocean: Gakkel Ridge, Loki's castle | collected 2008 | reverse complement strand
GGGCATGTACTAGCTGGCTTAGAGAGTTAATGAATATTCCCCATAGCTGCGGCAGATTATTCCAGGGTATCTGCATCTCTTGTGGGGTTATGTTAAATGCTTCCTGGGAGACAAGGGCGAACAAGGCAACGGCAAAGAAAGGAATGGCTAAGTATTTGAGTTTCGGTTTGTTGTATTCATGGTAGCCTTCCAATAGTTCCCTAGGGTAAAGGTAGAGCAAAGCAAAAGGAACAAAGAAGAGTATGTTATCAAACCTAACCAATAGAGAATATACAAACACAACCCCAGCCCAGAAGAATAAGTTATTCGAACCTTGCCTTAGCGCATGCAATAACAGATAACCAGATAGCAGTATGAAGAGAATCCCGGGACCGTTGCTTTTGGCATAGGTGGTAACTGACAAGAACAAAGGATTGAAGGAAAGCAAGAGTGCCGCGCAGATTGCAATGAAGTTATTCCGGGTTAGTTCTTTAGTGAATAGGAAGAGTGCGCAAACTGCCAGCGCAGAAAGAATTATTGCCACAAGGGTTATGGTGGGGCCTGCAGATTGGGTACCGAAGAATAAGTATTGCGGCCAGTAAGCTAAGGCATGGATTAAGACTAACCCATACCTGCCATGAGTAGTGGGTTGCAGCTGTCCGGTTTCAATAGTTTCTTCTGTGGCCCATGCCATCTGGATTGAATCATGGTGGAACAACCCATCGTTCATGAATAAGATTCTGACTGCTAGCGAAACCAGGAACAAAGCTAGAAGGATCCAACTCTTTCTCATGTGACATGCAGCGGACCAGACATTTAAATATTTTTTGCTGGGCTGGGTGCGTTGTTGGGCCAGCTTGATAAATCTACAAGTTTAAATCCAAACTAGGAGGAAATACCTATTTGCTCCTTCCCCCTTCCATTGAAACTTTTTTTTCATGAGATACCTATGGTATATATTTATATTTTGTAAATTACTAACCCATAATAACAAATAACGCTTAAAGATTGTAATCAAAACTCAAACAGTCTGCACAAGGTCTCTAAACTACATGTTACAGACTGGGCTCAAAGCAATAGATATAAATACCACTCACTCACTTACTACCTACCATGGAAATAGAATTACAATGCAAAGGATGCGAACATACATGGAAGTATAAGGGTGCATCAAAGCATTACGCTACTTGTCCTAGATGCTACAATAAGGTTAAGGTTGTCAAAGAAGAGGAACAAAATGGTTGATGAATTTGATAGTAGGCTGAAGGCGTACGCGCACAAGTACATGGTATTCAGGAATGAGGACCACATATGGAGCATTAAATGTAAGTATGGAATTATACAGCCTTATAGCCTTAAAAACAACCTTCTTGTGTTTGTGTGTACTTTCCCAACAAGGCTTAGAAAGACGCGTTTTTTGAGCAACAAACCTTCTTTTTTATACAATATACAAGATTCTCATGTGGAGTGTAACCTTACATTTCCCCAGGAAAAACTAGAAGAACTGGAAAAGTACCTTACCATTAAGAAAAGAAACATTGTACCGGAAGAAGAAAGGGAACGAAGAAGCCAAAGGATGAAGGAATTTCATAAGAACAAAACAACAAACACGGGGTGAGACTAAATGCCAATAAACTTATTGAAGTATGGACTAGCATTGATTAGCACCGCAATCATATTATTCTTTGCTACCAGGGTTGCCATGAGAGCTATGAAGAAAGCTGGTTGGATCGGAAAGAAGAAAGCACCTGAAGCACCAGTACAAAAGGAAGAGCTAGGTTTTGAGAAGTACCCATGAAAACACCAAGGGAGATCAGGAAGAGGATTAGGAGATTGAAGGTTCAAGAAGAGTTCTTGGATGCGCAAGGTTTTACTATGCACTCCAAGATGGTAATTAAAGGTATTGAAGAGTTGAAGTGGGTGTTGAAGTGAAAGTTCGAAGAGCTATACTACCCGAATGGCACCACGCTTTAAATAAATTAACTTACCCCGTTCCAACAATACTACTTAGTTTACTAATATTTTTTTGGGTTAGTATATTGACAAATATTTCAGATTTAAAACTAATAGCCATCATAGTATCAATTTTTTCACTGATAAGATTAACACTTTTTATTCAATTAGTAACAGCAGATTTAGAGGAAGTAAAAATATAACCTTCAAAAATGAAAAACATACAAATAGCAATCATACTAACGTTCTTGATTTATGTAGTCGGGTTTACACTAGGACTTGCATTCAAGGTCCATATGGCATTTGCACTTATGATGGCAATAGCGATTATGGGAACTAAAAACAACAGGAGGTGGAAGTGATGGCACTAGCAATATTTGAATACAACCCGGATAAGAACAAACCGGAAGTTAAAGGCAGAGCAGTAGACATAGAAAGCCTTAGAAATACCCTTTCGGAACTGGAAGAATATAGTGGGCTTACACAAGAGAAAGTATATGAGATATACTATGAACTCAAACGGCAGCTAAAGGATGCGGCTGAGAGTGAGTTGGAAGTTAAGAAGTGAGAGTTGAAGCATACCTATTTGGATTAAAGGTATATTGGTATGATAAAGGGTTTGGTTTGTATCTTGAGAAGAAGATAAGCATTCTTGAGTTAACTACTTACCTTATATCATACCTAGCTTTAGTTTTAATAGTAACAAACACTATTTCTTTGATTTCCGCGTATTTGTAGTATAGAAGTATGCTGGAACCCTATTAATGGTTTTACGGGGCTTAAACCTAATGAAAGTGGTGCCCCTAAGCCTTTTGAGGTTATTGTTAGTGCTAGTAAGGGTTTGTTTCAATAAGGCAGCTAGTTGCTTGGTAGTGAACCAGTTACCTGGGTTCCTTCTGAGAAGGTCAGTTATATCTGATTGTGACATTTTACTTCCAGTACTTTACCTAACTCAATAAAATAACATTTCTTTCCTGCTTGAACAGCAGAATACATTCCCTTCCATTCTACTCTCATAAAAGGAGAACTCTTACTATAACCATTTTTAAAATATATTTCATCAAAAACCTTGCCAAGCAATCTTTTATTCCAATATGGTTTAACTTCCCTATACTCTACTTTCTTCTTTCCAGAAGCAATTAAATCAAACCACTTCTTCTTCAATGTTAGATGTAGTATTCTTTTGTTCATCTTACCTCTTTATTTAAGTTTAGATTCTAATAACTTCTTTATTGATACTACTTCTGCTGTCAATTCAATCATCTGCTCATGTACCTTTGCTTGCTTCCTATTCAAAAATACCTGGTAGATTGTGATACCAAAAACCACAACTAAGTATATGCCTGTTAAGAACTGTATTGTTTCCAATGTTTGTAATGCATCTACTGCCAATTTACCTCACCTTACTCATGTCTTTGTATTTGTACTCTTTAGGGAAAGTAGGGCTGGAGTTTCGAAACCGGTAGACTACATTGGTGGATCTTCTTAACCCCATACAGTTCTTGGTGGCAGAGGCAAGGGAGATTCCTAGTTCTGCTGATATTTCCCTGGCAGTGAACCATTCATTCTTATGGGCCTTCAGGAAGTCCTGGGCATCTTGTTGGGTCATTGTAGTGTATGTTGTTTCTCCTTAAATGCACAGTTGAATATGTGGAGACCTAAATAAGGGTGGACTAAGTTATTCAAAAAACCATCTTTCATTCTCAAAGGTAGTTGGTAAGAACTTAAATCAAACCCCCACTTCTCCTCCACTGTTTCAGTCCTAATATTCCTCTGTATTGCTTGACGATTAGTTATGTTAAAATTACTCCAGAAGTAATGATTCTCTGAGGGGTATGGTTTAATCAAAGGGTTATAATAACTTATAACATTTTCAATAACCCATTTACCTTTGAAGAAATGTTTTAAATACAAAATCTCTTGATATAAATTCATATCAGGATATTTCTTTTCTGCTTCATCACAATTATTCTTCAAGTTCCTCATTCTACTATGTGTTGGGCATGGTGGACTGCTCCATATAAAATCAAACTCCTTATAGTGTTCTAAAAGGTATTGGTGGGCATCTGTAACTATGACCTGGTCTTGTGGAAAGAAGTCTTGGTAAATCTTAGCTATCTCTTTATTGTTCTCTATAGCTGTAACTTGACATTCTTTAGGCCAGAGCTTTCTATTCCCACCGATTCCCGCATATAGGTTTAATACTTTCATTTTTGATATATACCACCACACCAGGCAAGGAAAAGAAGTGATAGTTTGTTGATAACTATCGTATGCTTGATAGGGGCATACAAAACCTCACCTGGTGTGGTTTTGGTTATAATCATATAAGCCTTATGAATCCTGGTTTGCTTTCCATGATTTCTCCTTTTTCTTTTAAATGTTCAATTAATTGGTCAACAACCATGCTCCATTTTTCTGGAAATCTACCAACAAATTCTTGGATTTCAATTTCCTTTTCCATGGCAAAAAGTGAAAATAAATTGTCTTTTATTTGGTTGGAATCTATTTCTTTTGTTACGGTTTCTGTTACGGTGTTACCATTGTTACGCTGGATATAGGTACCCCCTGTTTCTAGGATTTCACTCTTATTATTATTTTCTGAGGTCTTCATGTAGCGCGTAACAACCGTAACATCGTAACCGAATCTTTTGAACAGATTCATGGTAAATTCAGGCTCCAAAGGCACACATCTTTTGACCTTATCTTCTACCCTTTTTGATACAGTTTTAGCAAATCCCAAGCTCTTTAATTGGGAACTCAAACTGCGCGGTTTCATTGGATTTCCCTTAAAATCTGTAAGGTTGCCTTCATCTATAATCTCCTGCGCGCTTATGTTCAAATTACCTATTTTCACTAAATTATAGATTGATTCCACAATCGAGCCAGCAAAACTATTCTTCCTCTCATCAATGAGTTCATCTTGGTGTTTTTGTATAAACACCTTGAAAACCTCTAATTGTTTTGGATCCCCACCAAATAAAGAAATAAAGGTATTCACAATCTGCCTTACTCTTGGTTCTAGTTCAATCCCTAAATCAATCTCTTTATTGACATCAATAGTGAAATAATTCTTAAACCGCCACATAAGGAGTTTGTTTCTTAGCTTCCCTGTACTGTTAAAGAAATCCTCATTTAAGTTCAATGGTACTTTTTTATTTGTGCCTTTCATAACTTGAGTGATACACCTACTCTCAACTGCTTTGTCTTGAAACACTTTCCTTGTAGCTAATATCTTAGGACCATAAGGATCAAAGAAATTGATTGTATTGTTATTCTCTTTGTCACACCTCATAATATATTTACCTTTTTCAAACCCCATATTAATAATCTTAATAATATCTTGAGTTTCGTCTGACTTAACTAAGTCGGCTTCGTCCATAACTAAAGTACCTTTCCACTTCTCTATAATTCTAAATATAGGCGCAGCAGTAGTAGCTCCGCTAGTATTCAATGGTTTATAATGTAAGTGACCTAATGTATCTAAGAACCTAGATTTGCCCATACCAGTATCTCCTAATGCTCTCAAGTAATTCAAAGTATGGAACCGATCATAAACCCAACTCCTTTTAATATTCCAAATAGCAAACTGCAATACATCTTCTGGAATGTCTAGCCAAGTTGTTATAAATTCTTTAATGTCATTATCTAGTTCTTCATCAGTTCCATACTCTTCGGCTGCGCTTGGTAATAGTATTGCTCTCTTTTGAACTTCTTCTGCCCATATAGGTTTAATAAGAATACCGTCATCAAGTGTATCTTCATAAGAAACATCAGTGCCATCCCACACTGCAAAGAAAACCTTTTTGCCATCGTAACACTGCTCGGCTATTATACCTTCTCTTATATGGCAGCTAGTTTCCAGGACATCTTCATTGTTCTCTTTTTTCTTTTTCAGCATCTACATATTCACCATACTTTTTTTTCTGCTCGGCAAAGGCAGCTTTCTTATTGAATGCAACCGGATACCTCTTTTCTAATATATCCATATTCTCTCTAACTAACTCTTTGAGTTCTTTTTCTGTTGGAACTCTATTATACTTCTGGACAAACCAGTTAGTGAATGTCATCTTCTTCTTTTTCTTCCTCAAACTCTTCTAAAGTTGTTTGATATTTCTGTTTCTGATACCAGTCCATCTTCTTCTTTATAGTAGCTGGGTGTGTATTAAGAATGTTTGACCAGATTCTAACCACCTCTTTTCTTTTCTAGGAATATAGCAGCATACTTTCCATGCTTACCTTCGTCTGGTGTTATGGTAATTTCGTTGCCTTTGGATAAACCTAACCATTCTATTATCTCAACTGGAATAGTCATAGATAGGCTGCCACCCATTTCGTTTACCTTACGCCTAAACTTTATTTTGTTTTCCATGTTATACCTCCATAACTTTGTTTTAATATTGTTTAACTTCAATCTATTTAAATGATGTTATGGTTTAATATATACTTTGTATTATATATGTTCTGCAACGTACCAAAAAACAAGGTATTAAATACTACCCTACCCATAGAACTATTATGACAAAAACAAAAGTGTATCAACGGAAATGCCTTAATTGTAATAAGGTCATAAGCTCAATATATGAAAACCAGTTTGAGTATAACTGGGAACAACACAAAGCAGCGCATGAAAGAAAAACGAGGCCTATAGAATGAACATATACTATATTGATACAGAAGGTTGGGTAACAGAAGAATGGGTACTTAATGAGTTTATCAATACAACTGAACATAGGGATGAGTATGAATTATTTAAGAAAGCTATTGTAACTAAGGAAGAGAGATGTGATTCAGAATGAAACCCAAAAGATTCAAGAGAGTTGTTGAGTGGGAAGGAAAAGGAGAACCTCAAACCACTGGAAGCCACAGTATTATACAAAGACAAGAAAGGCAAACTAAGATCAGCCAATGTTGATATGATTAAGTATCTGGAGAAAGAAAACAAAAGGCAGGTGAAAAGGAAATGAACTGGTTAAGATTAATATTAGAACCTTTGCTTTTTATTGCAGCCATGGCTGCAATAGTAAGGGGTCTTAAAGTTGAAGATGCTATGTTATTCGTAGAAGGTTTGTTTATTTTATGGGCATGGCTTTTCTTTCTCTTTGTTGAATTAAAAGGTTGGGTTAGAGATTTACATGAAGATGTATATAAAAACAAAAGGAAGGTGAATAAGAATGGATGATGATTTAGGTTTTATAGGGTTAACTGTTGGAATGATTGTAACATCAATACTTTTATTTTTTATATTCATAGCACCATTAGACAACCAAGTTGATGAACTAGCCCAGTCAATCTGTGACAAGGAGTATGACATGGATTACGATAGATACCACAACAAAGAACTCAAATGCAAACCAAGAGAACCAGTACAGGTAGAGGCTTATGATGGGATTACAATACAAATAAAAGAGGTGCAATAGAAAATGAATGTTAAAAACGATTTTAAAAAACATATTGGAACAGGAGTGGAAGTTAATTTTCCAAGTGCTGGTCTTATTTTTGGAAATGGTGTAAGTGGTATTGTCAAAGAGATAATTCAACCTAATTTTGTTGTATTGGATTATTGTAATCCGGGCAATAAAGCTCAGAGAATAAACATTGACAAAATCAATACTTACGCTTTTGTTGATAAAGATGAAACGAAAGAGTTAAAGGATTATTATATTGGGGGGAAGAAATGAATGAATCAATAACAGTAAACACAAACCAGTTGATGTTGATAATAAGACGCATGTATGACCGTGGGGAGATTAGTCTCTGCATGTACGCAGAGAGTTTGAGGAGAAGTAAGGGGGTTGATTGAGGATGGATGCAATAGATATGGTACCTTACATAATGATTGGTATAGTAGTATTATTCGTTAGTGTTTTTGGTTATGCTATATTTGAGGATGAAGCAAGACAAGAAGCAATCAAACAATCCTGTGAAGACCTAGGTATGGAATACTATACCTCTATGGATTCAAAGTTCTGTATAGATGCTTTAGACCAAGCTCACTACGCTAAGTTCACATGCGATGGTAATGCTTGGAACAAACATTGCACAGCAAGATTAATCTCAATAGGAGATATAAGGATGAAGGAGGCAAACTAAAATGGATTTTATAGTAGAGAAAGCAATTAAACAAGAAATGACCGCAGACCAAGAACATAGATTCAAAAGATTAGATGAAGAGATTAAGTTATTGTATGACAAGATTAAGAAGCTGGAATCCCAGCAAGAAGCCCACGAGAATGATCCGATGGGGCATGAGTTTTAAGATGTGTAAAGAATGTGAAAGAATTAAAGCAAGAATAAAAGCAGTACGTGAGATATTTGAAATGATTAAATCAGTATCAAGTAAGGAATTCAAGAGAGGTTTCAGAAATGGACAGATGGGTTTACTTGATGATGACAGAAGTAATATGTGAGGTGAAAAGAAGATGAACTTTGTTTTACAAATGATATTAATTATGATTGCTGCGGTTATTTTTGGAGTATGGTTTGGTTTTGAGGCGATAGAGTATAAGGACAATCAGTATATCCAAGAACATAACTCTTGCGTATCTGATTGTGAAAGAGCTGGGCAAGAGTTCTTTGATTATATGAGACGGAATTGTTATTGTTTATTAGACAAACAAGTAAATACAATATGGTAACATGAGGTGAGGAAAAAGTGATAACAAAACAGAAGGTTGTAACTAAAAATTTCATTATGGATTTTGTGGCTGTATTTCAGAATCTTATTGGAATGAATCTAACCTCTTATGAGAAGATGATTGAGAAAGGTATGCAGCAAATCCAAGAAGAGTTAAAGAAAGAAAAGATTAAATTGAAATGGTACCGTTATGAAATAAGCCAGCTTACTAATGGTGCGGTAGCAATAGTTTTGTATGGGGATGAGAAATGAGAATAGTTACACTCCTACTAATGTTTGTATTCCTTTCAATGATGTATACTGGGGAAGTACTTTATGAACATGATGTTGAGGATAATAATTTGAGGGACATAACTAATATAACCAACCAAATAGAATGGAATGAAACTTTGTTAAATGGATCTTTTAATATTTTTAATAATACTCATGCCTCAAAAATAATAGATTCAGGTGTTAATTTTATTGGAATTACTTTTATGGAAATTAGTAAGTGGTCAGTGAACTATGGTTATGACAATTCAAAAACATATGATTTTAAATTCCTATTCAATCTCTTGAAGTGGGTTATTTTTATTATTATAATTGTTGCAATATTCCCAATCATAGTACCATTACTTGCACTGATTTATTTAAGTTACATAGGGATAAAGTTATTGATTAACAAAACAATTAAGCTCATTAAACAATGAGGAGAAGATGAATAATAGTTATGACTTAGACCATAATGGAAACATTACAGGTATGGCATCTAGTAATTATAATAAATTCAAAGAACAATGGGATAAAGAAAGTAGAATGGATAAAAGCCCATTAACATGGTTAAACTTAATTAGTATAGTTGTAGTCTACTCAGGAGTTATACTCGCAGTTGTATTATTAATAATATATGATTATTAAATAAATTCATAGTTACAAATGTAACGGAGACGTGATAAAAAATGTACAACCCACAAAACGCAAAAGAAGAACCCACAATACCAGCAGACGTAATTGTTGAAGGTGTGATTAAAGAAATAAAGGATGGTAAGGTTAAGGACTTTATCAAGAATCTGGCTAAATGGAATAGCCCGGATCAAACAGTTATGCAAGCAACTATAAATGTTTTGTATAAGGATAGAGATTTCTCTTTTGATATGGTGTTCCCATATAAAGAAGAGGAAGGAAAAACTATCTACACTCCTGGAAGTGCTTTAGGAAAGTATAGTAAGAAATATTCTAAGCTGCCAGAAGTTGGAGATAAGGTTAAAGCAATAACCAACAGTGATGGCTTCCTAAGATTGAAGCTAGATTAATACTCGACTTCCGAGAACCCCATCAGTTAGGTTTAGCACCACTAATCCTGGCTGGTGGTTTTATAATCACAAACCTAAGAACTGCGAAAGGTAAGGTTTATGGTCAGTTAATCCCAACACGAGACTCACGCGGGATTACTTACTTCGCAAGAGTTCTTAGGTAATGACAATCAAAATGAATACAATAGTAACGATAAGTTGGTTTGTTGTAATGTTTGTTGCATTTATGTGGGCAACAGGGAGAACGGATTAAAAATGGAAACAAAAGATTTAGTTCAAAGGATTAGGGAAGAAGTCATACACAACGCAATAAATAAATCAAAGAGTTTCGCTGGTAATGATTTGAATAATGTTAAGTTAAGTATTATTGAATTTAAAGATATACTCTATGATACTTTAAGGAAGATAGAATTAGAAGAAGTTGAA
>SDBU01010476.1_pt1 | contig 10288 bp, 8 predicted proteins | sample 2277071 | NCBI WGS metagenome assembly SDBU01 (sample SAMN10397929, study PRJNA504765) | marine sediment metagenome | isolation source: marine sediment core GS08_GC12, 126 cmbsf | place: Arctic Ocean: Gakkel Ridge, Loki's castle | collected 2008 | reverse complement strand
GCAGTTTCCAGCTGAACCGGATTGATCTGGGTGGGGTCACATACAAAATGATCCACCGAACCACTTCCAACAATTGAATCAAATTCAGCTGTTAAATCAAGATTATCGATTGAACTTTGTAAATGAAACCAGCCGTTCAGGTGAAAGCCAAATCCTTTGTTTTTATCAATCCACTGTTTTATTAATCGATATTCGGCCCTTGCCCCGTACAAAAACACATTCCGCCTGTTGTATCCTGCCCGTCGCATGGACCGTGATAATCTGAGCCATAGTAGTCGGTTAGCGCCTAACAATAAAAATTGGATTAGAATAAATGACATTAAAAAGATACGTGAAATATCCTGTTTTAAAAATAGTAGAAACACGGCACTGGAAAGCGCAAATACGATTTGACCTAGGATAAATTTAACTAAGTGGTAATTTGCAGATTCATCGCGGCGAGGATCATTAAGGGCAATAATAACGGCGATAACGATCCAAGAGGCAACTGTAAAAACACCCAAGTTAGATGAATATGTCCATGCCGATGAAGAATGGAACATAACCGAAAAAACCAGACCAAAAGACATTGCCATGAGCATGGTGTCCATTAGTAGGTAAGCTGTGCGAAAATATAGGGTGTAGCGATTAAATAACATTTACTGCTCAATAGAATACAGGCTCAAAGAAACGACAACTACAGGTTTGTCATTCAACTCGAATTCTCCCGATTAACACTATGAAATCAACTAACCTACTTTCTTAGAAAATAAACTTAATTAAACTTAAATTCAACTCTTAAGTGCAACTCAAAGACGTGTTGTAGAAAAGACGGAGCCGCCGAGATACGAATCCACAGCTATTTGTACTATGTAGGGAGTAATAGTCGACAACATAATACCAATCGATTGTAACAATATCAGATTTAGCATCGATTTATTCTATTAGCAGATTTTTTACAATGCTAAATATCTTTTTGCTTGAAGTCCCATCTCCATAAGGATTATTTGCCAATGCCATTTTACGATATTCTTCAGTATTATTTAATAATTCTTCTACGGTTTCAATGATTTTTTTAGGATCCGTGCCAACAAGTCTTGCTGTTTTTGCCTCAATACCTTCATTTCTTTCGGTATTTTGTCTCATTACAAGAACCGGTTTTCCGAGAGCAGGGGCTTCCTCTTGAATACCGCCAGAATCTGTCAAAATTAAATAACTGCTATTTAATAAAAATACAAACGGTTCATAATCAAGCGGTTCTATCAGAAAAACATTATTAAGGTCGCCGAGTAGTCTGAAAACCGGTTCCTGTACGTTGGGATTCAAATGGACTGGATAAATAAAATTTACATCTGGTGACCTCTGTGACAGAATGGATATTGCTTTACAAATGTTATTAAATCCTTCTCCAAAACTTTCTCTCCGATGACCCGTGATTAGAATGTTTTTTACTGAATCTGTGAAAATAATGTGATACTTAGCAGCAAAGTAATCTTTCCAGGTTGTCTGGTTTTTCTCTGATGATTGTTTTTGAATAACATCAAGTAGGGCATCAATAACGGTATTCCCAACAACATGGATAGATGTTTCATTTACTAATGCCTTAATTAAATTGTCCCTCGCTTGAATTGTCGGAGCAAAATGAATATCGGCCAGTTTTGTTGTTAAAGTTCGGTTAATTTCTTCTGGAAACGGGGAATATTTATTCCCAGTTCGTAGACCAGCCTCAATATGCGCAATTGGTACTTTTGCATAGAATGCCGCTAATGCTCCTACAAATGTCGATGTAGTGTCTCCTTGAACAAATACCAGATCAGGTTTTATATCTTGTATTACTGCTCCAATCTTTGAAATAATTCTTCCTGTTAGTTCAAATAAATTTTGGTTGGCCGACATCAGATTGAGATCAAAATCCGGCTTTATATTAAATATGCCTAACACCTGGTCAAGCATTTCCCGGTGTTGCGCAGTAACAGCCACTACCGGTTGAATTGGAGCCCTAGAATTAATGAATTTATAAATTAGAGGTGCCAGTTTAATTGCCTCGGGTCTTGTTCCAAATATAAATAATACTTTTTTATTCGATAGTACTCCCACTATTTGTTTCTGACCGCACTACTTATACCTGGTGGGAAATCAGCTGAATTAGTAATTCTATCCCAATTTTCCCTAAACCAGAGAACATTATTTTCTATACCCTCCTTAAAATCAATAATTGGCTTATAGTTAATTAATCTCTCTGCCAAATCGATAGACGCAAGTAATCGTTTTTTTGTATCCCATTTACGTACCGGTAGGTGTTTTATTGGCATGCTGTTATCCACAATATCATTGATAATATTTGCTAATTCTAATATTGAAGTTTCTTTACTTGATGCAAGGTTAAATGCCTGTCCTACAGCCTTATCATAAAAAGCAGCCTTAATCAATCCTTGAACAAGGTCTAAAACATAAGTAAAGTCTCTTGTTTCTTTCCCCGTACCAGTAATTGGTAAAGATATTCCATTCATTGCCCAATATATAAAATTAGGAATCACATTTCGATATTGACCTGGTACTTCACCAGGTCCATAAGAGTTAAAGAACCGGCAGTTTACGGTTTCAAGCCCATAATGATGAAAGTAGAAGTTACTGTACATTTCACCGGTTGTTTTATTGATTTGGTATGGTGTTGTTAAGTGTAATGATATGAAATCTTCTTTTAAAGGCATTTCCCCGTATGATCCATAAATCGCACATCCACTGGAGGCATAGATAAAACGATCAACATCCGTAAACTGCGAATAATCAAGTAGCTTAATAATGCCATTGACATCTACGTTAGCTGATTTCTCTGGAAAATCTACGGAATTCTGATTTGCAAAAAAAGCAGCGAGGTGAAAAACAAGGCTTGGTTTCTCTCTAAAGACTCTCTTCAAGTCAATATCATTACGAATATCTCCTTTCACAAACATAACATTATTCAATGAAGGTAAATTCCACGGCTCATCCCCTTTAATCGCACTTAAATTATCAAGTACTATTACTAATCCAGAATCACCAACCATTTTTGAGAGAGCAATGGTCAGATTACTCCCTATAGCACCTACCCCTCCCGTTACTAATATTTTACGGCTATTGTAGAAATCACTTATACTATCTGCTAAATCTAATCTTTCTAAATAATCCTCGACTAAATCAATACGGATATCTTTGTTCTTCATTTTGCTTTCATCTTTCACCTGTTTAAAATAATCTGTAATGATTTTTCATCCAATCAACTGTGCGTGCAATGCCTTCCTCCGGATCAATTTTTGGAGCATGATCGAGATCTTTAATTGCCTCTGAAAAATCCATCGTTTTGATTTTTGTGGTATTATCCTCAGATTGTTTATAAGTTATGAGAGAATCATCCACTCCCACTGTTTTTAATATAATGTCCGAGTAAGTCTTTATATCCATCTCCCAATCTATTTTGCTTCCGATATTATAAGCTTTACCTGGTATAAAATTATCAGTAATGTTTGCAAAGGTTCTACAAGTATCCTCGACATAATCTATAATACGTTTATGTCCTTTATATACGGTATATGGTCTTTTAAATAAAGCATGATAAATAAACTTGGGAATGAAGCCTCGGTATGGTGTGTATTCTTCATAAGGACCATAGCAGTTCACAGGTCTAACACGCACAATTTCAACTCCATCCATCTTTGCAGAGTTCATACACATCAATTCCCCAGCCCATTTAGTAATGGCATAATCATTCATCTGATAAGTATCACATATTTTATTATTAATCATTACATCTTCATACATGACACCATTATAATCGCCATATACTTCAGCTGAAGAAAAGAAAATTAGTTTAAAACCAAATTTTGCTTGGAGGGTGAGAATATTTTTTGTTCCGATTACATTCGTTTCCCAGAGGTTTTCGTAGTAGGCTTCTCCATTCCACCGGCCGTATTCAGCGGCTAAATGATAAACAAAATCAAATGGGCCAAATTCATTAAAAACTTTATCTAGTTGTCTGATATTCCTTACATCAGATCGTATATGATTTTCTATATTGTTATTATATAGATCACATACTGTCACTAGATGTTTCCGGCGATGCAATTCATTAGATAAGTTGGTACCTATAAAACCAGCACCGCCAGTAATTAATATTTTCATAGTTTATTCTTTATGGTTTTTAATTCTTTATGTTCTCGCAACCAATCGATTGTTTTTTCAACACTATCATCCAGTGAAAATGGTAAATCGCCCACAACTTTCATAGTGTTTTTCATTGGTACCTCACAACCAGTCAACATGTTTTTCAATCTGAAGCTGGTTATTGGTGGATCTGAATACCCAAGTTTCATTAAAGTATCACCCAATTGAGCCAGAAATGTTAAAAACCAGCGGGGTGCATACTTGAGTTGCTTTTGGTCATGGAGTTGTGTTTGAATACTGTTGGCCCAATCTTGTATTGAATATTCTGGATAATCAGCTAAATAATATGTCTGCCCGTTAACTAATTCAATATCATCTTTCAATAGAATATTCAACATCATATATACTGTATTTCCAACATAGTTAATAGGCTTTAAGATTGGTTCTTTGCTAGGGTGAAAATAGAATCCTTTATCAATGACCTTAAAAAATGCTTTATACGAATGCTCAAACCAAGGTCCCCAAATGGCTGTGGGGCGCACAATCGTCCAGGAAAAATTAATGTCCCTTGCCTTTCTTACAATTTCCTCTCCATTAGCTTTGCTTTCTCCATATTGGGTGTCAGGAAGATAGTCAGTATCATTTTGGGGGACATAATCCCGCCTACATACCAACAATGTTGAAGTAAATACAATATGCTTTGTCGTTGGGATTTCCTTTGCTATATTGATAATGTTCTCTATTCCATCAGTATTTGGTAGAAAATGATCTGCATTATAATTACCCATTCCTGTGGCGGCAGCTAGGTGCAAAATATGGGTAGGTTGGAATTTAACCATAACAGTGTTTAGCAGCTTATGATCTAATATATTAACTCTTTCCCAGAATTTCATATGTTCTGACTTTTTGGGAGTATTAAGATCAATATTCATAACCTTAACATTATTATCTAATAAATAATCCAATATATTAGTACCAATAAATCCAGAACCCCCTGTAACTATAATTCTATAATCGCTATTGTGCATACTTACTTCCCACATTAGTTAATTGTTTAAATATCCTAGTATATAATGTCACGACGCTACTTAAATCATATTTTTCACTAAATCTTAAAATATTAGCATTATTTATCGTTTTACCTCCATCAATAATCGATATAATAGCTTTTTTTATTTCAAAATGATTAGACGGCTCTACAGATATTCCAGCATTGTAATTATTGACAAAATCAGCCACCTCTCCTTTACCGCCAACAACTATAGGAGATCCAGACACCAAATATTCATAAAGTTTGCCGGGAATACATATGTCCATATAATAATTATTGAGATAATTGGCAACTAATATATCAGATGAATGCATGTACGCAGGTACCAATTCGCGTTTAATTCTACCGATAAAAACTATATTCTCTATGTTTTCCTCTACTACTCTTTTCTTTAACGTTGGTAACATTATTCCATCACCAATAAAAAGGAAACAATATTTATCTGGGTAATCTGCATTCAGTAATTTCATTAAATCTAAAAATATAGTTGGATTTTGGAGGGCGCCAATATTCCCAATAAATGATATAACTTTTTGGTCGCCAAATCTCTGACTTAAATCTTTTTTAATTTGATCGGCGTATATGCGGATATTCTTTTTAAAAAATTTCACATCAATCCAATCTGGTATTAAACCAACTTTTTTGGGGCTAACACCTTTGTTAATGATGTTATTTACTTGCCCTTTAGTAATTGCTGAAATTGAATTACAATTTTTATACACCCATCTTTCAATTGAAAAAAATAATGAAATAATAGTCCTGTTTTTAATCATTCCAGCAGCAATACCCAGATCCGGTAATATATCGGGCACATCAAAATGGTGATACATTTTAAGGAACTTATGAGAGAGGGCTCCAATAATGCCGGCCGCAATTGGTGCGATTGAAATCAGAATATCAAAATGTCCCTTGTTTTTTATTATCCATTTTAAACCAAATAATACAAAAGCTAAATACGACACTATTCTCGTTATAACACCAATATTTACAGAAACAATTGTATTCATTCGATAAATATCAACACCGTTAATTACTTCAATTCGGTTGGTTGAATATCCCGGGATGGACCGATATTCCCTCGGAAACGAAGTTATCACGGTCACTTTATACCCCAATTTACTGAATTCTTCAGCAAGTTCTTTAGTTCGTCGTGCTGTACCAGCCATCTCAGGAAAATAGTGTTGGTGGATCATTAAAATATTCAAGAATTTAATTCTCAATAATTTTATTTAGAGTTTGTACAAGATGGATTGTGGTTTTATTCCAATTAAAATTCTTTGACCTACTGACAGCTAAGTTATTAATCATTCTAATACTATTTGAATTTTTTAAAACTTTTGTATCAATAATTTTTGCGAGTTCTTTTCCATTTTTTGATTCATAAAAAATTGCAGCATCGCCTAAAATTTCAGGTAAACATTCGCTATTAGCTGAAATAATAAATTTTCCATAAGACATGGCTTCTTGTGCAATCATACAAAATGATTCAACTCTGCTTGTAATTATGGTTACTCTAGAATTACGATAACACCATCCCATTTCCATTTGATTTAATTTTCCAACCCATTTTACTGTGTTCTCCAAATTGCATTTTCTTACTAACCGCATTAATGATTTCTTATATTTTCGCATATTTTGCACACATTCACCTGCTATTAATAAATCAGGTAAAACTTCATATTTTTTGTTTAAAGTACCCAAAGCTATAATTATATCTTCTAAACCTCTAGCAGGTCTTATTGACCCGGCAGTAAATAAGAATTCCTTTTTATCATCAATATGACAAGATTTTGGTTTTGCTAATTTTTCTATTCTTTCTATAACAGCTCCACCATGATAAATTAAATGTATTTTATCACCATTAATGTGAAACGATTTAATTAATGATTCTTTTACATAATTGGATACGGCCACTATATGTGTAGCGCTTTTACAACTTCTTTTTGTTGTAATATATTTTACATAATTGACAACTTTCTCTCTATATGTATTATTTTTAATTTTAACGAATGGCTCCATATTACGAACCATAATTAATGTGGGAACCATTTTATAACTAATAAGTCTCTCACTAGGAAAAAATATTACATCTGGACGAAATCCATCTAGAATCAATTCTAACTCAGAACTACATTTATCTCCATAAAATATACTTGAGGATTTAAAAGTTTTAAAGATTATTTTAGAAGATAATTTGTTTTTATATGAATAATCATAAAATGGAGGAGAAATAAATAAAAGTGATTTTATTAAATTATGTTTATCTAAAATTGGTAGTACGTTTGATAAATATTCTAAATGGCCACCACTTGTTCCGTATGAAGTGTTATTAATGATTGCCAATCTCATTTGTGATTATAGGAGTTAGAGGTGGACCTCATAGGTTGGACAGTTTTTTTACTTTTTGAGTTGTATAGTTATGCAGGAATTCTCATTAAGCGACTACAATAATAATACTCGAATCCATCTATATTAAACATTTATTCTTTAGAAAAGGTTATATTATATTTCGATTCACCATCCTGTTATGATAAAACTAACAACTATATTAATTTTGCCTTTCTCAGAACAATAATCGCGAAACTGGTTAATAGAGGAAAAGGATGTTTTAATAGGTAATCTGTTTTTAGCTCATGGAATCGCTTCAAAGTATTAAATGTGTTGTAATAAGTTCCATGACCAAAAAATCCTATATACTCAATGACTTTAAAACCAATATTGTTAAATTTACGTATTTGACTGTTGAGAGGTCCGCGACACCAACTATAATAAGCAGGGAATTTGGCCTTTTGATAAAAATCTCTCTTTGGGATTAAATAATACAATAATCCTGTAGCGAGTTTTTCTGGAACAAGAAAGTTTACAAGGAAAGGTAGCGAATACAAGGTCGGGAAAAAATGTACTGCGACACCTTTATCGTCAAGAAGTTTGAATATATTCTTATGAAACTGTTTTCCATCTTTTATATGTTCTGCTAACATGTTTGTAAATATCAAATCGTATCCCCCATTTATCGATATCGTCGGATGGGATATATCTTCAACAATCTTATTATATCCTTTTGGGGCCTTATCTAATTCTGTTAATGATATATCGAGAATCGAATATTCAAGATCTCTTTTCTTAATATATTCCAGATTTAATATTGGGTTAGCACCTCCTCCAACATCACAGATTCTTATTAAATTATATTTTTCAATTAATGAAACAAGAAAATTCTCATATCTTTTGCGAGCATCTTGAGTTTTTTTATAAATAACACTAGTAACTATTTTATTACCTTTTATATTATAATTAAAAATGAATTCCTCTTACAACTGCCTGAGACTGCCTCAGCATTTGGTTACAGAACACTTATTGAATATGGAGAAATGCAACATGTTAATTAACTTAAAATCAACTTTTTTATATGAAGTCCAGAATAATGCCAATTTAATGTTTTTTTTGCCTAATTACTTTATGTTTTGGGACAAGACTATAAATCACATAATAAACAACATTAAGCATAAAAAGGTTTTTTAAGGCGGCAATACTTTTGAATATATCATTCCGTGGTAGGTAGAAAGACAACCAAACAATGGTAATTAAAACGATTGGATAAAGAGAATTATTTTTGCCAAAGAGATACATTGTCAATAAATGGATGGTAAATAGGACAATTATTATATGTAAGAATACCCCTAAAAACCCACCAAGCACATAGGACTCTCCCCAGAATGTTCCACCAAGTCCGTAATGAAACCCTGGATTTAACTCATTGTACAAATAATAGTGGAAGCTTCTCGACCCAATATCCACAAACCTATGCATCAATGGAATTGAGCCTAGCAATACAGATGAATATGAATGTGCTGATGAATAACTGGCATCTGTTGCCGCATTTAAATTCCAACCTACTTGTCCCCATTCATATGATCCAAAAGCTACAAATAGATAATCGATTAAATCCTCTAGATCTACCAATATAATCACATGCCAGGTTCTTTGTAAAACAGCAATTACCGGGATTATCATAATAGGAAGAATTTTGACTAATGAAGTGCGTGAAAATATTTTATTATTGTAAGACCTTAGTATAAATACTGAAATAAAAGAAATGACTGCAAATGCACGTGCACCAGTAAATAAAACAAATAAAATTGGAATAGTACCGAAAATTTTATTAATTGGCCGATCTAATGTCCAGGTTAATATGAAACTTGCACCTGAAAAAATTTGAAAAAACAAAAAAATTAAGTAGAGAGGTTTAAGATTACCTTTTGCAATCCCCCCCCCCTTTATAAATATATACAATATTATAATCATAACTAATAACCATGTAACACCTAGAGTAATTTGAACCCATATTTTATTGATATATTTAACTCTATTTTCAGAGTTTAGATGAACATTATAAGTTTTTCTATCGGAAATAAAGGTAAATGCAATCAAACATATAAAAACTATAATTAGAGTTAACTCTGCATTAATTTGAACTTCAGCGCCAAACGGAGGTATCCAAACTCTACCATAAATCACGTGGCTGCCATAGAGGGCATTTGAAAGAAAAAATAATAGATAAAAATCAACTCGGTTACGGAATAAAAAATATATCAATGATATGATAAATATTGTTTTGAGCATTATTTATTTCAAAATGTCTTTTGATTCCGTTTTAAAATATTTTGCTTCTTTTGTTATTTCAATTCTTGCATACACAGAAAAACTTATTTTTTTCGTATGATGTATTTTATGGCATTCACATAAATATCGTCTTGGGACAGCCCTTTCATCTGTTCTTTAAATATATTCACAAACCAAGCAAATTTATAATTATACGCCTTAGTAAAATCAATAATTTCCCATTTTGATTTGTCTAAAAAAATCTTATTAAAATCTTCTATAGTCCAACGATTTATCTCGGGAAATGGGTTGCCATCAGTGATTTTTTCTTTTGTATATCTATTGATACCTTCGTTTATTTTTAACTTGTTATAGTAAAAATCAAAGGCCACCTCCTCATTAAATATATTTTGCACATAAGGAATCCCTGTAAATATCTTTCGGTGTGCCGCATATGCGCTGTGAAATGCAGCAAACTCAGCGTAAAGGATCCCTCCTTTTCGTAAAGCACTATAG
>SDBU01010474.1_pt1 | contig 10289 bp, 6 predicted proteins | sample 2277071 | NCBI WGS metagenome assembly SDBU01 (sample SAMN10397929, study PRJNA504765) | marine sediment metagenome | isolation source: marine sediment core GS08_GC12, 126 cmbsf | place: Arctic Ocean: Gakkel Ridge, Loki's castle | collected 2008 | reverse complement strand
GTTGCTGACCAGGCTGTTCGAGCTGGGACGCCTGGACGAGAGTGAGCTGGCGGTCCTCAAGAGGATCCTTCGGGAATCGGAAGCCTCGGAGGGACAGAGCAATGATTGATCTATGGCATAGCTGGCAGGAAACGGCCCGCGTCGTCGGTGCACTACTTCTCTCTTTGTCCTGGCAGGCAGCCCTGCTGCTGGCCAGTGCGTGGGTCATCACCGCGCTGCTGGCGCAGAGACGGGCGAGCGTCCGGAACGGCATCTGGCTGGCCGCGCTGGTACTGGTGCCTCTGCTGCCGCTGGGTCCGCGCATCAGCCCGCTGCCGACGACATCGCTGGAGAAGATCATTGGCTCGCTTGAAGAGCGCCCCCAGGCAGCGCCCAAATCAACACTGAGGGCTGAGCCGCTCACCGCCGACAGGGAGCACGGCCTCGGCGACCGTGCGTCGACGCTTGCGCCAAGCGCGCTCACCCCTGATCTGCCCATGTCGGGGATAACAGAGGTGGCCGGCGGTGTGGGCCGGCGGCGTCTGGACGGCCTGGCCGGGGTGGCGGTCCTGATCTGGCTGCTGGGGGTCCTGGTGATGCTGATACGCCTCTTGATCGCCGGGTACTGGGTGCGTCGGCTGGCGCGCCGGGCTACAGAGATCGTCGACAACACGCACCTGGATGTAGTGAGGCGGGCACGCCGGGAACTGGCGGTAGCGCGTCCGGTGGAATTGCGTGCCTCCGAGGCGCTGCCCACACCGGTCACCATCGGCCTGCTGTGGCCTGTGGTCGTGCTTCCGGCCCAGCTGGTCCGGTCGGCCCGGAGCGATCTCATCGAAAGCGCCATCTACCACGAACTGGCGCACGTGAAGCGCTGGGACGCGGCCGTAACCCTTTACCGACGGCTGCTTGAAGCGCTGTTCTTCTTCCATCCGCTCGTGTGGCTGGCCAGCCGCCGGTACGTGCTGGAGCAGGAGCAAGTATGCGACGACTGGGCTGTGAGCGCTCTGCGGAATCGTGTTGGGTACGCGCGGTCTCTGACCGAGCTGGCGGAACTGGCTGTGCGCGCTGCCCGGGTGCCTGCGCTGAGCTTCGCTCATCGTCCCAGCGTCATTCGACGCCGGGTAACTCGCGTCATGGAGGGCGAGGAAATGCCAGAGGCAAGACTTGGTGCGCGCGGAACGGCGGCGGTCGCCGTCCTTTCGCTGACGCTGATGGTCCTGACCAGCAGCTTGACGCTGACCAGCGGGGCGGTCGAAGGCGCTCCGTCCGAGCAGCCTGGCGTTGCTGCGGCGAAGGAGCCCCAGCCCACGACCATGGTGCTGAAGCGCGACGACGGAACGATGGATGGGAAACGGAGCCTGGCCGCCTCGGGACACTTCGTGCAGTTCCAGTGCCCGCCCGGCAAATGGCACCTGACCGAGGTCCAGATCTTCGGCAGCCGCTATGGGTCGGTCCAGCCTCCGCTCGACAAGTTCACCATCACCCTATGCGACAAGCAATTCAAGACTATCAAGTACATCCGAAAGCCCTACTCCATCTTCGCCGAGCGGGGCCAGTTGCGCGGCCACCAGGTGCCGGTCCCGCCCCTTGAACTCCCTTCGGCCAAGGTCACCGATGAGGGTACGGTGCCGGCGCCCTTCTGGATAAACGTCGCCTTCAATCCGTCCAGGACCAAAGGCGTCTACATGGGATACGACAGTTCAGACAGTGAGTGCTTCTCCAGGACCGGGCTCCCCGACCAGAAGCCAGGGGACATCAAGGAGAAGTACGACTGGATGATCCGGCTCGTCATCACGGATGACCCGCCGAAGGAGGTCCACCCCAACCTGGCCCAATGGATGGAGCCCAGGAAGCCACTCGTGCCGTGGGACCAGGCCGGGCTGACCGAGCTGAAGAACGAGGACGGCGAGTCGGACGCCATGGAAAGCATCAGCGGTGCAGGGCCGGTGGTCCGCTTTGAGGGCGTCCCGGAGGGCGCGAAGCTGACGCGGCTGCGCATGTACGCCTCCCGCTACGGTTCGGGCTTCGACCCGGAGACGACGTACGCCGACTACTACGTCTACGACGACGAGATGCGCATCATCCAGACCGGCCGCATCTCCTACTCGCTCTTCACCCACCAGGAAAGGTGGGTCGACGTGCCCCTTAAGCCCGTCAAGGTTCCTGCCGCGTTCTCGGTGCTCATCAACCCCAACGCACACAAGTACAAAGGCATCTACACGCACTACGATACGGATACCCCTGCGGGCTTCGCCAGGTGCGGGCGCACCCCCGAGGAGACGTGGGAGCTCAACTGGAGGGAACCGTTTACCTGGATGATCCGCGCGTATGTGGAAGCCCCACAAGCCGAGGGCTAGCAGCAGTCCGCAGGCTGCAGGTACCTCCAGTCTGACAGCGGGACCCCGGCTACCAGGAGGCGGGCCCGCCACGTTGCTCGTTCCCTGTGCGCTTTACACCCTATCGCTCAGCACCTATAATCGCTCCGCTCTGTCGCGTGCGCGGACCGGAAGCGCCGAGGCGCAGGCGGCCCTACCTCAGCAGCAAGGAGCGAGCGATGGCAGGAAAGACCTTCGATCTGACACCCAGGGACGTGCCGAAGGTTAAGACGCAGTTCCGCTGCATCCAGACGCCGATACCGGTGCCCGAATCCCTGCCCACCCTTGAGCGCCTGAGGCAGTGCGAGCCCGTCTCCATGACCGGTCAGCCACCGGTGGTGTGGGACCGCGCCGAGGGCTGCCAGGTCTACGACCCGTGGGGCAACATGTGGCTGGACTGGAGTTCCGGCGTGCTGGTGACCAACGCCGGCCACGGACGGCGCGAGATACGCGAGGCCATCATCCGGCAGGCCGAGCACGGCCTGTTGCACAACTACTGCTTCCCCAGCGACATCCGCGCCGAACTGGCGGACCGGCTCGTCGCCGTCGCGCCGGAGGGCCTGGACAAGGTATTCCTCCTCACCACAGGCGCGGAGACGACCGAGTGCACCGTCAAGCTCATGCGCACGCACGGGCGCAGGGTCGGCGGGGACAAGAAGATCGGCATAGTCAGCTTCGAGGGCGCGTTCCACGGGCGCACACTCGGCGCCCAGATGATCGGCGGGTTGCCGGGCCTCAAAGAATGGATCGTCAACCTCGACCCCTCCATGTGGCAGGTGCCGTTCCCCGACGGCTACTGGGTCGAGGACCGGTCTTTCGACCTGTTCCTGCGAAGCCTCCAGGAGCAAGGCGTCACGCCGGACATGGTCGCCGGCGTCATCACGGAGACCTACCAGGGCGGCGGGGCGAGCTTCGCCCCGACCGAGTATGTCCAGGCGCTCGCCGCGTGGTGCAAGGAGCACAACGTCGTGCTGACGATGGACGAGGTGCAGGCGGCTTTCGGGCGCACGGGCACCATGTTCGGTTTCGAGCATTACGGCATCGTCCCGGACCTGGTCTGCTGCGGCAAGGGCATCGCGAGCGGCCTGCCCCTGAGCGCCGTCATCGGCCGCCGCCACCTGATGGACCAGTACCCGCCGGGCTCAATGACCAGCACCCACAGCGGCAACCCCATCTGCTGCGCCAGCGCCCTGGCGAGCCTGGACCTGATCGAGAACGAAGACCTCGCGGGCAACTCGGCAAGGGTCGGCCGCCTGCTGCACGAGGAGCTGGCCAGGATGAAAGACAAGTACCCCCGCATCATCGGTTCCGTGCAAGGCAAGGGCCTGGTGGCCGGCGCCCACGTCATCAAGGACGGCCGGAAGGAAGCGGATTACGACCTGGCCTTCGACGTCGTCTGCAAGTGCGTGGAGAAGGGACTGCTGATGTTCAGCCCCGTCGGCCAGGCCACCCTCAAGATCTGCCCGCCGCTGTGCGTAACCGAAGAGCAGATGCAGGAAGGCATCGGCGTGCTGGACGAGGCCATCGGCGAAGTGTTGGATGCGCGGGGCTAGCGGAGGCGCCGCCGGCGCGCGTTCGAAACCACAGTCAGGGAGGAAACACAAATGGCTGAGCATAAGATTGACGTGCTTGTGATAGGGGGCGGCATGATCTGCGAGGAGGCCGTCCTGCCCACCATCTTCCAGGAACGACGGATCGGCAACGTCGGGCAGATCACCGTCGTGTCGCTCAATTCCGGCATCATCAGCAGGCTGCGCCAGGTCTTCCCGGACGAGGAGTTCGTCGGCCTGCCGGACCCCGACACGACGCCCCCCGACAAGAATGTGCCCACCGGCTACAAAGACCTGCTGGCACTGATGGGGGACAACGGCCTGGTCTACGTAACGACGCCCGATCACCTGCATACTCAGATGATCCTGGACGCGGTCAACGCGGGGCAGGACGTGGTCTGCATGAAGCCCCTCTGCCTGAAGATGGATGAGGCGTGGCAGATCCTCGACCTGGTGGAGGAGAAGGCCGCTTACGTCTTCACCGAGTACCACAAGAGGCGCGACCGCGCCGTTCGCGCCCTGCGCTACCGGTTCCGGCGAGGGGATCTGGGGGAGCCGCTCTACGGGCATGCGTGGATCGAGGAGCCCAAGTACATGCCCCTGGACAAGTTCAAGCTCTGGGCCGAGAAGTCCAGCCCGTTCGAGTACGTCGGCACGCACTACGCCGACGTCTACTACTACGTCACCGGGCTGATGCCGAAGCGCGTCGTCGCCTTCGGCCAGAAGAAGTACCTGCCCACGGTCGGCAGTGACGCCTACGACGCGGTACAGGCCGTCATCGAGTGGGAGAACGGTTCGGCCTTCTGGATCCAGACCTCATGGGTCTGCCCGGACGATAACGCCAAGATGACCCAGCAGGGCATGATGTTCCAGGGCACTAAGGGGGAGTACAAGGCCGACCACGCGGACCGCAACTGCTATTTCGTGACCGACGAAGGCGGCTTCGAGCACTACAACCCCAACTTCATGAAGCCCTACGACGACTGGGACACCCCCGGTGTGACGGACTGGACGGGGTACGGTTACGAGTCGAACTCGCTGGGCATCCGCGACAAGCTCAAGATACTGGCCGCCTGCGAGGGCAAGTCCGGCGATGAAGCCCTTGCTGCCCGCAAGGAGCTGCTCAAGCAGTGGAGCGCCACCGGCTGCCGCGCCCTGCCCAGGCAGGCCCTTATCGGCGTGGCCATTAACGAGGCGGTGCGCCTGAGCGTGGATTCGGGGGGCAAGTTCGTCACCTTCGACGAACGGTTCTTCCCCAAGCTGGCCTGACGACGACGGCCCGGTTGCAGCGGGACCGTTCTCTCGCACTCGTAAGGGCGGTTCGCGAACTTTAGCCGCCTTGGCGGCCGCCCTACACCCCGAGGCCGCCACCCCTGCCCTACGGGCCTAAGCACACCGCGCATCTGTGCGATTTCGCTCTCAAAATCCCAACTTCTTCATGGCGTTGACGGCAAAGATGTACTGCCCCTGCGTGTAGATGCAGGCCTCGTTGTGGCTGTAGTTGCCATGCTCGTCGGCGTAGGCGATGACGCCGGAGTTCCAGAAGCCCCCCATGCCGGGCACCACCGCGCCCGGGATGCTGGCCGGCGCGTAGCCGAACAGCTCGCGCAGATGACCGCTGTAAAGGTGCCGGGGCTCGGGATAGCCCAGGCCGCTCACGAACACCGTGTCGCACGTCGGGTGCAGGCCGAAGATCCAGAACATGTTCCGCAACACCAGTTCCGGCGGCAGGAGGTCCGGCGCGACCCGGCTCAGCCAGTAGACGTCGAACGCGCGCGCAGTGCTGGTGCCGGTGTTGCCCCACTGCCCGAAGTGGTACCAAAGGAACGGCCAGGGCCGCACGCCGGTGCGCTGCGCCTTCTTCTCGGCTGCACGGCGGCAGGCGGCCAGCACAGTCTCCTTGAGCGGACCGTCCGGCAGCCGCGGGTAGAGCCGGGCCAGAAACGGCGCGCAGTACCAGAACCCGCCGGTGCCGGCCTGGCGGGGGAAAGGCCAGTCGAACTTCAGGTCCGCCAGTGAGCCGGCCAGTTCACGGACGACCTCCAGATACTGCCCCTCGCCGGTGGTGAGATACAGCTCGATGGCGGCCGCTATCGCCATGGCGTCGTCTTCCTTGCCCTTGGGCGCTGACGCGGCATAGCCGCCCCGCCGGTAGACGGGCTCACTCTGGCGGAAGAAGGCGAACGACTTCCTCGCCGCCTCGATGCAGCGGTCGGCCAGGGCCGGCCTCGCCTGGCGGAGGACACGGCTGGCGGCCGAGAGCGAGATGGCGTGCACCAGTTGCACGTCGGCATGGTAGTCCACGTAGAGCTGCCGCTCGTCGCCCGTGCCGGGGCGGCCGTCGTGAATCTGCCCGAGGGGCTTCCCGCCGCGCTGGGGCTGATTGGCGCAGACGCCGTTGTAGACCCGCCCGTCCGCCTGTTGCATGCTCAGCAGCCACACGGCGCCCCACTCGACCTGCTGCACGATGTCGGGCACGCCGTCCGAGCGACCCGCCCTGAAGGTCTGCGCCTCGACGTCCAGCGTCGCCACGTCGCGATCGATGCCGAATTCCTCGCAGGCCAGCGCGAGCGTCCAGGTGGTGAAGCCGTTGGCGTGGACGTTCACGTCGCAGTCGCCGGCGTCATGCCATCCGCCCTTCGCGCATGGGATGTGGGCGCCCGCCTCGTAGGGCGTGCCCTCGGCCTCGAAGGAAACGAATCCGTCGGGGCCCCGGAAGTGGGCGGGCACGCGGGCGGCGTCGTCCATGTGGCACCCGGGGTGCCCCGTCACGGCGTCGCCCAGGTCAACGTCGGCGTGACACATCTGGAAGGGCACGAAGTAGTCGAGGGTGGGCTGCCACAGCCGGTCCTCAAAGACGCTCTCGCGAATGGGGAACCAGCCCGTCTCGCCGCCGGGCCAGACCACGCGGTACTGGCCGGGCTGGCGCACGCCGGAGAAGTCGAAGGCCGCGTAGCTGCCCTGGATGTGGTCCACGGTCTGGGTCGGACCGAAGCGGCCCTGCTTGACCACGTCGCCGGCCCGATTCTCCAGCCGCACCCCGTCCTCGGGCCGGGGATCGTACTTCGACCATTCGAGCATGACAAACTTCTCACCGGCCAGCGGATAGCCGATCCGCGACCACCGAACGGCCCGCCGGGGAGCCACGTCGGGCAATGGAGGCAGCGTGATAAAGAACTCCGCCGTGTCGCGTTCGCCCGTCGGCACGCCGATCCCCAGGACGTAGACGGGAGACCGGAAGCGACGGTGGTCGCTGATGCTGACGCCGTCGGCGCATTCGACGATCAAGTTAAGGGCCGGTTCGTCGAGGTGGCACTCCAGACGGCGCACGCCGCCCGGGAACTGGTGCTCGGCAGAGAAGGCCTGCGGATACACGTGCACCTGGCCGTCCGCACGGTAGCTTGCGCCGCCGTAGCGGCCGACGGGCAAGCGCATCTGGAAGCTGCCCCACATGCCCTCCGGCCAGGCGCCGGTCCGCCGCACCTGAACGCGGATCCGATCCCCGACCACCGAGACGGTCTGCTCGAAGGCGATGTCGTGCCCGCGGACCTCGCCGCGGTAGATGACCTTGCCCTTCTCGCGGACCACTTCCTCCATGGCCAGGTCCCGGGGCTTCGTGTAGCCGCCCAGACCCGTGAAGATGCCCATGCCGTGGATCAGGGGCCGCCCCTCGTAGAGCAAGTGCACCATCCCCTCATCGTCGGCGCAGAGAAGATATGGCCCCTGCCGGATCAGACCGTCCGCCTCACCCACGGGCGTCTGCGTCCCTGCGGCAGAGCGCACAGCCCCGCCCAGCACGAACGCGACAGCCGCCAGAGCACACAGCTTCCTGAGCCACATTCCCATTGCGCCCACCTCCCTGAAAGCCGACTTCTCGTGTAGCTCAGGCGCCCCCGCCTGAGTTCCGGCCGCCGCAGCCCGATCCGCTTGCGTAGGGGCACGGCGCGCCGTGCCCCCGCTTGACAAGCCCGAACCGGCACAGGAATCCCGACCCCGGCGCGGAATTGCGTCAATCTGCGCCGCCCACCTCCTCAGACACCACCTCGAGCCGTCCCGGCAGGCTGCCGCATCCCAACACCTTCGCCAGCCTGCGAACCGGCGGAATGTAAAAGAACCCCTGAGCCTGCACCACCCCTCCGGTTATGGCCGACTCGATCTCCTTCGGCGGGAAGAACATCTCGCCGTCAACCAGCATCGCCATGCGCCGGCCCGCGTGAAGGGCCGTCAGCCTGCCGAACGTCTCGGCATCTTCCTCCCGCAGGTGCACGGTGAGCAGGACCCTCTTCTTCGGCCCGACGGCCTCAAACGTGACGTCCTTCAACTCCCGGACTGCCAGCATGGGCTCGCGCTCGACGGCGAACGGTTCCTCCACGGTCTTAAGCTCGTTCAATCGGGTGAACGTGTACTGCTTCTTCCTGTAGACCTTGACCTCGTACTGCGGCGGCAGATCGCTGCCAGCCAGCTTCTCCAGTATGCCACCGTCGGGATGCAGAAGCCGGAACTCCACCCGCCCTTCCAGGGTCAGCCAGGCAAGAGGGACCAGCGAGCCGGCGCGGCAGTTGAACCGAAGCTCAATCCGATCGGGCGGAAGCACCCGCACGCCGCCCCGGCCCAGCTCCAGCTCGCGCCCGAGGGCCTCCAGGCGGGCCGAGAGCACTTCCTCCGCCCTCTGCAACTGGGCTTGAGTGACCGGGCCTCCATCCACGTGCAGCCGGCATACGACGCGGTGAGTCTGTGTCGCGGCGCGCGTCGACAACCACAGGACGACTGCGATGACACACAGCGCGGCGCCCAGGAACACGAGCACCTTGTTCACGTAGGCCGTCAGTGCTGACTTCTCAGGGGACATCCGATCTCAAGATGCAGGAGAGAGGACTTGCAAGGGCCGGGCGGATCTGCCGGGCACCCGTCAGCTTCGGTCCGAGGCGGCGGCAGGGCCGGCCTGGCCGCTCGGCGAGTTCCCCACCCGGATGTGTTCCGCCTGGATGCGATCACCCAGATAGCTCTCCCGGGCCACCGGGTCCTCCAGTATCTCCTCGGCGGTGCCGTGTGTGACGATCTTGCCCTCGCTCAGAATGTAGGCCCTGTCGGTGATCCGCAGCGCCTCCAGCACGTTGTGATCCGTAACGAGCACGCCAATGCCCTTGTACTTGAGGCCGACCACCATGTCCTGGACCTCGCCGACAGCTATCGGATCAATGCCCGTGAAGGGCTCGTCCAGCAGTATTAACTTGGGGTTGGCGCAGAGGGCGCGAGCTATCTCCAGCCTGCGACGCTCTCCGCCGCTGAGGGTATAAGCGGGCTGTTCCCGCAGGTAGGTGAGGCCGAATTCCCCGAGCATTTCGTCCGCCTTCTTCCGCCGTGCGGCCTTGCCCACCCCCTGCATCTCCATGATGGCCAGCAGGTTGTCCTCAGCCGTCATAGTCTGAAACAGGCTCGGCTCCTGAGCCAGGTAGCCCATGCCCAGGCGGCAGCGCTTGTGCATCGGGAAGCGGGTGACGTCCTGACCATCGAAGAGGACCGAACCCGCTGCCGGCTTGACCAACCCGACGCAAATGCGGAAGGCCGTCGTCTTGCCGGCGCCGTTCGGACCGAGCATTCCGACCGCTTCCCCGGCCTCTACGTCGAAACTGACGTGGTCCACCACGGCGCGGCGATTGTAGTGCTTGACCAGCCCCCGGGCCTGGAACAGCTTCGCCATGAGAAGTTGTAGGATATAAGGAAACGAGGGATCTCAGGCGGCTATTCTATAGGAACAAGCTGTCCCATTCAAGAATCCGTGTCCGTCGGCCTTGCGGGCCGCGCCGGGGGCCGCCGCCGCCGGCCTTTCAGGGGGCCGGTCCGTTTTCCCGATGCGACAGGGAAGCCGTGACAATCCGGAGGGCTCTGCTTGCAAAGACCTGGTGGTTGACTTATAATCGACGGGCAATAACCGAGAAACTGGAGATAATGGTATGGCAGTGCGCAAATCGATAGGGCAGCTGTTGCTGGATAAAGGTCTGGTCGAGACAGAGCAGATACAGAAGGCGCTCGAATACCAGCAGCAGTCCGGCGAGAAGCTGCGGCTGGGAGAGATACTCGTCCAATTCGACTACGTGTCCGAAGAGGACGTTCTGAAGTGCATCGGCGAGCAGTTTGATGTGCCCGTCGTTGACCTGAGCGAGATACGCCCGGAGATCGAAGCAGTGGATGCCGTGCCGCGCAGCACGGCAAGGATGCACAACATCCTGCCGCTGAAGATGGCAGGCAACTCGCTGGTCGTCGCCATAAGTGACCTGGACCTGTGCGCCATAGACAACCTGAAGTTCATCCTCAGCATGGACGTGAAACCCGTCCTGGCGCCCGAGCAAGACATAGTAGATGCCATTGAACATTACTACGG
>SDBU01010473.1_pt1 | contig 10289 bp, 10 predicted proteins | sample 2277071 | NCBI WGS metagenome assembly SDBU01 (sample SAMN10397929, study PRJNA504765) | marine sediment metagenome | isolation source: marine sediment core GS08_GC12, 126 cmbsf | place: Arctic Ocean: Gakkel Ridge, Loki's castle | collected 2008 | reverse complement strand
GCGGTAGATACCTTAAACTGCCAATAGAAAAAATCTCTGATTTTGACAGGGATATCAATGAGTGGAAAGTAGTCAGATCAAAAACTGACCCCGCCACTATAAATATTTAATAATATTCCGGAAGAAAATAATTATTTAATAATATACTTTTACGACCATCCCTGATCCATCACCTTCGGTGTAGTGATAGAAAGTAATAGTATTTTCACCAGGGTAAATATAGTCTGTCACATCTGTAAAATCGTCAGGATCATCTTTTCCATAAAAACTCTCATCCTGTGTGTAGTCATACCAGATCGAATCAATGCCCTCTTCAAATTTCAACCATTCATAGACCAGGTCTTCATAGAACAATAACCATACTTCATCATAAATATCATAGTAGTAGAAGATCACTCCCATCATACCGGGCAGGTTTCCGATCGGGGCGGAATCAATAAAGACAGAGTACAGCTGTAGATTTTGTAATAGGGCCCCTATATTTTCTATTTCCTCAAAAGCTTTATGAATATTTGCATTAATAAAATCCATGGCCCTATTTAGAAAATATACTCCTGATTTCGTGGTCAGGGTAGCTGTGCCGGCGCGCCGAGACATCCAGGGCCACCGAGCCGATCTCACTGGCCATGTCGACTGTGTCATAGAGAAGCAGAAGGGCGGTTCCTGCCTCGGACCCAGTACGGCTTGCGATTTCACCCAGGATAGTTGTGGTTGCAGCTTCAAGGACTGCCTTTTTTGAACCATCCCATACTGCCAGGGCAAGGCCGGCAGTTTTAGAAAGGGCATCCAGGTACGGCCTGTAGCCATAAGCAAGCTTGGCAAAGTATTGTATATGAAACTCAGTTACTGCATTTACTTCTTCAGGTTTTACCAGATTATATTCTAAATCCTCCCTTATTTTCCGGGGAAGGTCATTATAGAGCCTCGGAGTTTCCTTATAAAATACAGAAGTTGTTTTAATATCAATATACTATTATCAGCAAGATTTTAAAGTTAGGATTTTTCCGGAAAAATTCTGATCGAACTGATTACAGGCACTATTGGAGGGACCTTGGGGCCCGCTATCAGCTTTCTTTATCCGGATATGGCCCTGCAGGTGCCTAAAAATCATATGGCTTATAAATTATTTCCCTGATCTTTGTTTTGAAGAAATGCTGTGAATGATAAGGGCAAACAACTATGGCAGTATCTGCCCCTTTTCCTGTGCCCCCGATTGCGATTATATCTTCTTCCTGCTTGACCAGCCCGGCATCTGCAGCCATTCCACTGATCTCAACACATACTTTGGTGCCCTGCCCAAGCATCCTCAGTGCCGTAGAGACTATCTCTGCCGGGAATACCCCGCCAAACTGTATTCTAAGCGCCCTGTCTATTCCACCCATCAGATGGGTAGATGTGAGGATCTTAACTCCTTTCCCGGTTAATTCATTCCGTACTTCTTCCGGCATCTCATCTTCATCTGGTCTGGCAAAACCTATTTGATGTGTCACACAGATGATATCAAGGCCTGATCCGATAAGCTTTCTTGCAGTACTGCCGCCGCAGGAAGCTACCACTATTTTTTTTATGTCCAGCTCTTTTGCCCGCTCTACTGCAAGTTTGATGGTTTTACCGGTTGTTTTATCATGGTTTTCTTTTAGCATTTTTAAATACCCCCTGACTTTATTTTGACTTATTTTTATTATTACAAAATAATATAAAAAAAACATTATAATCCTATTTAAAATATCATTTACAGCCCCTGTAATGTTTTAAGGGTCCGGAGTTAAATTATATTAAAGAAAGATCAACAAAATGGTGAATGTGAAAAATAATCTGTTCTGGTAAAATTAAGACGATTGGCAAATATCCGGCAGCTATTTAATATATTAATGAAAAAGAAAAAAGTCCTTCTTATAAATACGAATCTGATCAAACCGCCTATTGCTCCAATTGGCCTGGATTATATTGGATCCACGCTTCAAAGACATGGTTTTGATGTGGAGCTCCTTGATCTCTGTTTCTCGAATAATATAAAAGAAAGCATAAGAAAAAAATTAAAAGACACCTCCTTTCTGGCTGTAGGGATCAATATAAGAAATACAGATGATTGTTATTTCTTAAGCCAGGATAACTTCCTGCCCCGGATAAAAGACATGATAGCACAAATAAGGGATCATTCTGATTCACCGGTCATAGCAGGCGGGGGCGGATTTTCAGTCATGCCAATCCAGACAGTTAAATACCTGAATGTGGATTTTGGCATTGCAGGAGATGGAGAATTTGCTTTTCCCGGGCTTCTAAAAAATATTGAAGAGGGTAAAAAAGATCAAGCTTTTATGGAGAGTATAGGAGGCCCGGCTCATGGTGTAATAGTATCCCGGTATGAGCCCCTTGATAAATACCCGCCTCCTGACCGGGACCTGGTCGACAATAAGCGGTATTTTAGGGAAGGTGGAATGGGAAATATTGAGACCAGGAGAGGCTGCAGCAGAAAATGCATATACTGTGCAGATCCTTTGATCAAGGGATGCAGGATAAGGACCCGCCCGGTAAGTATTGTAATAGAAGAGATAAAGAATTTAATAGACATGGATATAGACCACATACACTTCTGTGACAGTGAGTTTAATATTCCCATAGATTATGCCACCAGCCTGCTAAAACAGGTCATAGAGAATAAACTTGGAGATAAAATGAGATGGTATTCTTATATGAGCCCTGTTCCTTTTGATGAAAGTTTTGTAAAACTTCTAAAAATGTCCGGGTGTGAGGGCATAAATTTTGGCGTGGACAGCGCTGACCCGGTAGTATTAAAAAATCTTGGAAGGGAACACGGCCCCGGGGACCTGGCTGCCTTATCAAAGCTTTGCTTGAAATATAAGATCAAATTCATGATCGACTTATTGCTGGGCGGCCCGGGCGAAGATAAAAAGACGGTAAAACATACTATAGATTCAATAAAAAACTTAAGTCCCTACTGTGTGGGGATATCATATGGCATCAGGGTCTATCCCGGTACTATCCTGTCCGATATGATAAAAGATGAGCCTGGCCCGGGTAAGAACTTGTATGGAAATATAAATGGCAATAAAAACTTTTTTAAACCTGTTTTTTATATATCAGGAAAAATAGGCAAAGAGCTGGTAGAGTATGCCAACGGCCTGGTTTCCGGCGATGATAGATTTTTTATAGGTGCCACGGGTGACCAGGAAAAAAACTATAATTACAATAAAAACTTAAAACTGCAGGAAGCAATTAAGAATGGATACAGGGGGGCTTACTGGGATATACTGCAAAGATTAAATTCCGGTACCTTAAATACCAACAAATAAAAGGTCCTGGGATCCGGCAGCAGGATCGATCTATTACTATCGGGCCAATACACCCCGGCAGCCGGTTTTATTAATTGATTGCCAGAAGCTCGCCTGGTTCAAGCAGTGATACCCCGGCACTTGTGCCGATTATCTCGACCTTTATTATTTTTTTTGGTTTTTTAAGATCGATTTTTTCCCTGTCTACGATATCTGTAAGCTTGATGATAAGATCACTATAATCAAGTTTATCATAGTATCTTTTTTCCAGGTCCATTTTCCATTTTTCAGTTTTACCGATTTTAGGGACCATAGATTTTACTGCCTTCTGCATATCAGGAACTTTAGAGGATACCCATTTGTCAACCGGAATATAACGGTGTGTTTTGCCGAATAATTCCTTGTTTTTCTTGCTGAAAGCCTTTAGTTTCTTAACCACTTCTTTAGGCCTGGCAGTATTGATCAAAAAGATCCCTTTATATTTTGATTTTAGAAACTTATATTTTACTTTTATCTCTGTCATCAACTTTTCCACATTTTCCCTGCTGCTTTCGATATGTGCAGGATCATATGTGATTATAAGTTTAACATCCATAAAAACCCCCTTTTATATAAGACACTTTAATTGCAATCCAGGTAATATAATAATATAAAGCTAAAATTATATATTAATATAAAAAACTGATAACTGTGCCTACTCCACAGGGTATCCTTTTTCTTCCCACTCTATTATTCCAGTGCCGCCTATATCGTAGATCTGGTCAAATCCATTTTCTACAAGGACCCTGGCAGCACTTTGGCTTCTGCTACATCCGGAACCATTACAATAGATGACAAGGATCCTGTCATCCGGTATCTCATCCAGCCTGTCACCGATCTCTGACACCGGTATATGTATAGCGCCCAATACATGGCTGCTGTTAAATTCATCTTCTGACCTTACATCTATAAACAGGTAATCTTCACTACCCATATATATGTCATAAGATTCATCAACACTTATAATGGTAAATCCTTCATCGGCTTCATCTGTTTCTATTTCAGCGGCTTCATTCGTCTCTAAAATAACTGGAAGATCTTTTTCTATCCAGTCCTGGATACCGCCCATATCATATACCGGATCAAAACCATTTTCTGTGAGGATTTTGGCAGCATTTGCGCTTCTCCCACCACTCTTGCAATAAACAATGATCGGTTTATCTTCCGGCAGTTCATCCAATCTTCCTTCGAGTTCCGAAACCGGGATAAGTCCAGCTCCTTCAAGATGGCCCTCGGCATATTCATCAAGATTTCTTACATCAAGGATAAAATAATCTTTTTTTTCATTAATGATCACATATACTTCCTCAGGGGTAATCGGGATCGGCCCGGATATCTCTGGTATCTCTACCTCTTCACTGCTTTCTTCAGCTGCGGCTGCTTCTGCAGTTTCCTGGCTGCACCCGGCAAAGATGGCTGATGTGCTAAACAAAAAGATGAGGGTAAGTATTATAAGTGGAATGTAGATCTTTATATATTTCATTTTTCCTCCTTGAAAACTTTTAAACCGTTTAGTATCTGATTATAATTATATACCTATTTTTTGTTAAAAAATAATATTATATTATCAGGGATGTCCCATCCTGCCTGCAGTAAAGCCGGCAAATAGGATTGCCGGTCTTGCCAGACAATATAATAACATCTTAATATCCAGCAAGACTGGCTAAAAACTTGACATTGCACATGTGCTGGATATAATTCTTAGTAATGTTATATGAATTATAGGTAAATTGCAAGATTTACAAGATCATTCAAAATATACAGCAGTAAAGAAACACAGATGATGAGGATTTCTACAAAGGGAAGGTATGGGACAAGGCTGATGGTTGATCTTGCCCTAAATCATGGGAGTGGGCCCATCCTCCTTAAAGATATTGCAAAAAGGCAGGAGATCTCTGAAGGATATCTTGAACAGATCGTTCCAAGCCTGAAAACTGCCGGACTGATAAATTCAATCCGCGGAGCCCACGGAGGGTACATGCTGGCTGATGAGCCTTCCAGGATATCAATGATAGATGTGGTCACGGCGCTTGAAGGGGCGCTGTCTCTTGTGGAATGCGTCAAAACACCGGAATCTTGCAGCAGAGCAGATTTTTGTGTTACCAGGGAATTATGGAAAGAGATGAGCAATAAGATGATGGATCCACTTAAATCAAAAACTTTAGAGGACCTGGTAAGAAAGCACAGGAGTAAAGTTAAGAGCCAGCCTCAGACGTATAGCATATGACAAACATTTCCGGCCTGAGAGAATATTAGTATTTAATGGTATGACCTGCTATTGTAAAATATTATTTAATCAACAGGGGTTTGGTTTACGGATCACCAACCGATTATTAAAATTGAGGGGATAGCGATGTTATGGATAATGGGAAGCCCCGAAAGGGCATAAGAAATCACGATCATTAAGACAGATCTATTTAATGAAAATTATTATTTAGGGAGATATTTATGGCTAAGACGATCCAGGAGATAAATGAAAAAATTAAAAAAGGAACCGTAGTGGTGCTTAATGCCGAAGAGATCATTGATTATGTTGAGGAAAATGGAATAGAAAAGGCAGCAAAAGAAGTAGATGTGGTGACCACGGCTACATTTGGGCCGATGTGTTCTTCGGGAGCTTATATAAATATTGGGCAGGGCAAGCCTAAAATGAAAATAGGAGGCGGAACTGCTTATTTAAACGAAGTACCGGCATATACCGGGTTTGCGGCAGCAGATGTTTATATTGGTGCAACAGCAATACCAGATGGTGATCCACGGAATAAAGTATTTCCGGGGGAATTTGCCTACGGCGGGGGCCATGTTATTGAGGACCTCGTGGCAGGGAAGGACATAAAACTGGAGGCTACCGGTTATGGAACTGATTGCTATCCAAGAAAAAAACTTAATACTTTATTGAATATCAAGGACCTAAACGAGGCAATACTGTTTAATCCCAGGAATGCCTACCAGAACTACAATGTTGCAGTCAACCTTTCTGACAAGATAATCTATACTTATATGGGGATTATAAAACCTGAACTGGGAAATGCAAATTACTGCAGTGCGGGGCAGCTTTCTCCATTGTTAAATGATCCGGATTATAAGACGATCGGGATAGGGACCAAGATATTTTTAGGCGGGGGAATAGGATATGTAGTCTGGCATGGGACCCAGCATAATCCGGCTGTTAAAAGAAAGGACAATGGCGTACCGCAGGCACCTGCCGGGACCCTTGCAGTCCTTGGGGACCTTAAACAGATGAAGCCGAAGTGGCTGGCCGGTACCACAATGGTAGGATATGGAGTGACTATAACTGTTGGAATAGGAGTTCCCATTCCTATCCTTGATGAAGACATCTGTAAAAATGTTTCAGTAAAGGATGAAGATATATATACCCAGATCGTAGATTATAGCGAGGCCTATCCTAACGGCAGTCCTGAAACCCTGGGTGAATTAAACTATGCCCAGCTTAAAAGTGGAAAAGTGGCCATCAATGGCAGGGAAGTGCCTACCGGAAATCTATCCAGTTACTCCAGGGCTGTGGAGATATCCAATAGTTTAAAGGATTGGATCAAAAAGGGTGATTTCCTGCTGACCGAAGCAGTGGCAGGCATACCAGGGTCAGGATCAGGATATAAGTTCGGGCCCCTAAACGAAAGACCTTTTGAGGAATAAATAGAAAAGGGCATGGCAGGGATCAGTAAATCCCTGCCATGCTGCCAATAAATAAGGATCGAGGGTGGAAATTTTGATTACAAAGAAGATAGTCCTGCACTTTACCCCCACAAACTCCAACAAGCCGATCATTTATCAGCTGGTAAAGGATTACGGCCTGGAGTTTAATATTCTAAAAGCAAATATTGATTATAAAAAAGAGGGTCTGCTGATACTGGAATTAAAGGGGGAAGAGGATAGCTACAGGAAGGGGATCGATTACCTGAAGCAATCCGGGGTAAAGATACAACCTCTATCCCAGGATATTATACGAAATGATGCCAGATGTATTGATTGTGGTGTATGCACCCCGATCTGTCCGTCCGGGGCATTGGAAGTCGAACAGGTGTCCAGGAAAGTCAATTTCTTTGATGAAAAATGTATAGCCTGTGAGATGTGCATAAAAGCTTGCCCTCAGAAGGCGATAGAAGTACATTTTTAACAGCAGCCTAATATTCAGTGAAGGCAAAGCGGTCATGCAGGATGCATTATGATTTAAGGCCTGGCTAAAACAGGCAGTAAATATATATTTAAGCTGATTTGCAGTATCATTTAAGATCTTCAGATCCAACGGTCAAGACCCTTAGTCAATGATATTTAATTGAAGGAGCAAGTGAAAGATAAATTAAAACAACTCAAAGATATCTTATTTTCCATGGAAAGTGTTTTGATCGCATTTTCCGGGGGGACGGATAGCACTTTTCTTTTGAAAGTCGCTTCAGATACATTAAAAGAAAATGTGCTGGCCGTTACTTCAGATTCACCAACGATCACCAGGAAAGAGCTGGCCTTTACAGAAAAGATAGCAAAAGAGCTGGATGTAGATCACCTGATCATAAAAACTGATGAGCTAAACCAGGAAGACTTCATAAGAAATAATTCAAATAGATGTTACTGGTGCAAGACTGAATTGTTTTCAAAGCTGACAGGACTGGCAAGGAATAAAAACCTAAAATATGTTGCTGACGGCAGTAATTTTGACGATAAGAAAGATTTCAGGCCCGGGATGAAAGCTGCAAAAAAATTAGGGGTCAGAAGCCCGCTCATGGAAGCAGGTATCACCAAAAAGGATATCAGGATAATCTCAAGATCTTTAAATCTTCCGACCTGGGATAAACCTGCAAGTGCCTGCCTGTCCTCTCGTGTCCCTTATGGGACCCGGATATCAAGCAAAGTACTGAAGAGGATCGAAGATGCAGAAGAAATTTTACATATTGAAGGTTTTAGGCAGGTCAGGGCAAGGGACTATAAAGATATGGTCAGGATCGAAGTCATGGAAAAAGATATACCTGGATTACTTGAGCCAGGGATAAGAAAAAGGATCATCCATTCTTTAAAAAACCTGGGTTATAATTATATTACCATCGACCTGGAAGGATATAGGACAGGAAGCCTTAATGAAAGTATCAGCAAGGATAAAAAATGAAAAGTGTAAGCTTTACTATACTGCAATCCCGGATCAATAAAACATTTAAAAGGCCCTGGCATATTATATTTACTATTGTTTAAATATATATGCGGTAAGCTATAGATGCTGCTGGCTATATTTTATATTTAGGACCCGACTTTCAATTTTACTTTGTGCCTTTCAACCATGTCCTGAAGAGTGTATGAATCTAATATTTCAATGCATTTTTTCCCGATCTCTGCCCAGATTTCCTGGGTAACACAATTATTATATCTTTCACATATTTCCGGATTGTCAGAGCACTCTGTCGGGTTAAGTGAACCTTCCACTGCTGTAATGATCTCACTTAATCTTATGTCCTTAGGGGGCCTTGATAAGAAATAACCGCCATGTGCCCCCCTGGCAGATCTTATGAGGCTACCAACTTTTAAAGGAATTAAAAGTTGGGACAGATATTTTAAGGATATCTCCTGGGAGTCACTTATCTCCCTCAGTAGAATCGGGCCTTCCCCATATCTTAGGGCCAGCTCCAGCATCATTCTTGAACTATACCGGCCTCTTGTAGAAAGTTTCATTATAAATTACCTCACAGACTTTCGATCAATAATACTTATTAAAATTTTTACATTGAATATATTATAATTATTATAATACTATTAGAAATAAAATCAACAAAGTAATAATACTTACAAAGTCTAACAAAGTAATAATACTTACAAAGTAACCAGTTTAATATTTTAGTTCAATATTTAATATTAAAATTGTTTGACATTAATATTAATAAATTCGCTAAAAAATATTGAATTAGTATTGTATAAATGTTACCATAGATATATTAATTTAAGTAACATAAGTTACAAAATTGTTACATATTTAAATCAGGGAAATTTTAAGGCCGGAGGCACATTGATCCCGGATAGACCATTGAATCATTCCTGGCGGTCTTTTACCGGATTTATGGTATGGAGTACCTGTTTATTATAGAGATCTGTATTGTAAGATTTTTCTTTACAGGTGATAGGCCCGGGCAATTTCTATCTCAGGGCCCGTTCTATAAAATAAATTAATTTTTTGAAATTTTAAGTTAATCAGTGTAGAATACCTGTCTCTTGGCATAAATTGTAAATATTCAATATAATAAAGAAAGAAATCTGTAACAGTTATATTAAATAAAGTCCAGATTGGAACAAAGTTGTTTAAAGTTTTTAGTCTGCTTATTATGAAAAAATATATTTAGGGGTATACAAATGAGGATTTTAATTATAGAAGATGAAGAACAGTTGATAAATATTATGAAGAGAAGGCTCAAGGAAGAAGGTTATGCCGTTGACCTGGCTATGGATGGAAAAGAGGGGCTGAACTTTGCAGAAGCAGTGAATTACGATTGCATAGTCCTGGATATAATGCTGCCGGGGATCGATGGGTTTTATATTCTTAAAAGACTCAGGGCAAGGAAAGTGATCACCCCGATACTGGTACTTACAGCCAAGGACACAGTTCTTGATAAAGTGACCGGACTTGATTCAGGGGCGGATGACTATATTACCAAACCTTTTTCATTTGATGAGCTCCTGGCAAGGATAAGGGCGCTTCTGAGGAGGAAGGTAGATAAAAAAGAGAGTATCCTGAGTATTAGTGACCTGACCCTTGACCCGATCACACGCGAGGTTCACCGCGGAGGCAGTTTAATCGAACTTACTTCCAAGGAGTATGCCATACTGGAGTATCTTCTCAGGAATACTGGTAAGATCTTAACAAAATCCCAGATAGCAGAGCATGTATGGAATTATGATTTTGAATATAATTCCAATATTGTCGAAGTATATATCAGGTATCTCAGAAGAAAATTGGAT
>SDBU01010472.1_pt1 | contig 10289 bp, 12 predicted proteins | sample 2277071 | NCBI WGS metagenome assembly SDBU01 (sample SAMN10397929, study PRJNA504765) | marine sediment metagenome | isolation source: marine sediment core GS08_GC12, 126 cmbsf | place: Arctic Ocean: Gakkel Ridge, Loki's castle | collected 2008 | reverse complement strand
AAATTACATTATCGGTGAGATCAATAATGGCGGGGATATGATCGAGAATACTATCAAGAATGTGCCAGATGGAGATAAGGTGGCATATAAACAGGTGAGGGCCAGTAGGGGGAAATCAATTAGGGCTGAACCGATTGCTTCACTCTATGCACAGGGCAGAATACACCACGTAGGAGATTCAGAGAAGTTCAGGGAGCTGGAGGATCAGATGTGCAATTTCGTCCCTGGAATGTCACAATCGCCAGACCGTCTTGATTCGATGGTATACGGAATAACGGAATTATTATTATTAAGCGGGGGATGGGCGAGGGGGATTGGATAGTGAGGCTTCTCGATCTCTTTTGTGGTGCTGGTGGAGCAGCAATGGGATATTATCGCGCTGGATTCACTGATATTACAGGCGTGGATATTGAGTCTATGCCGCGTTATCCATTTGAATTTGTCCAGAGTGATGCGCTAGAATATCTGGAAGCGCACGGCGCAGAGTTTGATCTGATTCACGCAAGCCCGCCCTGTCAATTATTCAGTGTACAAACGAAAGAGAAATATCGGGTCAACCACCAAGATTATATTGCACCAACTAGAGCAGAATTGAAGAAACTAAATAAACCTTTCGTCATCGAGAATGTTTCTGGCGCAATACGCGAATTGGTTAGTCCAATTATGCTATGTGGTTCAATGTTTAACTTGCGTATTTTTAGACATAGATTTTTTGAGATCAATCCAGCATTTATATTGTTGACACCCACTTGTTGCCATGACTTCGCGCCTGTTTACATCACAGGATCAACAGGGAATAGCAAGAGTACATTCCGCCGGCGGGATGCGTTAAAGCGAGACAAAGAAATAGCAATTGATATTGACTGGATGGTTACAAGAGAATTAGATCAGGCCATTCCACCAGCTTATACAGAATGGATAGGAAAACAGCTAATTGCGAGATTGAATGGGGGGTGAATAGGAGAGAATAATGGACCAGAAAGAGATTGAAGTTCTGGAAGCGGGGGAGGAGAGCGTGGAGAGGGCGACCAAGAACCTCTCTAAACAGCCGAGATTCAAGGATAATGGCAGCGGCGGGTTGGATATTGCCGATGGGCTTTATTCACAGATTTACACCTGGCTCAAGCACGCTATGGATGAGATCACTGAAAAGCCCTATCAGGTTAATTCGATGGCTCGTGACAAATGGCTGCGTGAGTTCTGGAAGCTGGAGCCGCATTGGGCCGGTATTGTATATCAGTGCGTGCTGGTGGACTCATCCCGCCCCTGGACGATTACGGGCGGCAAGAAACAGGTCCGGCGCTACGCCCAGTTGCTCCACAGCGCCAATGGCGGGAAGGGCTGGCGGCACTATTTCCGGCAATCGAGTCTGTCTTATCGCGTCACCGATATGGGCAGCACGACAGAACTGGGCCGACCTGGACGCATTGGGCCTTTACGCGCCATTTATCACGTTGACTCGGCACGGACAAAATGGACGGGGAAGGTGAATAAGCCATTGCGATATTATCCCGCCAGAGGCAGCAAAACGCAGTTGTGGCGTGATTATGACTTCTTCAACGTCTGTGCAATGCCCAATGATGACGAGAGTTTCTATGGGCTTGGATACTGCCAGACCAGCCGAGCGTTTCAGCTAGTCAAGCTGCTCTATGGCGTCCTGATGCACGACCAGGAAAACGTGGGGGCCAAGATGATGCGTGGTCTACTGCTCCTGTCTGGCATCGAGGAAAGTCAGTGGAACACGGCGATGGAGGCCAGAGAATCACAGTTAAGCCAATTGGAACGCAAATACTTTGGGGGAGTATTTGTGCTGGCAAATTCCGCGGGCGACGTAAAAGGGCAACTGATGGGTCTATCTCAGCTTCCTGCCAGTTTCGACCGGGATTCGTTTATCAGTCAGATTATGTTCGGATATTCGTTGATCTCCGGTTACGACCCTCGTGAGTTCTGGCCGGTGAGTTCTGGATCTCTAGGAACGGCACGCGAGACAGAACAGCAGCACAGAAAGGCGTCCACCAAAGGTACGCTGGAATTCCCGCACGCTTGGCAGGAGAGGTTTCAGGCCGAATTGCCTGAGACTGTTCTATTCGAGTTTGAGGAGCGTGACACTGATGCTGAGATCATGCAAGCAGAAATGGCCCAGGTATGGTCAGACGTGGTGCGGACACTTTATGACGCGCAAGGTTCATCCAATCCTTTCCAGGAAACACAGTCTGGCGAGGAAGGGGGCGTACAGGAAACACAACTCAGTGAACCAACTGGACTTCAATCCAGTGAACCAACTGGACTGGTTACGCGGGCCGAGGCGCGATCATTACTGGTATCGCATGGCGTCATTCCCTCGGAATGGACTGAGGCGGAAGAAGCGACCGTGATAAGCGATGAAAGCACGCAACGCCGGATGATTCAAAGATTGATAAGTACACCAGAAGTGCAAAGATCAATCGAGAAATGGCCGGATGAGGAGATTGTACAGTATCGGTGGAGTCCATTCGGAGCAACAGAGCGTCTTATTCACAGTTTAGATTGAAAGTATGAATAAGCGGGGGATAAATAACAGAAATGCACATACTAGCAATAAGCCCACATACAGATGACGTGGAGTTGGGCTGCGGGGGATCTCTGGCCCGATTGTCGTTTGAGCAACATACGACAAAGGTATTAGCACTCGGCACTGGAAGTCCATTGGGTGGCGCAACATCGAAAGAGTTTGAGAGTGCTATAAGAACGTTGGGAGTTCGTTCGTGGCATCTTCACAACTTCGATTGTCGGGTGTACAACGAGCGCAGGCAGGACATTCTACAATTGATGGTTCTTGAAAATAGACAAAAGGAGCCGGATATAGTGTTTGTACCCAGCACGGCAAACACGCATCAGGATCACGAAGTCGTGACGGCAGAGGCGCTTAGGGCGTTCAAGACATCCTGTATTCTGGGTTATGAGTTACCCTGGGGGGATCGTAAGCAGGCTCATTTTCCATTTTATATTACGTTGGGTGCAGGAGATTTGATTAAGAAATGTGAGGCAGTTGCTTGTTACAAGAGTCAAGCTAAAAGAGGGTATACTAGTGAAGACTTTTTGTATTCACTGGCGATGGTGCGCGGTATCCAAACGGGAAAAGGGACATTTGCAGAAGCATTTGAGGTGCTGAGATGGGTGCTGTAGAAAAAAGGGCATTACTGATTCCGCTGAAAGCGCGGTCAAATCATCATTCATTCTTTCTGATGGGAGATGATAGCGACCCTCCCGCTTATCTGCCGGGAGTGTCGATCAATCTAGTTGAATGGCCGAATGTATTGGTCGTTTATGAGCTTCTGGACAGTACGTTGGTACTGGCAGATTTACCAGACAATGTGACACTTGAATTGGTGAATATTCCCGGCAATAGATCGGCAGGGAATTATCAGGTAGGTGTACCGTTGATGCGGTTTGAGAACTGCGTTGTGATGCGTAAGTTCGTGCGTAATGTCAACGTGCGCGAATTAGAACTGGGGTTAGTGATTAACTGCACGGTGACAATCCTGTGAATTGGGAACATATCAATCTGGCGCTGTTGGAAATAGAGGAGAAGTTGCGTGATTGTCACGTTTATGACAACGCGCCACCATTCTATTTTGTCATCGGTGCGCCCAGGTCGGGAACGACGCTGCTCACTCAGCTCTTGGCCTATTGCTTTGATTTTGGTTATATCACTAATCTGGCAGCTAGATTCTGGCTCAATCCAGTGCTGGGTATCAAGTTCTCAAAAGAGGTGTTGGGGGGAGATGTCACGCCATCATTCGATTCTAAATATGCTAATACTCGTAACGTGAGCGACATTCACGAATTCGGGCGCTTCTGGATGTCGCACCTGGGTCTATCCTCCGCCCAGGACGTGGACTGGATGGTTCCTGATAAAGAAAACGCCTCTCTCACTCTCCGGGCGCTCAGGGCCATCCAGTCCGAATTTAATAAGCCTATAGTGATGAAGGGCATTTATCCCGCCTATGTCTACGAGTGGATGAATGACAATTTTGACATTCGATGGATAAACATCTGGAGAGATCCGCTTGAAACCTGTCTATCCATCTTGGAGGCAAGACGCAAGAAGGAGAGGAGCAAAAATAAATGGTTCGGTTGGCACATTCCTGACGTGGATAGATGGAGAATTGTGTCTGATAATCCCTATCGTGAAATCATTAACCAGGTTGACTATTTCCAAGAAGTGTATGGAGATATGGCAGACGTGACGATTAGCTTGGAATCATTATGTAAGGATACAGAGTTTGTGTTGTCATATGCTGTTGATGGATACGAGATGAAACAAGTCCCGCCAGAATTAGAATACAAGCACAAGAGTCTATGTAGTCAGGAAGGCGAGAAGTTTAGGGAAGCATTGAGGACGGTATGATTCTATCAACGCATCAACCAAACCTATTGCCCTGGATCGGATTCTTTCACAAGATGGCACATTCAGACGTGTTTATCTTGTTGGATGCTGTTCAAGTACCCAGGGGCAGGAGTTACGCGACACGGACCAAGATCAAAACGCCGCAAGGTCCAAAGTGGCTCACGATGCCTGTTAAGCGCAGGGGGCTAATGCCATACAATGAGCAACCGCTTATGCCGCCCGATCAATGGTTGACGAGTTTCTGGGAAACCTTGCGCCACAATTACGTCCGAGCGCCATATTGGAATTGCGGGGATTTCGAGAGAATATTTCATATCGCCATTGATACCTCTCATACATTAGCCGCATTCAATACTAATTTAATCAAATGGGCGAGGGATTATCTGGAGATTGAGTCTTTGATTTTTAATCAAAGCCATATACCAGCGCGACCCAATAAGACAATGGCCCCCATCTATTATTGTCGGCTGCTTGATTGTGATACTTATTTAAGCGGAAACGGGGCCAAGGATTATAACAGCTTGGTTATATTCGAGACATTCGATGTGGAATTACGATACCAGGAGTTTCAATGTCCAACTTACTCTCAGCTTTGGCAGAAGTTCCAACCCAATCTTTCGATCCTGGACCTGATCTTCAACTTGGGTCCAATGGCAAGCGAGATCGTCCATTCCTGACGTTCTTTACTCGCTGTTGTCGTCGGCCTGAATCGCTCACCCGCAATATTGAAAGCGTATTGCGACAGACGAGCGGGGCTTGGGAGCAGTTGTTTTTAGTGGATCAGACCGGCAAGCATAATGAAGATCCTGTCTTGTGGGCTAATCGACAATTTGAGCGATACGCCCACCTAGTCAAAGGGCAATACGTCTATCCTCTTGATGACGATGGATTGCTGGTGGATAACCGGGCAGTTGAAATGATGGCAATTGCAGCGGCAGAAAATGTCTGGCCGCATGTGCTGCTGGTCAAGATGCGATCATTCAATCTGGATAAGGTCTGGCGCACTCATCCGATTGAGAATATTTGGGATCTCGATTGGGAGAATGGTGATCGTCCTAGTTTTTGGATAGGAACGGGATTCAATATCGTGACCAGGACTGACACTTGGCTTTCTCACGTCTATCATTATCAGTATGCGCCAGGGGGCGATCATAAATTCATTACATCGTTAATCAAGAATGAGAGTGTGCGATTTGCGCGATGTGATGTGATGGCGTCCGAGTCAGCGGGTAGGGGGTGTGGAGTGTTGAAGGAAAAGTGTAAAAAAGGATGGTTTGAGCCGTTCGTGGCGCAGTTGGATCTTGAGCAGATTGACGAGGACGTGTGGAGGTTGCAGGCATGACTGACGCAGAATATTATGACTCGCTCTATGAAAATATGTTGGCCGATGATACCTCTGAAGGAATACAATGGATACAAGAAAGGGCTAATAAGGTTGAACCTTTAATTATTGGTGATTCTGTTCTGGATCTGGGATGTGGTCTATCCCTTTTTCAAAACAGGATAAAGATTACCTATACAGGAGTTGACTTTTCGCCATTTGTTATTGAATGGAACAGGGTGCGATCTCGATACAAAACGTCTGATTTTGTTCTAGCTGACATAACCATTATAGACGATTTTGGCATTTATGACACGGTAATGTTATTGGACGTATTGGAACATATTAAAGATTATCAATCTGTTTATCATAAAGCGGAGGCGTGTGCTAAGAAACGGATGATTGTTACGGTGCCAAGAGATATGCTGGGAAAGAAACACTATCATCCAAGGTGGGGAGAGTTAGAGTTGGTAGATTTAATGGGAGAGAAGATTAAACCCAAGATGTTTGGTGGAGATGATGGGATACGTTGGTGGCTTGCTGTTAAGGATATAGAATGAATATTCTTCATCTTTCACGCTATGACAGTGGCGGCAATGGCTACTTTACATCGACGGCCATCAATACGTTTTCTGAACACAAGTCTATCGCCGTTAGGATGGAGCAGACCTATCTGGATTATCCTTACGATGTTCTTGGGCCTGGTGACGTGGAGTTAAAGAATCTTGTACAGAATGCACACGTCCTCCACATTCGGGATGGGTGGGAGTGGTTGCCTAACGACGTTTGCAAAAAACCAGTCGTGATTACGTTCAGCGGGAATATGTATCGGCGTAGGTACAAAGAGATGCACAAGAAGTGTGAAGAAATGGGGTGGTTGGTCACGGTCAGCACGATTGATCTTGTGCTGTTGAATAGCGCACCCTGGATGCCCAATCCCAGACAGGATATAGTACAAGACCTATTTCGCAGCGACAAGTTCTCAGTCTGTCACACACCCACGTTCCGAGATAGAAAGGGAACTGCGACGATTGAGCAGGCGTTGGCCGATATGGATGTGGAGTTGGTGATTGTGGAGGGTGAGTCATATCAAAAAAGTATGCTTGCTCGATCCCAATGCCATATCACCATAGACCAGTTCCGACACGGATATGGCAATTCGGCAATCGAAGCCTGGTCGATGGCACAACCCGTCATCTCCTATGCCAAGGCAAATCCTGATGTAGTGCCATTGATTAAGAATAGATTTGAATACTTGCCCTGGTGTGATTGTCCAGAGCATGTGCGTTATATCAAGAGATGGGTGACGAGATTGAAGGACGATGCAAGCGTCTATCGCGGCTGGCGAGATGCAGGGCGTAGATGGTTTTTCAAGCATCATCACGCTCCGGTTGTGGCAAGTAGGGCGATTAAGTTCTACGAGATGGTGTTGAATGGCACTTAAAATCCTCTCAATCTCAAAGAACGATTGGGCCGGATGCGGCTATTTCTTATCGGACGCGATCAATGAATGCACCGAGCATCACAGCATCGCGGTCAGACTAGAACCTTCTTCATTGGAGTTTCCGTATGATCTGACTGGATTGCGGGGGCAACAGGTGGGGAGATTGTGTGATTGGGCTGACGTAATTCACATCCACGATGCAGCATCCAATCTCAGAACACAACGTAAACCAGTCGTTATCACGCATCACGGCACTAAATTCAGAAAGGCACCAGACGCTTATATCAAGGGCGCAAGACAGATGATGCGCCTTATCACGGTTGCCACTCCTGATCTAACGAGATTCGGGCCTCCTCTGATGCCTGACTGCCGTCCTGATTTATTCCAATATCGCAACTTGGGATATGAGTTTACAGTCATCCACGCGCCCACCAAGCGGGACGTGAAAGGAACAGAGCGGGTGATCGCGGCCTGCAAGAAAGTGGGAGTTAAGTTGGACCTGATTGAGAACTTGACTTGGGAAAAATGTATGAAACGCAAGGGGCGTGGGCATTTACTCATTGACCAGTTCAAAGACGGCTACGGTTGTAACGCGATAGAGGCGTGGTCGATGGGAATTCCCGTCATCTCGGACGGCACAGATGAGGTTATTGACGCAATCTATAATAAATTCAAGGGTATCCCATTCGTGCGTCCATACTCCACGCTGGAAGATACGATAGTCAACTTGAGAGATGATCGGGACGCCTGGGCAACGGCAGCAGCGGTCGGACATCAGCATTATCTGGATTATCATTCTTATGAGGCTGCGTCCAAGCTGGCGATATGGGTGTATGAACAAGCGATTGAGCATTTTGGGTTAGTGCAAGAGGCCACGATAAAAGGAAAATTGGCAAGGATGCCAACATTGTTTGAGGCCGAAAGCCTGATCTTAATTCGTTATTTGGGCAAGAATAGCGGTGAAACAAAGTGGTTCCCTGATAACGGTACGAGAGCCACTTATACATTCAGCGGGTTAGACCCGCTGCGGTACGTCTATGAACCGGATGCGTTATGGTTTTTAGAACAAGAGGCCAAGAACGGCAAACCTCTGTTTGCGAAGGAGGATGCCTGATGCCAGCGGTATTTAGCATTGGTGCCAAAGCTGAATATGCAAAGATTCCCAATACCAAGGTATTCTGGAAAGAGATCGACAAAGAGATGCGGAAACAGGGTCAGGAGTACAAGAACCTGTACCGCCAATGGACTAGCACCTGGCAGAGCAAGCCGCGTTATAAAGTTAAGATTAAGCAAATGACCAGAGAAGGATTGATGACGGGGCTTGTCACTCCCATTGCTGATGAGGGTCTATTGCAGATTATGGCGTGGATAAGAGAGGGTACGGGCATCCATTCAGGGCGGGGTTATTATCCGATCAGACCTCACGGCAATTATCCCTTGCGTTACCAAAAGACTTATACGCCTGCTACACAGCCGGGGATTATTCAGTCGGGAACGGCGCGTTATTCCGGTCCAATGGTCACGAGGAATGAGGTCTGGCATCCTGGTATCAAGCCGCGCAAGATTATTGAATTCATCATAGAGCGGCGATATGCAGCTTACATCAACGCTATGGGGGAAGCGACAAAGCGGGGAATGATTAAGGCGCAACAGGCGGGAAGGACAAAATGAAAAAGCGATTTGCGGTGGTAGTAGATGCGGATGGCTTTGTACACGTTGATGGGGTTAAAGTCGCCCGCCGTGTGGAGCGGAATGGTGAGGTCTGTTTGCGTTTCGTGGACAAATGCAAGCGCAGAACATCAGATCGGGGATCGAAAGAGGTAGAGATCCCCGCTGCTGAATTTGATAAGGCTATATTGGACGGTCCTAACTCGTCAGATTGATTGACTTGAATATGTACTTTATGGTATAATAATCCCAACTAAATAGCACTACTGCGTGAGCCTGGGCGCAAGCCCTATGAGCCGGTTGTTTTTCATCCGTCGCTGGATGAGGCAATCGGTTCTTTGCGTTTTAGGAATGTCAATGCCCTGGCATATCGGAAAGAGCAAACAATGTCCAGCGTCCAAGCCCTATGCTGTAATCAAGGATGGCGACGGGAGTGTGGCTGGATGTCACGCAAGTAAGGAAAAGGCGCAAAAGCAGTTGGGGGCGCTATATGCCTCCGAGGAGCGATCTATGAGCAGACTAGAGCAGCTTAGAGCGCGAATTAACAAGTTGTTTGAGAGAGAGATCGAACAAGAAGAACAGGTCCGATCTGTGGTGGAAGTCAAACGGCAAGAGGACGGGCGGTATCGCTGGTTCAGTGTCAGCGCCACGTCTGCAATCAACAAGGATGGAGAGATTGATAGTCGAGAATTATTCGACACGATGATTGCAGTAGCGCGGATGACAAACCAATATCCCAAGCGTGACTTTATGCACCTTGGGGATTACGGCGAACAATTCCACGTTGGGCAAACGGACTTTATGGCTCGTGACGGGAATGTGCTTATCACGTCTGGGCTTTATTACGACAACGAGCTTGCCGAGATGGAAATTCAGGCCCGCCAGCGCAGTCCTGATTTCTGGGGTGATTCTATCCATTATGTTCCCCTAGATCGTCCAGAAATAGAGGAGATAGGAGAGAGTGCTGTTCCTGTCTGGCGCACGGGTAAGATCAAATTTATCAGCACTGTACCGAGGTCGCTTGCGGCTTCGCAATTCGTGACAGGAGAAGTTAAGGAGGCAAAACGCATGTTAAATGATATGGAGTTTAGCGCATTTGTATCGCTGATGGGCGATGAAGGTGCGGCCAAGGATTGGCTTGAGCGAAATGCTGATGGCATTAACCGACTCATTGATGATGAGGAGATTGTCACTCGTTCTGTGGACGAGGTTGAAGCCGAAGCTGAGGTCGAGCAAGAGCAAAAAGTGGAAGATGTGGAAACCGAAACCGAGACAGAGGTCGTCGCAGAAGAAGGCGATGTGGACGTGGAGATTGACGATGCGGTTGTCGATGCCATTGTCCAGCGTCTAACCGGATCGGATGCGATTGCGGCTCTATTCCATCGTTTTGACGAGCAGTTTGAAACTATTAACCAGACGATTGCGACTCTCGGTGTGCTTACCGAGAAAGAGCGTAGTAAGTTGTC
>SDBU01010471.1_pt1 | contig 10289 bp, 6 predicted proteins | sample 2277071 | NCBI WGS metagenome assembly SDBU01 (sample SAMN10397929, study PRJNA504765) | marine sediment metagenome | isolation source: marine sediment core GS08_GC12, 126 cmbsf | place: Arctic Ocean: Gakkel Ridge, Loki's castle | collected 2008 | reverse complement strand
CCTGGGATGCACGACGTACGCCCGCGCGTGGTGAGTTCCCTGTCTGCCGCCTCCTATGATGCCTACTCGGTATGTTGGCTTCTCGGATTCTGTCATGGTGATTGCCTCCCCATGTGATTATGGATGATTGAGTCCACTTGAGCGATGATGACCGGACTCTGCCTCTGCTACTCCACCGCGAGCCGGGCGAAGCGGGAATGGGTTACACAAGCCTGGGTGCACCACCAGCTACAGATGATCTCCCCGTTCGGCAGGCGCGCGGTGTTCGGCTTGCCGTAGGCGATGTTATCATGGCTGGCCGGGTAGCTGGGCTTGTGCACCACTCCCAGGTACTCCTGCCCCACGGCGTCCCATATCGTTGCCTGGTTCTCAAAGTCCCACGTTTCCCCTTCGTCCTCCGAGAGGATGACGTTGATGCCCGGCCGCATGCCTTCTCGCGAGGTGTACGCCGCAACGAGCAGTCCGCCGCCCATGTCCGCCATCCAGCTTGTCTGGCCCACGATGCCCGTGTGAGTCGGGTAACCCCAGTGAGTGGCCGTTTCGTCGGAGACGGTGAAATGCAGGTCGAAGTCCTTCGCAGTCCCTATCTCTTGTGTCCACTGGAGGGCAGCGATCCTGCCGTCGAGCATCTGCGTGTACCGGCTGTGGGAGTACATCTTCGCCGTGTCGGAAGCGCTGGGCAGGTCGATGGGGTCTGTCCAGGACTTCCCCTTGTCATCGGAGATCATGTACAGCCCCTTGATGTGAAGGGGGCTGGTGTCGTCCCAGCTCTTCCATAGCTCGCATCCCAGCCACCAGCGGCCGTCGTTCAGCTCGATGATCTGCGAGGGGGCGTTGGGCAGGCCGCCGTAGGGCATATCCAGCACCTCCGGCTCGGACCAGGTGTGCCCGTCGTCTTCCGAACGGAAGAGGACTGTCTCCACCGGCCGCGAACCCCCGGTATCCGGGTTGAACATCGGCAGGTCCGGGTCCGAGAAGTCAACGCGGAACGCCAGGAGGACCATCGTCCCGTCTCTGAACCTGCTCGCGTGGGGTGCGCTGTAGCTATAGGGTTTGTCGTCGTCGCGGGGGTCCCATACCGCGCCCTCAGCGGCCCACGTCTCTCCACCATCTGTTGAGCGGAGCTTGGCGAGTCTTCCGTCAACGGAGTACAACGCTTGCCCAAGCCGGTAGAAGCACATCACCTCTGTGTCCGATAGCGGCGCCACATTCGGCAAGAATGCGCACTCTGCCTTGAAACCGGGGTTGGGGTTTCGATACAGAATCCCCTCCGATAAGATCCTCAAACGGCTCATCTGGTCACCTCTTGGTATAATGATCCTCAACGCAGAGCCCGCCAAGATTGCAGACCAAACATGGCCTTTGCCCGCCCTACTGTCCCTTGCCCTGACTGGCTACTGCACGTATCGAGTCATCTGCTCCGCGTACCACTCCGCGCCAAACTCCTCTTTCTTGTAGTTCCAGCGGGCGGCGATCGGATACATCTTCAAGCTTCGGTCTTCCAGCGGGGGTGTGATTGGAGCGAAGCCCCGACGGTGAGACTCCCGCAGCGCGATGACGATTTCCAGCGCCTCGCGCAGATCGTCGCCGGTGGTGAGCTTCGGCTCCGTGCCGGCGTCCAACGCGTCCACAAGCGACCGCACGGTGGCCTTCAACCCGTCCGTGGTCGCTATCCAGCCATCGGCGTCACGGACCGGGGAGCCATCCGGATTCGTCCTCTGGGAAATCGGGGGGAACAGCCCCTCGACCTCCTTGAGCTCCGAGCCTTCCGTCTTCCACAGGCGGAAGGTGCTGAAGAAGTCGCTGAAGAACACCCCCTTGCTGCAAACGACCTCAATGCCCTTCTTGACCGTTTTGCCTCGGTGGCTGAAGCAGTCTATCCCATTGGAGAAGCGGATGCACCCGCCGATTCCTCCGAGGTCAGCGACATCGAATGAGGTATCTCCGGGGTCATTGTCGCTGAACGGGTCTCCTCCCACCCATCCGACCAGCCAGTCCACCTCGGAGTTGTTGGCGAAGTGGCGCGCCATATTGATGCCGTGGCAGCCCCCCTGCCCGTTCGGGTCGTAGATGTTGATGCTCCGGATCTCACCTATCTCACCCGCATTGATCATGTCGCGCGCTTCCCAGTGCTGGGGGTAGTTTCTGGGAACAAGCCCCGCCGCGAAAAGAACGCCCCGAGAGCGACACTCCTCCACCATGCGGTCGGCGTCTTCCAGGCTGGCCGCGAGGGGCTTCTCGCAGTTGACCGCTCTAACCCCAGCTCGCGCCGAGGCGACAACGGCGTCGGCGTTCGCCCTCACCGGCAGGACCGGCGCGGAGATGTCGATCCTCTCCCTCCGAAGCATCTCTTCATAGCTGCTGTAGCCGGGCACGTCGAAGCGTTTGCAGAACAACTCCAGGTTCTCGGGGTCGGTATCTGCTACGGCGACCACCTCTGTCGAGGGGTTCAGGTAGTAGGCCCTTGCGTGAGTCGTCCCCTGCCTGCCGCCGCCTATGATGCCTACTCGGTACGTGGTCTTTCCGGCTTCTGCCATGATCGCTCCTCCTGACGGACCGTGGTCCCATGTGGTCATTGTCGAATGCACGCGCTGTCAACAACTGGCGCGTGCCAGGATACTACTTCCGCCCAGACTTTGGAAGGAGGTTGGGTTGGCTCTGCGGAGGGCGCAAACGGAACTCAGCATCGATCGCCGGTCCCACTGTGACGCCCACGTGCGCGACACATTGGGCGCCGTTGTCCTGCGTGGGATTGTCCCTTGTTCCAGGGTGGGTCAGGTGGCGGGGGACATGCCGTTCGGGGCGGTATTTACTGTATCTGGAGACCCAGCACAACCTGTCATGCCGAGGAGCGTAGCGACGGGGAATCTATAGACGCTCAGGTATTGCTTCGTGGTAGGGGCGAACCTATGTGTTCGCCCAACTAAGGGTCCAGACAGGTTGGGGTTCCTGCAAATCACGATGCTTTCTCTGAACATCTATAGATCGTGTTGCCACGTCGAGGTTGTTTTGCTGGGAGCGAAGGAGACGCCCCAGCGGGGCGTCTCTACGGAAGATGCTCCCGTGGAACAACGTTACTTTCATGGCAATCGTCCATGCAGGCGCCCGGCGCCCTTATGAATGGAAATCACAGAGGGCTCTTGCTGGCCCTCATCCTATCCTTCTCCCAAAGGGAGAAGGGACATAAGGAAAGCCTGTTTTCACACCAATGACAGGGCGGGGCTGGGCGCCCATGTAACAGACGCTGCTCTTGGGACTTGCCTGCCCCATTGAGTGACAGGTTGGGGGAGGGGTGAAATCACTGTATCAGGACCGAGGTGACTGACCGCTAGAAGGGCATGCCCCAGAGGGCGTACCATCTCTCGAGGTCGCTTTCTACCGGGATCTTCTCCTCTTCCATCAACGCGCCCAGACGCATCTCGGCAGCGTTGTCACGCTGCTTCTCACGGGCCAGAACGAATGGGTAGAAACTGCCGCGCTTCATGTTGTAGATCCAGTAGGCTTTCTTGCCCTCGTAGTCGAACCCGAAGACGGCGGCCAGCAGGCGGTCGCCGAAGCCATGTTCCGTAATGGTCTCACCGACCAGGTGGATGGTGGCCACCAGGTCTTCGAAGTTGCGGTCGTCCAGCACGACCCACCGCGTGCCGTGGCCGTCGTCGACGATCTCGTATCGCGTGCCCGTTGCACGGCCGCTGATTCTGAGGAGGTCCCGCAACTCCGAGTCAAGGCTCTCGAAGAAGCTGGACTCCACGGGATTGAACACGATGCCAGCCTTGTCCGTGAGGCGCAGGTCGGTCCTACCCCCAAGTGAGAATGCCGCAGTGATGATTGAGAAATACTTGTCCCGGTTGGACTTCCGCAGCCTGTTGCGGCCGAAGAGGACGCTTAGAATCCCCAAGCTGTTCTACCCTTCAGAGAGTGCTTCAAGACGCACCGCACGGAGCGCAGAGAGGTTGATTGTACCCTTTTCGCGCCTCTGCATTCCTTCTCCGCGCGCCTTGCGATTAGAAATCCATCTCTAGAATCTCCGTTCCATCTGGCGCTGCATGTCTTGCAGCCGCTGAATCCGTTTCTCTATCGGCGGATGGCTGGACATCAGAGCGGCCATCTTGTCGCCTTTGACGGCGTTGACGATGAGGAACGCATTGGCGTGTCGCACCTGCCGCAAGTCCTTGTCGGGAATGCGGTACATATCGTTGCTGATCTTGGACAGGGCCGACGCCAGTTGCATAGGCGCGCCGGTCAACATGGCGCTCCCCCGGTCCGCCGCGTACTCGCGGTAGCGCGACAGGGCAAGAATGATGATCTGGCTCAGGAAATAGATGGCTATGGTGCCCACGTAGACCGCCAGCATGACCATCATCGCGCTGCCGCCGCCTTCCCTGCGGCCGCGCCCACCGCCGCCAAACCCACCGAAGAGACTCATCCAGAACATCATCTGCATCATGTACCCAGCCGCGATTACGATGATGCCGGCCCAAGTGAGGACCATCACGTCGCGGTTCTTGACGTGGGTGAGTTCGTGAGCCAGCACCGCCTCTTGCTCTCGCTCATTCAGACGCGTCAGGAGGCCCCTGGTCACGGCCACCACGGCGTTCTTCGGATTGCGTCCGGTGGCAAACGCGTTGGGCACGTGGGTATCCATTATCGCCAGTTTCTTGGGCTTTGGCATGTCAGCCATCGCCGCGAGCCGCTCGACCATGGCGTGGAGTCTCGGTTCCTCCTGGGGCGTGACAACCCTGGCCCCAGTCGACATCAACACGATCTTGTCCGAGCCGAAGTACTGGAACAGCGCCATGACCACAGCGATGCCGAGTATGAAAACGGGGTGGATTCCGGCCCAGAACAGCAACCCGATGAAGGCTACGTACACCAGGCCGAGAAGGAACATGGTGAGCCCCATGCGTATGGCGAGCCCCGAGTCCCTACCGTAACTGCGTTGTCTCATTTCCTCACCTCCGACTCAAACCATACATTTTGGGTTAGAATGCCAACAGAACACAGGCGCGTACTCATCGTCTCTTGGTTTCTGGGGCGGCCCGTCAGTCAGACATCCGGCTTCGGCGGATAAGGCCCTCACCCCAGCGCTCTCCCGGGGGGAGAGGAAGCAACCCCTGACTCGTCGGGGTCGGGATGAGGGTAAATCATCGGTCCGTTAGCCAACACTCCTTTTTGATAGCCGAAAGACCCAGGACGCCTACTCGCCTAATTGTAGAACACAGGCACGTGGAAGTCACGCAGCGTGCCAGACTGTGGTAGTGTGGTGTTCTGTGTGTGGAAGCAACAGGGCGCAACTTGTGAAAGGAGGTCAGGGGCGAAGGGAATTCGCGGGGCGACCTGAAGGACGCGACCAATAGAGCGGCGCGGCGATTGCCGGAAGAAGCTACAAGTGGAGAGGTGGTGGGACCTATGCTGGGTGCGCCGGTGAGTGCTCAGGCTGTCTTTCACGTGAGCCGCAGCCTGGACGCCGAGGTCCGACGCAGGATTCCGCCCCATGACGGCACATCTATCGGGCCAGCAGTGGCAGATTGAAACGAAAGGAGAAAGCCAGGGAATGCAGAGACCCAGGATGATGTTCTACCACGACGGGCGCCATCCGCTAATATACATGTACGAGCCTCCGATGCAGAAAGAGGAATACGAGCAGGCGGTAGATGAGCTGGTGGGTACGCCGATCGAAGCCATAATGTTCTGCATGGGTGACGGTCGCACGGTCTTGCACGATACGAAGGTGGGCGAGTTGTGGGGGCACAACTACGAGAGATGGTCTCACCTGATATTCCGCCGCGCACACCAGAACGCAAAACACCTCATCGAGCAAGGCAACGATCCCCTTCGAGTTGTCTGTGACCGCGCTCATCTGAACGGCCTCTTGTTCTACACCACACTGCTTGTGCAGCAGGGCAGCGGGGAACGGGGGGTTGACACGCGAGGTTCGGACTTCCGCTTCGACAACAAGCACCTGGACATAGGCGCGAGCGGCGACCTGGACCCCAGTTGGCCCGGTTTCTCCTGCGCCGATTTCAAACACCCAGAGATCCGCGACGAGCGGTTTGCCCTGATTCAAGAGACTCTGACCAGGTATCCTGTCGATGGGTTCGAGCTACAGCTCAACTACCAGCCCTTCTACTTCCACCCCAACGAGGTAGAGACGGGGCGGAAGATCATGACCGAGTGGGTGCGACGCGTCTACGAGGCCGTGAAGGCAAGCGGCTCCGACCGGGAGCTTGTCGTCCGAATCCCCTCCAGCATCGAAGGCTGCCTATCGGTGGGGCTCGACCCAGTGGAATGGATCAAGCAGGGCATCGTCGACGTCATCATTGCCCAGAACTTCAGCGGCCCTGAGCTCGTTGACCAGATGTCGGACTTCCGGCCTCTGGTGGCGGCCGCCAAGGGCGCCGACACCCGCATTCACGCAGCGATTCAGAGCAACGTGGACTCAGACCGGGTTGCCCAGGCGCCCATCGAGATGATCCGCGCGGCAGCAACGAACTACTGGGCACAGGGGGTCGACGGTCTGTACCTGGCGCACTGGTTCGGCAACTGGCCCTACAAGGCGCCTTTCTACGAGAAGCTGCGCGAGCTACCGTATCCGGACGTCATGGCGCCCAAGGACAAGATCTACTACATCCCTACCATAACTGGAAGGTATTCTGAACCGGTGCTCGAGCCCGGCCTCAAGATGCAGCTACCCAGGGAACTGGCGCCGGGGAAGCCTGAGACCTTTGGGTTCACGATCTCGGACGACCTGCCTCGGTGGGGAAGCGTGGGACGCGTTCATGACGTAACCCTTCGACTGAGAATCATGGACGTGTCGGAGATCGACCGGCTGAGCTTCAAGCTAAACGGCCGAGAACTGCCAGACGACTTGTTACGTATGATTAACCAGATGTACCGAATGAGCGCTCCGCGATACAGGGTCGGCTCGGGCTACTGGTTCATCTTCAAGCTAGACCCCGACCACTGGCCGAACCGGGAGGGAAACACCGTCGAGGTGACTCTAGAGTACCGCGACCCCGCCCTGATTCCGAACGTCTCGGTGCGCGACATCGAACTGGACATCAAGTACCTGATGGGCAAGAACTTCCACAGGAGCTTCGTGGATGCGGATCTCGGTCCCTACGAGGTCTCGTCAGAATAGCAGCGAGGCGGGAGAAAGGAGTAGACGCGTCAATGACGAGACAGGAACGCGGGCACGGTGAGCGACGGATTACGGCAGCCAGTCGGCCCTGGGGGCACGGGTCGTCACGGTTACCGCAAGGCGCTCACGAATGCTTGCATCCCCTTGACACTGTGGGGCGTTCATGCTATCGTCTGCCCGTTGAGTAACGGCGTTCTCGGTCTGGATCTGATCATTTAGAAGGAGGTTGAATCCAATGGCAACGTGGTCGAATTCGAGAGTGTTATTTGCGTTGATCGTAAGTTTGGTTCTTGTCTTGGTCTTGGCGGCCTGTGGCGGAGATGAGGAGGAAGAACCTACCGTTGCGCCCGCGGCGCCGGCAGCGACCGTAGCGCCTGGGGCGCCGGCCCCGACCGCAGCGCCTGGGGCGCCGGCAGCGACCGTAGCGCCTGCGGCGGCGCCTGCAGCGACCGCAGCGGCACCGTTAGCGACGGCAGCGCCGGCGGCGCCGGCAGCGCCTGCGGCGCCAGTGGCCGTGGGTACGAAGCCTGCTTCCTGTGTCGTGAAGGGAGACATCGTAACCGACTGCCCGTTGCGCAGCCCCCACGAATGGGAGCCAGCGATGGACCAGCAGCCCGGTACTCCCTGGATGTACCACGAGGCGTATACCGGTCCGCCGCCGACGAAGTACTACGAGTCGCCGATGTCCTACCAGTTGGTCAAGCAGGGCAAGCTTCCTCCAGTCGAGGAGCGCCTGCCCGTTCCTGAGGATGTCGGTATCGTTGCCGGACCGGACGGTATCGGCGAGTACGGCGGCTATTGGCGGGACAGCACCGGTGGCAACTACATCGGCGAGTGGATCGTCGCAAGCTGGAACACCAGGGACTCCCTCGGGGGGACCAAATGGTTCCCCTGGGTCGGCAAGGACTGGAACGTCAGCGAGGACGGGACGAAGTGGACCTTCACGCTCCGCAGGGGCCTGCACTGGTCCGACGGCACCCCCTTCACGATTGACGACATCCGGTTTGCCTGGGAGGACAACAACTACAACAAGGACCTGAACCCGGTTGTTCCCCTGGAGTGGAGGGACCCCGTCACCGGCAACGATTCCAAGTTCGAGGTAGTGGACGACTACACCTGGAGCCTGACCTACGATACCCCTGTCTTCACGATCATGGAGTCCCGTTCGACGCCGAGCAACCTCTGCGGGCCGACTGCGTGGTGCTTCTACGCCCACCCGGCGCTTAAGAAGTACTATCCCCAGTACAGCAGCCAGGCGGAGGTAGACGCCTACATCGAGGAAGCGGAGGTGCTGGACTGGAAGAGCCTCATACAGGCCAAGTTCCACATTTACAACAACATGATAGAGATTGGTTGTATGGCGCCCTTCTGCGCCGTTGTGAACACGGATATGATGACTGAGTGGGAGCGCAACCACTACTACATGTTTGTGGACCCTGAGGGCAACCAGATCCCATACCTGGATGGGGTCGTAATGATGGCTGTTGAAGACCGCGATGTAGCGGTGTTCCGCGCAATGGCAGGTGAGTGCGATGGACGGACCTCTCCGTTCTCGACTGGAGAGCTCCCCCTGTACATCTCGAACATGGAGAAGGGAGACTACAGCATCTATCACTGGCCCAGCAGCGGCGGCTCCGAGCTTGCCGTCACCCTGCAGCAGACCTGGAACGAGGACCCTGTGATAGGCGAGCTCATCCGGACAAAGGACTTCCGCCTCGCGCTGTCCCATTCCATTAACCGTGTCGGGCTCAACGAGGCCGTGCTCACCGGTATCGGGACTGTCCAGAACAGGGTTCCGCGCCTGGACAACCCCTACTATCCGGGCGACCAATACAAGACCATCAACATCGAGTACGACCTGGCCAAGGCCAACGCCCTGTTGGACGGCATCGGTCTGACTCAGAAGGACAAGGATGGCTACAGGCTCCGGCCGGACGGCTCGGGCAAGCCAATCGAGTTGTTCCTCTACGCCGGCGACTTTCCGGCTGAGGTGCAGACTGTCGAGCTCATGCTGGCTGGATTCGACAAGGTCGGTATCAAGGGGCAGTACAAGGTCTTGGCCGCCGCTTACGCGGAGATTCGCAGCGGCGAGGAGTATGGCATAGTCAACCGGGACTGGGCCCCCTACCAGGCCAACCCGTGGATGGTGCAGTGGACCAGCCTTGCGGCTCTCGTGGAGGGCAGCCACGTCGCGCTAGACATCGGCAGGTGGTACGCGACCGCTGGCGCAAGCGGCATGGCGCCGACCGGCCCGGACCCCGCCTTCAAGCCGCTGGCGCAGCCCGGCAACTTCCCCGCCGACCCGTCCGGCAACATAAAGAAGCTTTCAGAGGCGTGGATTCAGGGCATCGCCTACTCCAACTTCGATCCCAGGAGAATCGAGCTGGGCAAGGACCTCTTCCGCATCAATGCCGAGGAGATGTTCACCCTCACCACGGTTGGCTTCTCCGGGATCTTCCGAGGCATCTTCATCACCCGGAACAACATGAGGAACAAGTCCATAACCCATGAGCGCGACCACAATGGCTTCACTGGGTGGGCCTACTTCTTCGAGGACGGCATGGACAACTACCACAATGCTGGCAACAGGTCGAAGTACTGCCAGAGCTGGGCTTTCGTCCAGGGTGGCATGCCGGTTTGCACGGACTAGATAGCTAGATGAAAACGGGGCCCCGACCTGTCGGGGTCCCGTTAGCTTGTGTCACCGTAGACCAAAGCTGTTGAGAGTTATAACCATGTCCGCGGCCTTTGCACCAGCGACGGCGCGCGGCGGTACAGAAGACAAGGGACCGGAGGCTGGCGTGCATCCACTGGCGCCTGCCCCGGTCCCTACGTCTGCTCCCGCACCTCACCCCCCTGCCCCCTACCGTCCTCTCTGCTACTGCACCTTGCCTACAGGTGTTCCCCTGGGAACTCTTGCGTCCTCTCCCTTCAGGGCCATGCATTGCCCGCAAGTCGTGTCCGGAGCCCCAACAGCTTCCTATCCCTTGAGGGCTTAGCAACTATCTCAGAACTGGACTTCGGAGGCGGTCATATCTTCCCTCTCCCGTTGTACAGACCGGACACATGGTAGACAGGTGTTCGGAGACATGGTAGACGCTTTTTCAATTGTGCTTAGTCAGAGCTCTTTGGTCAATCTGAGCGATCT
>SDBU01010470.1_pt1 | contig 10290 bp, 5 predicted proteins | sample 2277071 | NCBI WGS metagenome assembly SDBU01 (sample SAMN10397929, study PRJNA504765) | marine sediment metagenome | isolation source: marine sediment core GS08_GC12, 126 cmbsf | place: Arctic Ocean: Gakkel Ridge, Loki's castle | collected 2008 | reverse complement strand
GCCAAGAAGGATCCTCAAGATCAAAAGACCTTCTCTCAGCAATTGACTCTAAGATAATTTCGAGAAAGATATCTAAAGCACTATAGCGACTATTTCTATAGTTATCCGTAAATTTTGCAATAGATTCTTCAATAGTTTGTATTTTAAATTTAGCTATTATCATAAAGCTCTCTTTTAAATACACATAAAAACTTATAAGTCCGGAGCTCGACTGGATCTGGGGCATCCGCGATTTTTTACCCAATTATGATTAAACCTATAACAGACTTGGAGCCAAAATCAATACATTTTGAGACTTGATATTTTCAGACTTTCGATAGATTAACTTTGAGCTGCAACAGCAAGCGCATCCCCCGCAGATCTGTTGAGATCTGTTGAGCAGAGTGGGATCCCGCACAGGCGGTGCTGCAGGGAGCTTCAATACTAACAGACATTTAAGTATTGACAAAAATTGTTTTTGCAGGTATTTAATGCATACATTTGCTTCACAATAGCGAATGTTTGCAGGCCTTCCAACGAGGAGGGCCTTCATGTTTGGCCTGAAAGGAATTCTACCCTCCCTTCGCGGCTGCACCTTTCAGAGGCGAAAGTGTTTACTTGCCCGGATCAGTTTCTGTTCCTTTATGCCTAGACGCAGGGTTTTCCAAACTCTTATGAGAGTTCCAGGAAACGTTTCTATCGGATGCAGTCGGCTTTAACGGCCTTACCCGACCACTTGTCGTGACGCCGGAGCCGAATAAAATCTGACAGGCTATAGGTTGATGGCGTCGTAAAAAGTCTCATCTACTACGCCTTGTATATGAACCCTGGTCGCCTACGGCGCCGCCAAAGGCGGGTAAACCTTTTTACTTAGCCATCTATAGTTGAATTAGTGACTTTTTACGAGGTCATCAAAGGTTGGATAACATTATAAAACATTAAAGGAGATACGACTAATGGCACCCAAAATAGATATAGACGACCTGATGGCAATGCTTCCCTACCAGAGGAAAAAAGGAAAATGGAAGAGCCTTCAATTAGACTGGAACAAAGAGTGGGAGCGGTTTGACGCCAAAAAGCTTTTTGAGTTTGACCTTTCCACAATTCCAGAAGATAAATTAAGCGCAGCTCAAAAGCGTAAAGAGGCCACCCTGGACGGCAACCATGCAGCGCTGTCCGTCCTTACCCGGGTGGTTGACGGACTCTGCGGGTACCCTATTACGCCGTCTACACCCATAGCCGAGTCTTTTGCTAAGGCTTCCGCTGAGGGACAGAAAAATCTGTTCGGCACCGAACTGATGTATTTTCAGCCCAGCGACGAGCTTTCCGCCATCGCAGCCGTTGAGGCCATGGCATGTCAGGGTGGTCGGTATGTGGATAACACCTCTTCCCAGGGTCTGGTGTTAAAGACCAAAAATCTCTTTTCAGTGGCGGGCAAACGGCTGCCGGTGATCATGACCGTTATGGCCCGGGAGGTGAATAAGGGCTCTTTAAGCATTCACTGCGGCCACAACGATTTTTACGGTGTTCGCAATACCGGCTGGGCCCAGCTTGTCGCCGAAGATAACCAGGAATTTCACGATTTGCTGCCCATTGCGTTCAAAACTGCTGAAATGCGCCAGGTCATGCTGCCGTTTATGGTGATCGGTGACGGGTTTATTAAGTCGCATGCCCTGGAAGACATAAATTTGCTTTCGGACGATTTTCTGAAGTATTTTGTTGGCCTGCCGAATCGGCTGTATCAGCCCGATTTCGAGCAACGCTACCTCACCGGCACCTTTACCGACACCGATCTGACCATGGAAGGCCAGGTAGCCCAGGATTTTGCCTATCGCTTTGTCAAGCGGGGCGTAATTGCGGCCATGAACGTGATGAACCAAATCTTGGACACCAACCATAAAGTGGTAGAATGCTATCGCACCGAAGATGCCGAAATGGTGGTGGTCGTGCTGGGATCGGCTGTCGGAGTTCTCAAAGATGTTGTTGATTACTACCGGGATGTACAAGGCTTGAAAGTAGGAGTGGTGCGACCGGTGCTTTTCAACCCGCCCTGCTACGAGGAGATTGCTTACGGTGTGCGCAACGCCAAGGTCATTACCGTGATGGAGCGGACCGGCATGGTCCACAACCAGCTCCTGCTGGCCGACCTGCAGGTGGCGTTACAGTTGTCTCAGCGAGCCTATCGCGAAGGCAAGGAAGAGCACAGAGTCTACGCCCGCGATTATATGCCCACCCTTTTGCGGGGTGTTTACGGTCTGGGCAGCAAAGATTTCAACAAATACGATGCCGCCGCGGTCATAGAAAACATGAAGGCCTGTTTGGAGAAAAAGCGGGACGATTTTGTCCGGGACTTTTTCTCAGGTATTGAAGGCCCCTACACGCTGAAACCTGCCAAGCTTCCGGAATATAAAGACCGCGAACTGGGAATGACCTTTATCGGTATCGGTGCCGAAGGTGTCAAGACCGCCCTGGAAACCGCAGCGGTGATTTATGTCGAAGGGGGCGACAACGGCCGGCGCCACATCCAGTCCGGCGCCCGCTACGGAGCGGCCAGAAAGGGTGCTCCGGTATTCATGAATCTTCGAATCAGTGATAGTCCGGTTCGCAATGCTTCGGAACTTACCGAGCAGGATGTTCTGGCCTTTTTCAACGATAAGTTCTTGTCCGGTGAAATTTTGCGTGAGTATGTAGGCGGCCTCAATCAGGATGGACTGCTGGTTGTCAACAGTCCCAGAACTAAAGATGAGATTCTCGAGTCGTTTCCGGCGGAAATACGCCGGCAGATTGCCGACCGAAATATTAAGTTGGTTGCCGTGGACGCCACTAAGGCAGCCTTGACACACATTAAGCGCAATCTCCCTGGCGCCATGATACTTGGCATTATCAATAAAGAAATTGGAATATTTACTCCCGATGACTTTGAAACAAGATTTAAAAGCATCATGCAAGAAAAGCTGGGGGACAGAAAAGGTCTTGAGATTATCGAATCAAACGTTGCCCTGCTAAGGGAAGGCGCCCAGCAGGTTGACTCCACACCGGATCAGGGGCTTAAAGCATTCTCAACGGCATCCGACAGCCAGACTCAAACGACACCCATGCCCGAAGATTTCGGGCAGGAATACGGAACCGCCGGTCTTCCGGTTACGATGACTGAAAAGGATGAACTGGGAACCATCAAACCGGTGAATCTGATGGAGGATTTTCAGGGAACGTTTCGCCAGGAGATGGTGGAGCCGCTCATGGAAGGAAAAAAGGTTCCCTGGGACCGGTTTATCCCCATGGTGCCGGCCGGTACCAGCAAATATAAGGACGTGAGCTACATGGGGGCCCAGATTCCGGTCTGGGATGCCACCAAATGCATTGCCTGCGGCATGTGTGCCGCGTCGTGCCCCGATTCGGCCCTGCATTCCACCATCACGGACAAACCGATTCCCGAAGGTGCGGCTCCGTATTTTAAAATCTTTAGAAAACCTCCCAAGGGAATACCCTGGAAGCGTTTCGCACTGAACATCAACGTTGTATTAGATCGCTGTAAAGGCTGCGGGATCTGTGATAAGGTCTGTCCGGTGGACGCCTTTAAGATGGTTGAAAAAACGCTGGCAGACCCCCACGACTTTTTCCCCGAAAAATACCATGATCTGGACAATACCTACGATGCGGCCCAGTATGTGGACCGCATGCCACTGAACCACCAGGTGCTGTTTGTATTTTCCAAACTGTATCCGGGCAAGCACACCCTGTGCCCGGGGTGCGGTGAAGGCACCATCAACCTTTTGACGTTCTTTGCCCTGGAAAGTTTGCGCAACAGCCCCAAAGGGATCGAGACGTTCTATCAGGGGATTAAGGTTCTCTCGGATAAAAACAAGCGGGTCATCGAGCACATGATCGACCGCGGATTCACCATCTACACCATCAATGCCACCGGTTGCAACCAGGTTTCGGAGCTGGTCAATCCTTACAACGCGCGGATTTACCAGTCGGGTCACTATGGTTTCGGTACGGCTTCGGCGGCAGCGCTGGGGTCCAAATTCGCCCTGGATCAGGCCTACACCAACGGTTTCAACGATGTGTTGACCAAAATCATTGTTTTTGCCGGCGACGGTGCCATCTACGACATCGGTAACGGTCCTTTCAATTACGCCCTGGGCGAAAACTACGATATCACCTGGGTCATATACAACAACGAGGGCTACATGAACACCGGTGCCCAGAAATCCGGGGCCACCCGCTACGGGTGCGACCGGAGCACATCGCCCGTGGGGTCCAAATATGCCGGCAAGACGACGCTGCACCGGCGCATCATCGCCCAGGCCACGGCGATTTCCCACGTGTATGCGGCCAAACTTACCGTCGATAATCCTTTTTACGCTATCAGGATACTAAAGGAGGCCATCGCCTACTGCGGCCCGTCGGTAGTGGAATTTTTCTCCTACTGCTCCCAGGGTCATCAAAGCTATGACTGGGCCGGCCCCTTAATCTCCAGAATGATGAATGAGGCCAGAAACTGGCAGATCCAGGTCCGAAGACCGTTTCAGAAATTGGACATCTCGGCCAACCCGGACCCGGACAAGGTCTTCCCAACCAAAGGGAAATCCTTCAAAAAAGGCATCAAACGAGATCCGGCTACTTTCCACGATGCGGCCAGCATGCTGGGACAGTTCAAACCGCATCTGATATCCCAAGAAGAGGGTGAGGTTCCGGAGCTTATTCAAGTGAACGAGACGGTATCTCTTTTCAGGTGGCTCCGCAACCAATACTTGGCCGGCTACCGTGATTCCATGCCGACGGAGGAAGATGTTGAACGCCTGATCAAGGAGCAATACGAGGACTAACAAAAAAACTACGGCGAGAATGTAAACCAGGGGGCTTCGGCCCCCTGGTTTGTTTCGGCTTCAAAATGTTGAATCGAGCCCATTTTGTTTACGATCAATTAGGGTTTTAGCCTTGGGAGGATAGCCACTTTCCCCTTAAACACAGGGCCCATTTTCCGTTATCCAGCTTGTTGGCAATACTGGTCGCCAACTCAAACATGCGGGTATTTATATCCGAAGCCTGTTCGGCCTTGGCATAAACCTGCCTGGCCCATGTGTTATCCCCAAGATGTCTCAAGATGCTTTCGGCCAGATAAATAAAATCTCTTGTTTTTGAGAACTTATTTTCAGCAGATCTGAGTATCTGTCGGAGGAGGTCATTGTCACCCGTTTGCTTCACGACGTTGGAAATCAGGTTTGCGTAGTCGTCCCGATTATGGCACTTGGCTTCAGCCTTATTATAGATGGATATTGCCCACTCCTTATCAGACATAATATCAAACACAGCCCCTGCTACAACGATGTCTCCGAAAATGTCCTGACTCTTCTCAACAGCACTGCCCAAAAGGTTTTTGGCCCAGTCTTTATCACCTAATTTTACCAAAACAATGCGGGCTAGTTTGATAAAATCCGTCTCTTTTTCACATTGTTCTTCTAACCCCGCATAGATTTTCTTGACCCATTCCGTGTCATTCAGGGTGGCGGTTATTCCATCAACCAGATTGTTAACTTTGTTGGTATCATCGCATTTTTCGAGCTGTTTTTCATAAATTGCTTGTACCCAATCCGTTTCGTTGAGATCAGCATGAATAGCCGTGGCAACATCGAGATATTCAGGAAAATAGGTACATAATCCTTCAGCTTTTTGGTAAAGCTTCCTGGCATAATGCGTGTCAGCTGTTTTCTCGATCACTTCATGCGCCAGGACAGATATGGATTTGCTTGTTTCGGATTCTTGTTCCCGCCTGACAAATTTACTGTAAAGATCTTTATGAGTCTCCCGTTTTTCGAGTTGATCATTAACGGCATCGATCCACTTCTGATCGTCGGCGTACTTGATGACGGCATCGGCGGTCTTTTTAAAGTCATCCGCTGTCTTTACGAATTGTTCGGCCCGTTTTAACTCGTCAAATGCGCCTTGTTTATCATTTATTTCGTCGGCCAGGGCGATTGCGACCGCTACCAGTTCACTGGAATGCTGGGTAGTGCCGGCGGCCTTTTTGTATACACCACCGGCAAAATCAGCATCACCAGTATCTTTAAAGGCGGCTTGGGCCAATTGGACAAAATTGGCATAGTCGCTAAATTTCGTTTCCGCAGTTTTGTATACGCTCAGCGCCAGGTCCTTATCACTAAATTTGCTCATCAGCGATTCGGCGAGTTTCATCAAATCATCGCCGCTTTCGAGCTTTGCTTCAGCTTTTTTATAAATTGCTTTGGCATATTCTTCATCTTCCAGATCAGCTACGGCAGACTCGGCCAATTTGATGAGTTCAACTCCGGAATCAAGTGCATTCTCGGCTTTCTCATAAATGGATTTCGCCAGATTTTTATCGGCAAGATTATCCAGAACGCCTTTGGCAACCACCCCAAAATCCTCTCCGGTTTTGCATGCTTCCATAGCCTTATCGTAAACTTCCTGGGCCCAGTCTTTATCGTCAAATACGTCAATCACGCTCTGGGCATATTCAATGTAGTCCGCAGAGGTGCTGCATTTTTCCAGGGCCTTGTTGGCGGTCTCTTTGGCCAGGTCCGGGTCTGAGAGGGCCGCGTTGATGCTTTTGCTGAGATCCAGGAAATCTTTTACCTTTACGCACTTGCCCTGGGCGGCGGCAAATATTTCTTTGGCGGCTTCGGCATCGCCCAAGTCTGATGCTGCTTTGCCAAGGTTTGCGAACTCCTGGGAATTCATACAATAATTCCTGGCTTGCAGCAGACATTCATTTAATTTCTCTTTGTTTTCCAGCACCTCCGATGCACACTTTGCAAGGGCTATAAACTCATCAGCGGTTTCCGCCCATTCCGCAGCTTCTTCAATGAGGCTTGTGGCCCAATCCTTATCAGACAATTCATTAACGACTTCCTGGGCTAATTCGATATAATCTTCAGTAACCTGGCACTCCTCTGCTTTTGCTTCCAATGCTTCCTTTGTCGCCATTTTCCCCTCCTTTTTGGTTCCTCTAGACTAAAATCTTTGTGTCTACGTTTAAAACTTCGAACTGCAATAGCGAGCACATTCCCCGTAGCTTGCTGCGGGGTTAACGAGCGAATCTTAAATCAACAGAATCCCTTACAGTCACTGCGAAGCACTGCCGCAAGGCAGAACATTCCCTGCGGCTTGCTGCAGGGAGCTTCAATGTTTTACGGGAAGCGATAATACCTTATTCATTGGGGCCGGGCAAGCACAAAAAACAGTTTTTAGGGGCCGTGTGCACACGACATCCCCTTTTCAAAATCTGAATTTACTAAAAATGGTATTTACAGATTAAAGCGTCAATGCTATTAACCTGCACGCATCTAACTCCTATAAGTGAGAGATTTCAGCGAGGAGAAGCATGAGTATATTTAAAATCCACCCCATCGTCATGGGAACCAAGATATTTGATAAGGGCATGATGACCTACCAGCATCATTACGGAAAGCAATGTACCATCCCCATCTACTGCTGGTACCTGCAAGGGGGTGACCGCAGGATTCTGGTAGATACCGGAGAGATGCACCCGATTCAGTCCCCAGACCGGGAAAAGGCCATTGACGGCAAAATCTACACCTTTGAGGAAGGGCTGGCTCGCTGGGATCTGGCACCGGAGGATATTGATCTGGTGATCCATACTCATTTGCACAACGACCATTGTGAAAACGATTACAAATGTACCAACGCCACCTTTATAACCCACCGCAATGAAATTGAAAGGATTCACGACCCCCATCCGCTTGATTTCCGCTATCTGGAAGATTACATCGAGGACGTAGAAGAAAACGGGCAGATTCAGGTTCTGGATGGTGATGCCGAAATCGTGCCGGGAATTCGGGTGGTGCATACACCGGTTCATACCGCAGGCGGCCTGACGGTTTTCGTGGATACGCCGGGCGGCAAGGCCGCCATCACCGGTTTCTGTGTCATCATGGAGAACTTTTTCCCGCCCAATGAAATCAAGGCCATGGAAATGGATGTCATCCCACCGGGCACCCATGTGAATGTATACGAGGCCTATGACATCATGCTGAAAATCAAGGACAGAGCCGATGTCCTGATTCCGCTGCACGAACCCCGATTTGCCGCTGTGGAGACCATTTCGCGATAAAGATTGCACCTCCCAGAGGATTTTTTGCGCCTTTACAAACACTTTCGACAATCTCATCATTGAAATGATCAATCAAAATCATCGTCTGTATAGAAATTAGCAATTTTACATAAAAGCCTTCCTTATATATACATGTTTTTTAAAGGGCGGTATAAACGGCACAGCGAGCGCATTCCCCGCCCTGCCGCCGGCGGGACTGCAGGGAGCTTCAATACTACAACTTTAGCGCTTGATGTATTGTAATTCTTAAAACTCCTTACCGGGGTAAACCAAAATCGGGTACTCCCGCCGGGGCAGAGCCTGGGCTCGGATCTTTGCTACTATGGAGTTGTTCGGTTTGTACAAAAGGAGCGTTTCGTGGCGAAATGGAATATTTTTAAGAAGCCGACTTTACTGAGTCTGTCGAAAACCTGCGGGTGAGCTGCCAAAATCGACCCGGTCGGGCTCGGTGAACTGTTGGCAAAGCTGCCGAAGAACCATGACCCCAATCTTCTGGTTGGAATTGAGACCGGTGATGACGCCGGTATTTATCGTCTCAGCGACGAAATTGCTATCGTAACCACCGCCGACTTTATCACGCCGCCGGTCAATGATCCCTATCTGTACGGCCAGATTGGAGCGGCGAATGCGATCAGCGATGTATATGCCATGGGCGGCCGTCCGCTTACCTGTCTTAATTTGGTTTCTTTTCCTTCCAAAAAACTGGCACCGAAGGTTCTGCACGAAATCGTTGCCGGTGCCTTGAGTAAAATTACCGAAGCCGGCGCTGTTTTGGCCGGCGGGCACAGCATTGAAGATGACGAACCCAAGTTCGGGCTGGCGGTCACCGGAATTGTGCATCCAAAAAAATACTGGGCCAACAGCGGGGCACAGCCGGGAGACATCCTCATCCTGACAAAACCGATCGGTTCCGGTGTCATCTTCAACGCCAATTTGAAAAAATGGGTTTCAACACCCGCCATGGATGAATGCCTAGCAACGATTACAACTCTCAATAAGACCGCAGCAGAGATAATGCAAGGTTTCAAAGTGCATGCCGCCACTGATATTACCGGATTCGGGCTGGCAGGACATGCCTTTGAAATGGCCGCTGGCTCAGATGTCCGGCTGGAGATCAGCATGGATGACATCCCCATCATGCGCGAGGCGCTTGCCATGTATAAAAAAGGGATGAATACCGGTATGAATGCTTCCAACTGCCGGCTGGTGTCTAAAAATATGAGATTTGAAAAGGACCTGCCGGCCTGGCACCAGGAAATCGTTTATGATCCTCAGACCAGCGGCGGATTGCTGGTTTCCGTACCTGCAAGCGGCAGTGAGAATATGCTGGAAGCGCTAACAAATGCCGGAGTTGATCAGGCGCGCATTATCGGCCATGTCACCGCGCGCCAGGATGAAGTTTGTCTGGTTTTTAGTTAGTTTCCATCCATAAATAAATTTGAGCACTAAGCAGTTTCCGATTCATAAATGAGGGATTTTTTCGATGAGCAAGGCCGCACAAGAGTTTTCGCCCGAGGCGTACTTTAAGTACGTCGAGGGCGGAAACCCACGGAGAACGCCGCTCATCGGAAAAATAGCCATTTATGGATGGAAACTAGTTAAGTTGCAACGTTTAATCTCTTTGCGAGCCGCCGGTGCTCTTGGGGTGTAATCCATTCTACCTGCAAGTAATTCAGGATTTGGGCTTCCGCAAAGCCGATTCTTCGGGCTTCTTTTACTGCAAGCGCATAAGCATCTATTTCCGTAGGCCGATCGACATAGGCTTTGGTCTTGTCATACAGGTCGAGTCCGTCCCGCCGCTGCCTGACATGTACAAGTTCATGAATGATGTCAAGGTACAGTATTTCGGTGTCGGATTGTTGTAGATGGTTGAGGCCGATGGTTATGGACCCATCCTGGTTATCGACGGACATTTCGTGACGTCTGCTGATTATGATAACATTTGTGTTGGCAATGACATCCTCGATTTCCTGTTTGCTTCGAAAAATTTCCGCAAGGATCGATTTTGCTCTAATTTCGGGGAATATATCGGCTATTTTATACTGACCGGGTGTTAACCGGCGGTTTATTTGAATCATGGTTATCCCAAATCTCATTTTCTTAAGTAAGGTTTCGGCTGTATCCATCCGTCCGTATCGCCGTCATAAAACCATTTGTCCGGAAACCCCCGGCGTCTTAGAAAAGTAGGGCTTTCC
>SDBU01010469.1_pt1 | contig 10290 bp, 10 predicted proteins | sample 2277071 | NCBI WGS metagenome assembly SDBU01 (sample SAMN10397929, study PRJNA504765) | marine sediment metagenome | isolation source: marine sediment core GS08_GC12, 126 cmbsf | place: Arctic Ocean: Gakkel Ridge, Loki's castle | collected 2008 | reverse complement strand
AGCAGTTGACGGCATAGATTTGACGGTGGAGCCGGGTGAGATCTACGGATTTCTTGGGCCCAACGGTGCGGGAAAGACGACAACAGTCTTGATGTTGACGACACTCTTGCCTCCAACCGCAGGACGCGCAACGGTGGCGGGCTTCGACGTTCAAAACGAGGGACCGAAGGTGCGTGAGATGATCGGGGCCGCTCTACAGGAGGCTGCTCTCGACCCACTGCTCACAGGGCGCGAGCACCTGCGCCTGCAGTGCGCACTGCAGGGTCTGCCAAAAAGGGATCGTGAATCACGAACCAAGGCGCTCTTGACTCAGGTTGGTCTGTCCCAGGCCGCTGATCGCAGGGTCGGTGGCTACTCGGGTGGCATGAAGCGCCGACTTGATCTGGGGCTTGCCCTGGTCCACCGCCCGTCGATCCTTTTCCTGGATGAGCCGACAACTGGGCTCGATCCTCAAAGCCGAGCCGCTCTCTGGAAGGAAGTGCAGCATTTGGCGAAGGATGAGGGTGTGACCGTCTTCCTGACGACCCAGTACATGGAGGAGGCGGACAAGTTGGCCGATCGTATTGCGATCATCGATTGCGGTCGTATCGTCAAAGAGGGAACTCCAGCAGCACTGAAGGCCAGCATTGGAAAGCCGACGGTCGAGGTTCGTCCCGCAGACAGCGAGAACCTGGACGCAGTTGAACAGATACTGTGCCGGGTGGGTGAGCGCTGCGCCAGCTCAGAAGGAACCGCGTCGGCGCGACTCGAAGAAGGTGTTGAAACCCTTTCTGAGATCATCAGGCAGCTTGACGCGGAAGGCATCAAGATTGAAGAGTTGGAGCTGCACACACCGTCTCTTGACGACGTGTTTCTGGCCGAGACAGGACACAAACTTGAAGGGGCTGGGGTCGAAGACGTTGGCTCCGGAGATGAGGCCGAACCGGCCTCACGCCATCGCGAGTGAACTCCAAACTCTCAACCCAAATTGCCTTCATCGGGTTGCGTGCGATCAGGCGAACGTTGAGGCAGCCGGTCAGCATCGTGTTTCCAGTGGTATTCCCTCTGGCCGTGCTGGCGGTCAACGTCGGCGGGCTTGCCGAGACTCCACGGCTGATGGGCTTTCCCACCGACAAGGTGATCAACTTCGTGCTCGCATTCACATTTATTCAGGGAACGCTGAGTGTTTCGCTCAACTCTTCCACAGATATCGCACGCGATATTGAAACCGGTTTCATGGACAGGCTTTCGCTCACGCCGATCCGCCCGATGGCACTTCTGTTCGGCCAGCTTGCCGGTGCGTTGATGATGGCTATGGTGACTGCAATTACATACATACTGGTCGCGCTGGTTGCCGGCGCAACCATTAAGTCGGGCATCCTGGGCATACCGGTGCTGATCGCACTGACCATCATTATCGCATTCGCCTTCAGCTCGCTCGGGGCGCTGATCGCCACCCGCGCCGGGTCCGGTGAGGTGGTGCAGGGGCTGTTTCCCCTGATGTTCGTGACGCTTTTCTTCTCAACAGCGATACTGCCGCTCGACCTGATCGAGACCGACTGGTTCCGTTTTGTCGCAACCATCAATCCAGTCTCGTACATGATTGACGGCATCCGCAGCCTGTTCATCACCGGTTGGGATGTCAGCAAGCTGCTGGTGGCCCTGGGGGTTGCGCTGGGGATAGCGACTGTGTCACTTATCGGTGCGGGAATGGGGCTCAAGAAGAGGATGGCGCGCACATGATCAACCGCAAGACACGCTCAGTGGCGTTCGGTATCGCCAGACGGGGAATCCGGATACTGGCAACCAATCCCTCCATCTTTCTCCCTTCGGTCATTTTCCCGCTGTTTTTTCTGGCGACATTTGCCGGTGGTCTTTCGCGCATCGGCACGATTCCCGGCTTTGACTTCGCGGCCGGTTTCACGGCGTTCGAATACATATTTGTGCTGCTGCAAGCGGTCTCTTTTGCCGGGGTCTTCACCGGCTTTGCCATTGCGCGCGACTTTGACAGCGGCTTCGCGCGCAGGTTGCTGCTGGCGGCGCCGAATCGCAGGGGCATAGTCGTCGGCTACGCACTGACGTCGCTCGCCAGGGCGACGGTGAGTGTGACGGTGGTGACGATTGCCGCCCTGCTCGGAGGCATGAACGTGCTCGGCAGTGGTATCGACATGTTGGCCCTGGTTGGGCTTGCGATCCTTATGAACCTGTCGGCGACGCTCTGGTCGACCGGAATCGCGATGAGGTTTCGAACAATCCAGTCAGGCCCCCTTATGCAAATTCCTGTTTTTCTGGTCCTTTTCATGGCGCCTGTGTACGTGCCGCGGGCCCTGCTGCAGAACTGGATCGAGGCGGTCGCATCCGTAAATCCCACGACTTACGTCCTCGAGGCCGGTCGCTCACTGATCTCAGGCTCACCGTCGGAGGTGGGCATTGCCTACGTGCTTGCTGCGGCGATGGTCGTCCTATTTACCGTGTGGGCGTTGCGTGGCCTTCGAAAAGCCGAGCAACAGGCTTGAGTCGCTGAGAAATCGGTGAGCGTTTAGCAATTGGATCTTCGACCGCGGGCCAGCTACTCCAAAATGTTTCCCTCTGCGGGGATCGGGTGCTCCTTGAGCAGCTTGGCGAAGTGCCATAGATTGTGTGCCGCCCACTTGGTCGTGCGCTTGGTGTAGGCGGAGTCCTTGCCCAGCTCGAGGTAGGAAGGGCCGGGGCCGGCCTCACCAACCCAGTAGGTGTCGACATTCGGCGGGATCGTGCAGCCCAGGTGCATTAGGTTGAAGCAGATCGACTCACCGCAGTCGTGGGCACCGTCCTCGTTTCCTGTGACAACGACTCCGGCGACTGTGTTGTACAGCGGGTACTGCCCAACATCGTTGCGCTCGTTGTACGTGCCGTCAAGCCGTTCGAAGACCTGGGAGGCAACGCTGGATCGATGGCCGAACCATATCGGGGTGCCGATTATCAGGATGTCGGCAACTTTGACCTTCTCGAGGATTCCCGGCCACTCATCGCCCTCACCTTCGTCGGAGGTGACTCCAGGCAGGATGTTGAAATCGACGGGCCGGAGCATCTCACACTCGACTCCCTTCTCTTCGAGAATCGAAAAGACGTTATTGATAAGTGCCTCCGTGTTAGATACCTCCGGGGATATTTTCAGAGTGCAGTTGAGTGCAAGTGTCTTCAGTTTCACCGGTACAAACCTCCCTGGTACGTGTTTTGATTTCTGTAAGACTTTCAGTTCTTGTGTTTGCTGTAAAGTTTGACCCCAATGCCGAGTGAGAAGATGCTGCGACGAATAGGTGTGATCTTGATTACCGCGACGGCTGTTGTTGCCGGCTGCGGGGCGGGCAATGATTCGAACGGCTCTGGCTCCAAGGGCAGTGACTCTGCAAACGGTGCCGAAGCATCGCAGCCGACTGCGAACACTGCGGCCAAGAAGGGGCTCAAGCTGGTACGTATAGGCAACTTCGACGCGCCGGTCTATGTTGCGTCACCACCTGGTGATAAGCGTCGGATATTCATAGTCGAGCAGCCCGGGAGAATAAGGGTCATGCGAGGCGGGAAGCTGCTCAAGCGGGCCTTCCTGAACATCCGGAGCAAGGTGAGCTACCAAGGGGGTGAAGATGAGCGGGGACTTCTTTCGATCGCATTTGCTCCCGATTATCAAACATCGCGCAAGTTCTACATCAACTACACAAACAACAGCGGCGACACCCGCGTGGTCGAGTATCAGACATCCAGCAGTAACGCCGACAGGGCAAACAAAGGCTCGGCTCGCGTACTGCTGAAGATCAAACAGCCTTACGCGAACCACAATGGCGGCCAGCTCCAGTTTGGTCCCGACAAGCTGCTCTACATAGGGATGGGCGACGGAGGTGACGGCGGTGACCCAGACAACCACGCCCAGCGGCTCAGCTCGTGGCTCGGCAAGATGTTGCGCATCGACCCGGCGCCGTCCGGTGGCAAGCCCTACACGGTTCCAAGCTCTAACCCATTTGTCGGGAAAAGCGGGGCGAGGCCCGAGATCTACTCGTACGGTCTGCGCAACCCGTGGAGGTTCTCGTTCGACAGCAAGACGAAAGCCCTCTACATAGGCGATGTCGGTCAGAATAAGTACGAGGAGCTCGACTACACGGCAGACGGCAAAGCAAAAGGTGCCAACTTCGGCTGGTCGGTATACGAGGGTCGCTCTAGGTACCGCGACGATATAAGCGCGCCGAACTCGATCAAGCCCATTCTGATTACAAAGTTGAGCGTTGGGAACTGCTCGATTATCGGCGGCTACGTGGTGAAGGACAAAAACGTTTCAGCGCTTAAGGGCCGTTACGTCTTCGGGGACTATTGCAAACCAAGCTTGCGCAGCCTAAAGGTCAAAAACGGCAAGGCGACCTCGCAAAAAACTTATAAGCTGAAGGTGAGCCGGCTCTCGTCGTTCGGTGTCGATGCCCGCAATCGAATCTACGCCACCTCGCTTGACGGCCCGGTGTATCGCATCAGTAGTCGCTAGAACCCGTTTCAACGATTGAACAGCGACTAGCATCCGGGATAAGAGCCCTTCCCTATAGTCAAGCTCTTCATACGCAGGAGACCGTTATAGAAAGCGCAACCACATCCAAACACCCGCGCCGTACAATCGGCGGGTTGCTCAGAAACTGGGGAAGAGTCCTGCGCACTGCAACCTGCACGGATCCCGACTTCGTCTCCCGCTGGTTGATCATCACACGCGCCGCAGTCTTTCCGATGACCATCATCTCGGCGGCAATTGGAGGACTGCTGGCCGCCGGAGAGCATGAGTTTTCATGGGGTCCGTTCCTACTGGTCGTCGCCGGGCTGTTGCTTGCGCATGCGGGCAACAATATGGTCAACGACTACGTGGACGTGAGGCAAGGGGTGGACACCGACGACTACTACCGCTCCCAGTACGCACAGCACCCTGTCCTGGATGGACTGATTTCTATCAAGGGGCTGCTTCGGGCTGCGATCGCCGCGAACGTAGCCGGTCTTGCAATTGCCGCCTGGCTTTTTACGATCCGTGGCTGGCCGGTACTTGCCTTTACCGCCGCCGGTCTTTTTATAAGCATCTTCTACGTCGCCCCACCGTTAAAGCTCAAGCGCCGCGGCCTCGGTGAGCCTGCGGTAGTTGCCGTCTGGGGCCCTTTGATGATTGCGGGCACTTACTTCGTGACCGCGGGAGAGCTGCCCGGCTGGGTCTGGCCGGCAAGCATCCCGTACTCACTACTTGTGGCCGCGGTCCTTTTTGGCAAGCACCTGGACAAGTATGAGGCCGACAGGGAGAAGGGGATCGGTACCCTCGTCGTGCGTCTTGGCGAGAGGCGAGCACGACGGATCACGCGGTTGCTGATTACAGCGTTCTTTTTATCAGTAATCGCGATGGCAATTCTACTCACACCCTGGGTCTTGATTGCTTTCCTTACTTTGCCTGGAACGATCAAGATACTGCGTGTCTTTTCAAGTCCGATGCCCGAAAGCCCACCGCCTGACTACCCGGTCTGGCCGCTCTGGTACGTTGCACATGCGTTCGTGCTGGCGCGAAGAGCTGGCTTGGGGCTGGTGCTGGGCCTGGTGATGAACCTTCTACTGCCTTTATCTTTATAGAAATTGAACGAGCGGAGACTTAACTTCTGGGGTTGGGGCTACGAGGACGAGTGGCCGACCGGGCAACAACTATCGGCTCTTTCCGAGGGCCTTAGGCAACACATTGGCTTTGGTAGCGATGAGTTGGAGCTGCCAGTCCGCCTCGACCAGATCGAGCTTCCAAGTCCCAAGCTAAAGCCGCCTACGGCGCTCGCCAAGATCTGCTCCAGTACGGTGTACGATCGCGTTACACACGCCTACGGGAAGTCCTACCGGGATGTAATTCGGGCCTTCAGGGGACGGTTCGACCATCCTCCAGATGTTGTTGCATATCCAAGCAACGAGCGCGAGGTGGAAAATCTGCTCGAATGGTGCGTGGATCAAAGCGCCGCCGCGATTCCGTTCGGAGGGGGGACGAGTGTGGTTGGCGGAGTCGAGCCGGCTGTGGGGGACGGTTACGCGGGGACCGTGTCGATAGATCTCAAGCGGATGGACCAGGTGTTGGACGTCGACTCCGTATCTCAGGCCGCACGCATCCAGGCCGGAGCTACCGGCCCGAAGCTGGAGGATCAACTCAAGCCGCACGGCTTGAACCTTCGCCACTATCCACAGTCTTATGAGTTCTCAACGCTCGGCGGCTGGATCGCGACCCGATCAGCCGGTCACTTTGCGACACTTAACACGCACATCGACGAATTCGTCGAGTCCCTTCGTGTGCTGACCCCCGAGGGCCTGTGGGAGTCACGACGCCTCCCCGCCTCAGGTGCCGGCCCGAGCCCGGACCGACTGCTCGTAGGCTCAGAGGGAACTCTTGGCGTGATAACGGAGAGCTGGGTGCGCGTACATGCACGCCCAGAGTATCGCGCCTCCTCTGTCATGCATTTTCCCGACTTCAAATCCGGCTCGCGGGCGGTGCGTGAGATAGGACAGGCCGGCCTATACCCGGCCAACTGCAGGCTTGTCGACCCTGTTGAGGCAGCGCTGACCGGGACGGGTGGGGGAGACCGCGCGGTGCTGCTTCTTTCGTTCGAGTCCGCGGACCATCCGGTGGATGAGTGGCTGTCAGTCGCTGTTGAGCGCTGCCGTGAGCACGGCGGTACCGAGGCGAGTAACGAAGGCTACGATGAGACCGGCCGTCTCCTGGGCGTGGAGCCCGGTGCGGATCAGGCGGACAGTTGGCGCGATGCCTTTCTTCGCGCCCCTTACCTAAGGGATATTATGGTGGCAATGGGTGTGGTGGTCGAAACCTTTGAGACCGCCGTCACCTGGGACAGATTCGAGGATTTTCACTCGGTTGTAATCGAAGCGGTAAAGCAGGCCGTGGTGGGGGTCTGCGGAACTGGAATGGTCACATGCCGCCTGACCCACGTCTACCCCGATGGGGTGGCTCCATACTTCACCGTTCTGGCTCCGGCGAAGAGGGGATCGGAGCTTGAGCAGTGGCGAGAGGTCAAGGAGGCGGCCTCCGAGGCGGTGCTTGCCAACGGCGGCACGATCACCCACCACCATGCCATCGGTCGCGATCATAGGCAGTGGTACGACAGACAGCGGCCGCAGCCTTTCGCCGAGGCTCTGGCTGCCGCGAAAAAAGCCCTCGATCCGGCTTGGGTGCTGAACCCAGGTGTGCTACTCGACCGAACCTGATTTAGGAGGTGAGGGCGCTGCCCTCTTTGTAGGTTGGTGCTCGGCCGGCGTCGGTACGTGTCCATGGCTGAGCGGCCTTGAGCGCGGAGAGTATTGCCCTCGTTGCCGGTGAGCGGTTCAATGTGTAGAAGTGGATGCCGGGAGCTCCCCGTTGAAGGAGGTCGGCACACTGGAGGGTCGCATATGCAACGCCCAATTCTGCACATGCCTCCGGGTCGTCGGCGTGGGTCTCGATCTCACGGCCGAGGGCCGGAGGAATCTCGGCACCACACATTTTGGTAAAGCGTTTTATCTGCGCGGCACCGGTAATCGGCATTATGCCGGGGATGATCGGAACGTTGATTTCGATGTCACGGGCACGGGTGACAAAGTCGAAGTAGGCCTCGTTGTCGAAGAAGAGCTGGGTTATCAAGAACTTTGCACCTGCATCGACCTTTTTCTTCACCTGCAGCAGATCGGTCTCGGCATCGGGCGCCTCGGGATGCACTTCCGGATAGCAGGCGCCACCCATGCTGAAGTCGTAGCCGTCCGCAATAAGCTCGGTAAGTTCATTTGCGTGTGAGAGGCCTCCCGGTGCGGGCTTGAACTCCGATTCCCCCTGGGGTGGGTCGCCACGCAGTGCCAGGACACTCTCGATTCCGGCAGCTTCTATCTGTCGCAGAACCTGGTGCAACTCCTCTCTGCCGGCGCCGACACAGGTGAAGTGCGCCATTGCCTCTATCCCGATCTCATCCTTGATCCGACGGACGATCTCGATGGTCTTTTCGCGCGTTGTGCCCATGGCGCCGTATGTCACCGATACAAACGCAGGCTCAAGCTCTTTCAACTGCTTGACGGTTTCAAACAGCTTCTCATAGCCCTCATCGGTCTTCGGCGGAAAGAACTCGAACGAAAAGCAGGGCTTCGTTTCTGCGATTATCTCATCAACTCTCATCTCATGGATGGTACTGGGAGCCGTGTCCTGCTTGTCTGCAGGGATAGGCTCTAAGTGACCTAAGACTCTTTTGCGATAACCCCCGGAAAACCTTTGTCAGCGGTCAGCGCTCGGCCGTGAGAAGCAGCTCTTCCTTAACGTTTTCTGTGATCGGCCTGCCGTGCCCGGCCCAGACACTGTTCGGATTAAGATCGGCGAGCTTCCTTATGCTCGCGCGCGACTGGTCTGAATCCACTGTGAACGCCTTGATCGGGGGAGTGGGCGGGCTGTCCTTCCCGGTAGTTACGTCGATCGTGTAGAGCAGGTCGCTGCAGAGTGCCAGCCGGTCGCTCTCCCTGAACAGAGTGATCTGCCCGGTGGCGTGGCCAGGCATGTGGTAGACGGTGAAGCCGGCGACGGTGTCCCCTTCCTTCAACGTATTACCGACGGTGACTGACCCGCCGTCCAGGAGCCCGAAGATGATGACATTAAAGACGAAGCGTTCATGGAAGGCGAGCTTGTCCAGGCTCATTTGAGAGACACCGCCATCGCCCTCGGCGTTGCTCTTTTCGTCCTCGTGACACCAGACCTCCGTTCCGGTGGCATCGACAAGACCCCGCGCTGCCCCACGGTGATCCGGGTGTGCATGACCCAAAACAATCCGCTTGAGCTTTCCCTGGCTGGCGACGCCACCGAGAATCTGCGTCTTCATAGTCCTGATACCGGCATCAAATACGGTGACACCGTCGTCTTCGGCGATCAGGTAGACATTCATGACCTTCCGAGGGAAACCCCCGGCTACCTTCCAGACGTTGTCAGCGATCCGTTCCATTTTAAGATTCCTTAACCGTCATCTTCTCAATAACTACCGGATCTACCGGTTGCTCGTCTGCCGCAACCTCTACATCCTCTATCTTGAGGGCGACATCGAGACCCTTAGTTACCTTTCCCAGCACCGCGTAGTCTGCGGGCAGACCGGCATCGGCGCCGGTTACGACGTAGAACTGGCTTCCGGATGTTCCTGCCGGTTCCGGCCCAGCTTTGGCCATCGCAACTACGCCCTCTGTGTACTCAACATCGGCCGGTGGCTTTTCCGTGACGGAGTATCCAGGCCCCCCGGTACCGGTTCCCTCAGGATCGCCACCTTGGATGACGAATCCCGGAACGATTCGGTGAAAAGTGAGGCCATCGTAAAAGCCGTCCCTGACGAGCGATACGAACGAGCCGCCGGTCTTGGGTGCATTCTTCGGATCGAGCGTTATCTGGAAATCACCACAGTTGGTCTTGACCGTGACGATGTAGGTCTTCGACTTGTCCAGCTTGAGATTGGGTGCCTTCCGGTCTTTGACGGCCTTGGGCTCCGGCTGTGGCACGCTCTTGCAGCCCGCCTCGGTCGTCGTTGCAATCTCTTCGCTTTCCTTGTCGTCACCCCCGCAGCCAACCAGCACGACTGCAAATGTGATCAGGATTGGAGCTATCAGTTTGTTCATCGGCTGATAGGTTAGCCGCATCGACTAATGTGCGAGCCTATTGTTTCCGAAATCCGGGGTAATATGATGTTGCACGACAAAAGTGGAGAAGATGGCAATGTTGAAGGAACTTGAACAGTACATACGATGGGATGTCAAGCCGCTGCAGTTTGACGACACTGTTCGGAGTGCATCTCGCAGGCTCTCGCAGGAGCACTTCACCGACCTACCTGTGGTCGACGAAGAAGGTCGCATCAAGGGAATATTTGGCGAGAAAGAGGTAATCAGCTCAATCTTTCCAACCTACCTGGACGAGTTGAAGGACACGACCTTCGTGATATCCGACTTTGAAGACCACTCAGGGCACGTTCGCGATGTGATGAACAATCCGGTTGAGGAATACATGCGCACCGAGTACGCGACACTTCCCGACGATTTCAGCGCCATGCACTGCGCCGAACTGTTTCTTCACCGCCGCCAAGGGGTAATTCCGCTTGTGCTGGATGAAAAACCCGTGGGCCTTGTGCGCCGGTCCGACCTGGGCCGAGTGATCATCGAGGCCTCAGCCAAGCGCGCACCCGTTGCCGACGCCGCGGCCTCGGAATAGCAGCCACTCGCAAAGGCACCGGCTTTCCGGTGTGAGAAACGACGAAACCTCCGACCTCTCGGCCGAAGGTTTCATTCGAATTA
>SDBU01010468.1_pt1 | contig 10290 bp, 8 predicted proteins | sample 2277071 | NCBI WGS metagenome assembly SDBU01 (sample SAMN10397929, study PRJNA504765) | marine sediment metagenome | isolation source: marine sediment core GS08_GC12, 126 cmbsf | place: Arctic Ocean: Gakkel Ridge, Loki's castle | collected 2008 | reverse complement strand
CTAATAAGACAACTTGATGGTGAGCCACATTTAGTAATAGAGCCTGCTGAGAGAATGTCAGATGTTTTTGGGATGTGTCAAAAACAGATGGGGAAAGAGAAGGAGAACCGAGCATTGTTTCAGCAGGCAAAAGTGGTGGCACAAAATAATCAAGTAAGGACATTAAAGGGTATTTTGGGCGAGAGTATTAATGCGATAAGGAATAGACCCAGCGATACAGTAAAAAGAAGCTCATTTATTCAGTTATTAACAGGATTAGAAAATGACGAATCAAGTCATTTGCAGTTGCTAGACACTGTTATGCTAGATATAACCCAGCACAGAAATAAATTGGATGATTAGCTCCCATCGACTTTTACTATTAATATTAACTAGGCCCAACGATTTGCTGCATAAAATCCGTTTTTTTATCTAACAAAGTCTTGAATTCTTCATCGCCGGTGCATTCAAATTCAATTGAAGCAATGTGGTCTACGTGATAAAAGATATTTGGGTTTTTCAATTTCAACCAATGACGCAAGCCTGTTTTAGTGAAGACAGTCTCCATTTGTTCATCGAACCATTTGCTGAAAGCATCTTTAGCAACAGGGTAACCGGAGTACGAATGGTTTCGAATTTCACCACTACTCAGTGTTACCTTAATAACTATTGTATACGCATCTTCTTCCATAATTACTCTCCAAACTGGAAAATAGAGATGGTTAAGGTTTATTTGTTGAAGATTTAAATATCGAAACTGAAGTTTAGTCCTCTTTTGAAGGTTTGTCAATAAGAAGTTACTTTGTATTTACTGGTAGCTCAAAATGAATCATAGAATTCTACCACAATAGTTAAATATATTGTAGCTGTTGCCGATTGACACTTGGATTAAAAGATACAGGAGGTTTGTCCCTGAGAGTAATGATAAGTAAGTAGTCGTAACTTACAATATGAGATTTAGATTCAGGTGGTACCATTTGGTACCACCTTGTCCTTTATAGTGGTGAAAAGTTCGTTAGCAAAAATGTTAGCAAAACACAGTGCTGGATAGCGAAACGACCTCTTATGTCACACATTTTGACGTTTTGTTACCCCCATTAAACAAAATAGCGGTTTGTTAAATTGTTCACCCCAAACCGGGTTTCCCACTAAGGCTATTATGGCTATGGCGGTGAAGCTAAGATTCTTGTACAATACCAATAAGTAAACAACGTGGAAGGTATCGAGTATGCAAATCAGGCCCAACGCTGACACTGAAACTCTACGAGAACGCATTTTCGCGTTGCTTAATGCAGCACCACATGATGTATCTCCTGAACTTCTCAACCTTCTTGCGCAATATTGGCAGAAGTTGGAGGTGTACTTTGGCACCAAAATGGAACCCTGGAAAGCCGGCCTCTTTTGTCTCTGGTTAGGTGCTAATAAGTTATCCGCATATATTGACAAAGACATCCGTTAGAACTAGGATTAGTTATCAGAGTATATCTACCGAAATCGAGAATAGAGAAGCGTAATTGTGGTTCTTCTAGACCTAATAAGACACAGAAAAAGCGTTAGGGATTTCTTGGATAGACCTGTTGAGCGAGAAAAGATAACCTTCACTCAATTTAGCCCAACCGTTCTTGCCAGGATTGTTAGATACCCTAATATAGAAAAGTACGACCTTTCCAGTTTGCAGTGTTGGTACACTTCAGCTGCACCCATCTCGGCAGAGCTGCTCAAAGAAGGTGCCAAATATTTGGGAGAGAAATTTATCCAGCCCTTCGGGACGACAGAAACAGCCTTACTAGGTACTGTTCTTCACCCAGAAGAAGTATCAACTGAGGGTCAATTGTCGAGGCGACTTACCTCTGTAGGAAAGGCAGGGCTAGGATGTGAGATAAAGGTGGTAGATGATGAAGGCAATGAGATTCAGCCAGGCGGAGTTGGTGAGCTAGCGATTAGAGGTGACGCAGTAGCAAAGGGGTATTGGAACAAACCGGATGCCCCCGACTTCAGGGAAGGTTGGTGGTACTCAGGAGACTTGGTCGGAATCGATGAAGATGGTTACATCTATGTAATAGACAGGAAGAAAGACATGATTCTCAGTGGTGGCGTAAACGTCTATCCTCGAGAGGTTGAGGATGTGATATCTACCCATCCTAGAGTTTTCCTTGTTTCAGTGATTGGTGTCCCTGATGAAGAGTGGGGTGAAAGTGTGAAAGCCGTGATTGTTCCCAAGGAGGGGGCTAAGATTACCGAGGAGGAAATCATAGTCTTTTGTAAGGCTAGGCTTGCTTCATATAAGAAACCTCGATCTGTTGACTTTGTTAGTCTTTCAGATATGCCCCTGATGGGGGGTGGCTATAAAGTGATAAAGAGGGATTTGAGGGATAGATATAGGCGGGAATACGAAGACCAAAAGAAGAAGAGGGTTGAGCGCTGGGGAGCAATTTAAATGCAAGCAACTAGGTCCACAACGTTAAAGAGTGAGGTCAATCTTTGATGAACCGACACCGAGGACAAGTGGTAAAGTATACGTGTTGCACAGGGACGCAGTGTTGGAGTGCATGTATTCTTAAGGTTCAAGTTCAGGATGGTGTAGTGATAGCATGCAAGCCAGACGATACAATTAATCTTGGCATTGCACGGGATGATGAATACCTGCCGGAGCAGATGATTAATCAGGGCATGATCCAGAGCCGCCCTTGTGCCAAGGCATATGCCAAGATGCAGATGGTATATGACCCAAAGAGAGTAAAGTACCCTATGAGACGTGTTGGCGCCAGGGGTGAAACCAGATTTACAAGAATTTCATGGGCTGAGGCACTCGACACCATAGCAGAAAAACTGGTTGAAACAAAGGAAAAGTATGGCCCTTTATCTATTTTACACGAGCCCTATACCGGCCTAGGTGGGTGTAGCTTCCCGCTGGCTCCCTGGTTTGGAGCAGGATTTACAGCATGGGGTATGCACTCGGATCAAGGGTGGACGGAGCCCCAGATCTGGGTATTGGGGAGACGCGGCACGGGCGCTTCTGACTCAAGCCTCTACCAGGACGTGGTTCAAGTATTTAACTCTAGACTGATTGTTCTTTGGGGATTAAACCCGGTTACAACCATGCCTAGCGAAAGGGGGTACAACCTAATTCGAGCTAAGGAGAAAGGCATCCCGATCATATGCATCGAAGGTCGATATACACCTTCGGTAGAGGTTCTAGCCGACCAATGGATACCGATACGGCCTACCACTGACGTCAGCATGATGATTGCAATGGCAAACGTTTGGTTCAAAGAAGACCTTTGTGATAAGGAATTTATCGAAAGATGGGTTGAGCCTGAAGGTCTCCAGAGATGGAAAGCTTATGTGCTTGGTGCTGAGGATGGCATAGACAAGAGTCCAGAATGGGCTGAAAGCATATGTGGAGTACCGGCGGAGACGATTAAGGAATTCGCGAGACTGTATGCCAGAAGTAAACCAGTTAACCTGAATGTATCCCTTTCTGTTGGTCGCCAATTCTATGGTGAGAATCCCACACGGGCAGCTATGTATCTCCAAGCCTTGACTGGCAACATCTTTATCCCTGGGGGAACACCAGCCGCAGGAACCGGATTCGGTTGGGGATTCCCGGTTGGACCGAAACCCATCGTAGATTGGCAGAGAAAGCCGGCAACCTACTTTCCCCCTATGGTTATGGCCGGGTACAAGTGGACCAAAGCCGTCGATCTTAGAGACAAACTGGAAAGTGGGGAAATAAGTAAAGAAGAGTATAATAATCTGTTGGGTGGTGCAGCCGGGCAGTCACCTCCGAACATCAAGATGCTTATTATCGAGGGGAATAACCATCTGAATAATCTTCCAGATATAAATGCCACAATAAGGGCCATGAAAAAGCTTGATTTTGTTGTCGTATTCTCACAATATGCTGAGGTACCGACAGCAAGGTACGCCGACATAATTTTACCCCAGATTTATACTTGGTTTGAGGGTAGAAACTGCAGCGGGCTTTTTTATGAAAATGACCTATTTCGGTTCGGTAGAGGTCTGGCTAACTATTTTATCTACTGTCAGAAGTGCATCGAGCCGATAGGCGAGGTTAGGTCCCATGATTGGGTTTGGACACAGATAGCTAAGAGGCTAGGAATAGCAGAGCAGTACAATCCTCGTATGGCTAATGTGCCCGATGACCAGTGGGATGAAGCTATAGAGGAGCTACACAGGGAGGCTTATGAGACATGGGCAGCTAGGGATGATATAGCACCCTTAAATCCTCCAAGCTGGGAAGAGTTCCAGAAGAGACCAGTCTTTCGATATGAGATAAAGGATCCGCATCACCCCTTTAAAGACGAGTTAGAGAGAGGAAAGAACCCCTTCAAGGAAACTTCGTCAGGGCAGATAGAGTTTTACTCTGAGTTGCTAGCAAAAGGCTCATCATATTTAGCGACTCATGATTATTTCCCAATGGGGAGTGGGAAATGTTATGGTGGAGGAGAGCTACCACCAATGGCAAAGTGGGTATCAGGAGGATGCGACACTTTCTACGGAAAGGATTTAGAGAAGTATCCGTTGCTTATGTCAACTCCTCATTCCTATTATCGGGAGCACTCTTTTCTCGACAATAATCCATGGTTGAGGGATGACTGCTACCGACATGCGCTATGGATAAGCATCCCTGACGCAAAAAAACGAGGTATAAAGGACAATGACCTTGTCAGGGTGTGTAACGATTTGGGCGAACTGGTGATTCCAGTATATGTGACATCGAGGATAGTTCCCGGAACCGTCTGCATCTTTCATGGTGGTTGGTACACACCAAGCGAAGATAAAAGCCGGTTGATGCCGGATGGTATTGACAAACGGGGAGCCCCCAACTTTCTTATTCATAACCAGGACCTTCCTCTAACTATTGTTGATTTCTTCCCCTGTAAGGCTGCCGTTCAAGTAGAGATGTGGGAGGCGGACATATAATGGTGCAATACGGTTTCTTCTTCGATCAGAGCCGATGCTCAGGCTGCCAGACGTGTGCGGTCGCTTGTAAGAATAGGAATGGACTTCCTCCGGGACCACTCAAGTACCTGAGGATCTATGAATATGAGAAAGGCAGCTTCCCCAATGTACGTATTCATTTGCAATGGGTTCCATGCTACCATTGCGAAGAACCAGCCTGTATCAGTAATTGCCCCTGCGAGGCCATCTACAAGGAACCAAAATACGGCGCAGTGCTGATAGCAAGCGAGAAGTGCGATGGATGCCGAATATGCTATGAGGCTTGCCCATATGGTGCTCCTGTTTTCGAGAGTGATGAGGTTGGAGTCACGCCGCAGAAGTGCACAATGTGCATCGACCGCCTCGAGCTGGGTGAGCAACCAATATGCGTGTTAGCCTGCCCTATGAGAGCTCTTGATTTTGGGCCTCTGAGCACGCTTATGGCGAGGTATGGAGATAGAAGGGACCTAGAAGATATGCCTAGCAGTGAGACAACGAAGCCTGCTATTATCTTTAAGCCGCACAATGAGAAGAAGCAACTTGTCCCCTATAACTCCAATAAGGCACTGAGTTTACTTATGCGGAGAGAGCCATTACCCGCGGTCTTCGACTCGACGGCTGATGTGACCAACATACCTGAAGGAATTGTTGGGCGTAGTAGACTGATGATTAAGGCTGAATCGGTGGAGGAACTCATGCGTTGCACGAGGAATGACGAAGGATAAAGGTAATCGGCAGTCTAATTGATGATGCTTAGCCAGAAAAGCTGGAGTTGCGTACTCATCCAGTACCTCAGTGATACATCATCTCCTCCTATGAAAGCATAGTGCAAGTTTTTGACTGACAGCTCTAACTCTTTCCTATTCTGAACATCTTGGTCCCACATACGGGGCACACACCTTGAGTTGCCGGTTTGCCATTCTTCATAGTTATGGCCCTAGCATCCTTCATTTCCCTTTTGGCACGACACTTCAAACAGTATGCTTGCATTAGCCCACCTCCTTTTTGTACGGAGGATAGACCATCCCGTAGTGGAATGTCAACAATCTGCTGCCTTAATTGCACTTTATGGCTAATTGTTCAATCATGCTAACTTCCCACTTATAATTGCGCCGTGGAGTTGAGGGTTTGGGAGCCTGGGTAGGGATAATTGTTGCCACTGCTTCACAAACTCTGGAGTAGTCTCAAATTCGCTGTACAAATAGTCCTGTGCTAGCAGAATCTGTGCACTTACGGCAGCTTACGTTACTGCCGGACGTTTCGTAGGCTGATGCAAGGAGGCTACAGCCCCACAGTGCAGGCTTCGACACATCGCGAGCACTGGTAGTCAATGCCTATTGCCAAATGCTGATACAAGTTCCAGAACAGAGGCTGTCTGATCGCTTGCTGTTGCTCCTCGACCGGTTTAGTGACTAAGTCGCGGAGGAATCTAGATAATCCAGGCTGGCCGTACTGGTTCATATGTAGAGCGCATTTTCTGGTGTCTACCGTTCCTTCTATTGACAAGGCACCCACTGGACAGGCAAGAATGCACAAGTCGCAGTCAGCGCACAGTTCGTCCTTCAACGGGGAATCGCTCTCCAGAGGGGCATCGCTGACGATGGCGCCGTATCTCACCCTAGGACCAAGTCTGGGGTTGAGCACGAGGCGGCATCGACCCCATACCCCTAACCCAGCCGCCATCGCTGCGTGTCTTAAGGAGAGATCTCCGACCAGTCCTCTGGTCTCCTTGCTCATCTCTATGGGGGCGTAAGAGGCCACGGTGGCTGCACGGTATCCTTTTCGCTCCAGTAGCCTACCGACCTGATAGCCAATACGGTCCAGCTCATCGTAGACAGCCTTGGTGTGCGATGTCGCTATTCTGGGGTTACTTAAGATGGAACCCAGTAACATGGGTATGCCATAGACGATCACCGACCTGGCCCCCGGTAGCACCTCATGAGGAGGACGACGGGGCACCGAATCCGGGAAGGTCTCGGCAGCAGCTACTCCCACGAGCTCTACGCCTTCCATCAGTGCAAACCGCTTCACTTCTTCATCTGTCAATCGCTCTGTCATGTAACCCTCCCTAGAACCTCAATAGCAAGGCAATGGTAGACCAAGATGAGATAGCGTGTCAACTATTTTGCTAACAGACAAGAACTAGTTTGCGCAAAAAGATTTAGGATACAAGCAGTGTTTGGCAGCCAAATTGCTGTGGGCCTGTCACGCGATGCAGGCCCAACCTCCGGTACAACTTCCGGTTTTGTCATATTCAAAATATTATGTGTTCAGCGATATCCCTTGATATCCTGAAGACGCTATGATGTTGCTAAGAATCACAAAGGGACATCCCTTCCTGTCAATCCTAATAAACGGATATGTTATAATTAGTTAAGGAGGTGGATTAAGATGGATGTGGTCGCGCAGCTTCTTTTGCAGCAGGGTATAAGTCTTGCATCACAAACTATTTACGATTTCGTAAAGGAACGCCTGAAGAGTAAAACTCAGACAGTTGCGGGAATTGGAGAGGCACTTGAAGTAGAATTTCCGTCACTTAGTTTGGATGGTGCTAAAGTGATAGCTCAGACTGTTGTTGATTTCTTTGCAGAAATGGGCTTCATCACGATTCGCGGAAGTCACATCTACGCCGGCGATGCAGTGTGGATGCGATCAGCCCCAGGTACTAAACTCACATTTGGCGACGACAGTGTAAGTGAAACCGATAAGACACGTATAGAGGCAAAAGGGAAAGTCTTTATCTGTGCCGACGGAATTAGGTCTGCAGGCAATGGATTCGCCGCAAGCGAGGGATTATGTGAAAGAGGCGAAGTACGAGCAGGGATAAGTTACCTGTTGGCAAATGCAGACGTATCTGACGGAATAATTGAGCATTTTCTATCTTCTGACCCCATTTTAAACTATAGATGCTTCTGGACTCACCGCAAAAGCGCATGTTATTTTGGTCTTCCAATTTCTATGACTCTTCATGAACTGAGAGAACGGCAAGACAACGTTGTGTCTGGCAAAATCAAGAATGCCTATGCGTTAGATATTAGTGGATATGCAACAGCCCATTCAGGGAAATATGGAGAGCACTTTAAAAACATGGTTAAAGACAATATTATATTCGTAGGGGATGCATCAGGTGGTAATGGGAACATTCATGGAATGATACAAGGACAATTTGCAGGCACGGTGGCTGCATCTGCAATCAAGGATAAGGACACAAGTGAAAAAAGACTCTCCGAGTACCAAGATTTGGCACTCGGTACATTGGGAAAAGCACCCTTCCCCTTTTTTTCTGCCAGAGAGGATTTCGGCTCTTTTGACAACTGGTTCCGCCAATTTGAGGAATCAACAAAAGGAATAAGGGCTACAGAACTGTCCCGCTTTAGGTAACAAATTCTAGGAGCCCTAAAATTGGGAACGGGGAAAAGCAGGTCAAGGGAGCGCTTCGTAAAAACCGTCTGTGAAGATTAGCTCGTGTAACAAAGTCCAGAAAAATCGAGGACAATAAATGAATTATAAACTAAGCCCATCAGACCTTACATTTTCCTACGAAAGCTGTAAGCGGTGTTACTACCAGAAGGTAGTCAATAACATAGCCCAGCCATCTATTCCCTTGCCGTCTATCTTCAGCAAAATAGCCAGTCTCTTAAAGAACCACTATGATGGCAAGCCAACTAGTGAGCTACATGTGAACCTTCCCCCGGGAGTTGTAAGCCATGGCGAAAAACACGTTAGGTCACAAATTATCCAGCTGCCAAATCACAAGTCTACCTGCTATATCAATGGTCGCTTTGACATCGTAATCAGCTTTGATGACGGCTCATATGGTGTCATCGACTTCAAGACCAGTAATCCCAGTAGCGAATCAGCAGACCTTTACAGTCGTCAGCTTCATGCATATGCCTACGCCTTAGAACATGCTGCCCCAGGTAAGTTGTCTTTGTCTCCAGTTACGAAACTGGGGCTGCTATACTTCTATCCCGATAGCGTCAGCCAGCAGAATATCGACCGGCTTTCCTATGAAGCTGACATTACTTGGGTTGAAATAAAGAAGGATGAAGATGACTTTTTAGGATTCATAGACAAAGTGCTAGATGTACTTGAGATACCTGAAGCACCAGTACCCTCGCCGAATTGCCAGTGGTGTAATTATATTAGCAAATTGAATGATAATGTTATTTAGCACAACTCACAGAAACAGTTGGGCTTTAGGAGAGTATTATAATAGGGGTCAACATTATAGTTGCTGCAGTGCTTTTCTTCAGTTTTATCGGTGGACTTAAAGAGGGAGCAGTTAAGAACTCCTTCTCTCTGATAGCACTTCTAATTGCTATTCCTATTACGGGAATCTCATATCGCCTACTAGCTAATATACTTTCTTTTCTACCAGGTGAGAACTGGGAAAACTTCGTTGGATTCTTTATCACGATGGGCTTGATTATACTCATATTATATTTTGTGCTTCTCATACCCAGAAGACTTATTCAGAAGGTCTGGAATAAAGGGGTCTTTTTCAGACTTATTGGAGGAGTCCTCAACGTATTCAACGCAGCTATAGGATTAGTTGTATTTACTCTTCTAGTAGTAGCCTACCCTATTTTCGGGTGGTTAGAGCAGGTGGTGACGGGCTCTACTGTCCTTATTTGGCTAGTTGTGAACCTGAATTTCGTTAGTGCAATGCTACCCTTCACCTAATGGTACAGTGGGTATTACTATTTCACTATGGGGATACGCCAAATGCAGCGAGTTTTAGTAGCCGGCTCCACCGGTTACCTAGGTAGATTCGTCGTACGGGAATTCAAAGAACGAGGGTATTGGGTTAGGGCACTTGCACGGAATCCCAAAAAGCTTGTACAAAACGGCCTAACCGATGCTGCGTGAAGATCCCCATGGTTTTCATCTTATTGGAATTGGACAGGGTGGCGTCCCATAAGTGGTGGGAAATTGGATCGGTATATCCTATCCTGTCCCTATACCAAGGCCAGGTAAACGAGGGCTTTTCGAGTCTTATCATTCTTCGATGCCAGAAAGTATCGCCCTCACACTGCTTCAGCGTATTTTCATATACTCCCTCGTATCATGTTGCACTCCTTTTGAGTAACACTCTTTTGAGGCAACGATACCAGTCTTAGTGACAATAATTATGAAGCAATTCGGAGGTCGTTTAGCAACGTGCAGTTTTAGACCAATGGCACTATCAATGATAGTGCCGATCACAGTGCAACAGCCAAGGTTTTTACCTTTCAGACTGACCTGCCCCCCGAAAATAGGACCGATTGAAATGCGAGATTCCTGTAGAATAAGAACAGGAGGAAGCAGTCGTGAAAACAAGAAGGTATTCGGAGGTGCAGATAT
>SDBU01010467.1_pt1 | contig 10290 bp, 7 predicted proteins | sample 2277071 | NCBI WGS metagenome assembly SDBU01 (sample SAMN10397929, study PRJNA504765) | marine sediment metagenome | isolation source: marine sediment core GS08_GC12, 126 cmbsf | place: Arctic Ocean: Gakkel Ridge, Loki's castle | collected 2008 | reverse complement strand
ACTGATAACCAAAGTTCAGGTCACCGCTCAGCTTGACCCCGGTTTCCCAGGTGAGTCCTACATTTACCCGGGACCAGTCAAAATCGGAATCGGTAGCCTCAGTTACGTTCTCGTCGGGTTTGTTAGTAAAATAATCCCGCTCTCCATAGTGATACCGGATAAACCCCCACGCCTTGGGCAGAAATCTCATTTGTACTCCAACGCCAAATTCGTTGTCATCGTAATCCTGGGTATAGTCCTCTTCTTTCTCCAGAACATCGATCCACCTCCTTGCGCCATTCAATTCGACGCCAATCGGAGAGAACACGAGCGCCAGGAGCGCGACTGAGAGAAATAGGAAGGCCAGACCGTGTCTGAGGAAGAAATGGTAATCCTTCACCGAGGCCAGAAGAAACGCGACTACACCGATTCCAAGCCACATCAGCTGCTGATTGAGGAAATAGTAGCTGCCCCCGTACTGTCCCTGCTCCGCAGCCAGAATGGCCGTGGAGTTGTATATCATGACCATGCCTGTGCCGATCAGCACGATCACAATCAGAGACAATAGTAAGCGTTCTATTGGCATCGCCGTTAGCTGCTCTTTATGTGATAACGCTTATTTTTTCGGTATTTGAAGCTTCTGGCCAATCTGTATCCTCTTCGGGTCTTTGATGTCATTGGCCTGGATTATGTCGTCGGTCGTTACACCGTATGTGCGTGCCAGTTTCCACACCGTGTCACCTGCGACGACCGTGTGGATGACATACTGTGACTCGTCCAGCTCCGTCATTGCCGTCCTGGTGACGGCGGTCTCCGTTGTAGTCTCCGTCTCGGTTGTGGTCTCAGTCGCCGTTGTCACTTCCTCTTCGATCTCCCTTGTCACGACGGGCTCTTCTTCCCTTATGTCGACGCCGGCCCTTTTGGGGACGTAAAGTTCACGCCCAACACGGATCATCGCGGGGTCCTGAATGTCGTTGCGGTCGATTATCTCGGCTTCACTGACTTTGAACTGCCGGCTGATTTTCCAGAGGCTGTCGCCGCTCTTGACGACGTACTTGACCTCTGTTTCCGGGTCGTACGGGGTGAACCTTCTCTCATCTTTGATGACGGTCGGTCTGTCGATATCCGTTTCCCGTGTGACGATCTCTTCCGTGACAATCTCAGTCGAGCCGAGACCGATCCTCTCGTCCTCAGGCCCGGGAATGGTGACGTCGCTGGGGTGAATCTCCTCGACGGTCGTACCACTTCTGTTGAGCGAGCATCCCCCCATGCACATCCAGATCAGAAAAAGCCCGATGTGCGCGATGATGACAAGTACGGTGGTGTTTTTCGGTTTCATCGTGTTCCCTCCTTTGATTTCGTCGTTACTTGCTCTTTATGCCTAAGTTTTCCTACTTCCTTTTTGAAGGTATCTCCGCGTTCCTCAAAGCTCTTGAACATGTCGAAGCTCGCGCAGGCGGGCGAGAGCAATACAGTGTCGCCTGCGCTTGCCGCATGACGGGACTTCTCGACCGCATCTCGCATGTCTGCGGCAAGCTCGATTTTCACACAGGATTGGAATATCTTGGTAAGAGTGGGCGCTGCTTCACCGATAAGAACGACTGCTTTCACCTTCTCGCTCAAGGGCTCGCGCAACGGTTGAAAATCACTTCCCTTGTCTCGTCCGCCGGCTATCAGTATAATCTTGTCCCCGACGGTGTCAAGAGCTGCGCGCACCGCATCCACGGTAGTTGCTTTTGAGTCGTTGATGTAGCGGACACCGTCGATCTCGTCCACGTATTCCAGCCTGTGCTCAAGCCCCATGAACTCGTTCAGTACTGATTTCACGGAGTCTAATCCCGCGCCCAGCACCATTGCCGAGGCCATAACTGCCGCAGCATTCTCCCAGTTGTGCTCACCCTTGAGATGTTTTATTTCGCTTCTGAGAATCTCGCCCGGGGCGAAGCCGGGTATCCTCGCCGTGATTCTATCTGTATGTATCATGATTTCGCTTTCGGCCCCCCTGCCGAAGAATACAAGCCGCGGACCGGTCTTTCCCTCGACATGTTTCTCGACCTGAGTTCTAAGGTTTTCGTTCAATACGGCAAAACAGCTATCGTCCTGGTTGTCGAGTATCCGCAATTTCGCGTTCAAGTATTCTGCCATTGAACGGTGCCTGTCGAGGTGGTCCTGAGTTATGTTCAGTATCACTGATATACGCGGTTTGAACTCCATTGTCCTCTCCAACTGGAATGAGCTCACCTCGGTGACCAGTATTTCACCCTCGTCAGCCTCGGTAACCTGCTCCACAAGTGGAAAGCCTATGTTGCCGCACAGGCGGCTACTGATTCCCGCCTTCCCAAGCACCTCGTGAAGGAGCGTCGTCACAGTACTCTTTCCATTGCTGCCGGTTATCGCGGCAACGGGGTTCCTGCAGAACCGCCATGCAAGCTCCATCTCACCAATGATGGGTACTCCTCGCTCCTCGGCGAGGGCAATCGGCACGGCCCACGGGGGTACGCCGGGACTGGCTATTACGAGCTCGGTTTCGGCGAGGAATTCCACCGTATGCCGGCCGATCTCGACGGGAATGCGCATTTTCTCAAGCTCGGCGCGAACTCTCTCCAATTCGCTCCCCGAGCCGGAATCCGTGCATCGGACTTTCGCGCCCCTTTGTTTGAGGAATTTAGCTGCGGCGATGCCGCTCAATCCGAGCCCTATCACCAAGATCTTCTTGTTCCCGACTTCGAGCATCTGCGGCCGTTTTTCTTCCAGCACTGTTTCCATTCTACTGCAGTTTGATTGATGCAAGACTTATAAGAGCGAATATTACCGCTACGATCCAGAATCTTACCGTAACCTTCACCTCGTGATAGCCTTTCATCTCGAAGTGATGGTGTATCGGCGCGATCAGAAAGAACCTCCTGTGCCTTGTGCGAAAAACGTAAATTTGTATCAGAACGGACAGTGCCTCGATAACGAAAACGCCGCCCACAATAATGAGGAGGATCTCTTTCTTCACGACGAGAGCGACCGTGCCTATCGCACCGCCCAGAGCGAGCGAACCGGTATCTCCCATGAAAACCTGAGCGGGATATGCGTTAAACCACAGGAAGCCCAGTCCTGCTCCGACGATGCTCGATAAAAAGATTACGGCCTCACCGCTGCCCCTGACATATTGGACGTTGAGGTAATCGGACACGATGATGTTGCCGGTGATGTAGCTTATGATGATGTACACCGCCGATGCAACGATCGTGCAGCCGATTGCGAGTCCATCGAGACCGTCAGTGAGATTCACTGCGTTCGACGAACCGACTATCACCAAGGCTGCGAAGATTATGAAAAAGATGCCCATGCCGCTCATGTCGAAAAGCGCGTGCTTGTAAAAAGGCACAAAGATTGTCTTGGGATATATCTCTTCAGGGATGAAGAAGAGCACCGATCCGATGAGCAATCCAAGCAGGGCCTGCCATATCAGCTTGCTCTTGATGCTCAAGCCTTTCGACTGCCTGCGTTTGATTTTCAAATAGTCGTCCCTTCCGCCCAGGACTCCGAGGCAGAAAGCGGACAAGATGAGGATAACCGCGAATACATTGTGAAGGTCTATCCACATGAGTGTCGGGGCGAGAATGGCGACGAGAATGAGTATGCCCCCCATGGTCGGCGTGCCTTTCTTGTCTCTGTGCATTGTCGCAAGGGGCGGACACTCTTCGGTCCGTATCTGCTGGCCGATTTTGAGCTGGTAGAGTTTTCTGATAAACCATGGGCCGATAATGATGCTCAGCACCATCGCCGTCATTGAAGCCAACCCGGCCCTGAACGAGATGTATCTGAAAACCCTGAAAGGCGAGAAGAACTCTATCCCTCTCTCTATGTAATAATGTTGATACAGATAATTGAAAAGATAATAAAGCATCCTTGCCTCAACAGAACTTCTAAGGGCTCTCTATCAGCTTGTCTTTCCTCAAAAGGTCGATGATACCCTCAAGCTTCACAGCTCGGGAGCCCTTGACAAAAATCGTATCGCCATCAACAAGTGTTTCCCGCAGGATCTCAGCGGCTTCATCCGCCGAGTCTACCTTCAGAATCCCTCCGCTGAAGCCTTTCTCCGAAGCCGTGTCTGCGATCTCTTCCGCGAGTTTGCCTACGGTAACAAGGACATCGGCACCTGAACGCGCAACCCGTTTCCCCACTCGCCGATGGCCCTCGGATGAATACCATCCCAGCTCGAGCATGTCGCCCAGCAGGATGATCTTACGGCCGGCCGCCTCGATTTCGTCAAGCGCATCCAAAGCGGCGATGGTGGAAGTCGGGTTGGCGTTGTAAGCATCATTTATGACCGTAATGTCTCCGATTTTCTCGGCTTGAAAACGCATGTCGGGGAGGCTTACTTTGGAAAGCGCGCTGCAGGATTCTTCGAGGCCGATGCCGAGTTCCAGGCCAACGGCTGCTGCAGCCAGCGCATTGTACACGTTATGTCTCCCAAGAGCCCTTATCGAGCACTCCGTTTCCCTGCCGCCGGCAGCGATTTTGAATGCCGTTCCTTCAGTTTGCCGTCTCATCGAGCCGCCGAAAACGTCCGCGGGATTTTCCATGCCGAAAGAAACGATTCTCGAACCGGCCCGCTGCTTGAGAAATCCAAACCAGTCGTCATCTGCATTCAATACCGCGACCCCATTCTCGTCGAGGATTTCGAGCAGCTCGCTCTTGGCCACCGCCACTTCCTCGACTGACCTGAAGAATTCCGTGTGTGCGGGACAGACGTTGGTTATGACACCGACGCTCGGGGCGGCGATCTGCGCGAGGTTCCTGATCTCGCCCAGGCTGCTCATCCCTATCTCAAAAACGCCGACCATCGTCTCGGGATCAATCGAGAAAAGGCTTCGCGGGAGTCCAACGTGATTGTTCTCGGTGCCCTCCGTTGCCGTCGTTCTGAACTTGGCCGCAGCGACCGACCTGGTGAATTCTTTCGTCGTGGTTTTGCCGTTGCTGCCGGTAATTACCACGACTGTCAGCGCGAATTGTCTGCGGTATCCCGCCGCCAGATTCTGAAAAGCCCTCAGAGTATCTGGGACTTCGATAAAAGCAACAGGCGCGGGGCAGTCGCTGTCGCTCATCTTCCGTTCCGAGACCACGGCGACGGCGCCTTTCTCGATGGCCCTCCCTATGAAATCATGTCCATCGAAATTCTCCCCCCTTAGCGGGACAAAAAGCGCACTCCTGCAGTCTCTCCGCGAATCCGTGGAAACGCCCGTTACTCTGGTGCTGGCTTCGCCGGCGAGAAGGGTCCCTGAAGTCCACTCAAGAATGTCTTTTACCGTTATTGGCTTCACGAATCGCTCTTGTTTCTCTGAGGCCGCACCCCATTCCCCGGGAGTTGTGATTTCGAGAGCCGGATCTATGTACTGCAACGGCCTACCATTTCGCCAAGTATCTTTTTTGCCACTTCGCGATCATCGAAGACCACGATATTGTCCTTGAATTGCTGATATGTCTCATGGCCTTTCCCTGCCAGTAAGACGGTATCGCCGGGTCTCGCGAGCTCGAGCCCGCGTCTGATGGCCTCGCCCCTATCAACTAACTTTACGTATTTACAACCTGTATTGTCAAAACCTTCTATGACCTGGTCGATAATAATCTCCGGGTCTTCGCTGCGAGGATTATCCGACGTCACTATCGCAAGATCCGCCAGATCGCAGACCACACGGCCCATCTTAGGTCGTTTGCCCGGATCGCGGTCACCGCCGCAGCCGAAAACGACGATGATCCTGCCCGTGGAAATCTCGCGCAGCGCTGCAATGACGTTCTTGAGCGCATCATCTGTATGTGCATAATCAACGGCGACACTAATCCCCATCTCGTTCGGAATAAACTGGAGCCTCCCCGGAATATGCCCTGTCGCATGAATCCCCCTGGAAATCGCCTCGATGGGAAGTTCCTGCGAAACGGCCATGCCCACTGCTGCGAGTATATTGTAGATATTGTGCCGCCCCACAAGGGGGGTTTCCAGCTCCAGCTCTCCTGCAGGTGTGTGGACCTTGAGTGATGTGCCGGTGATGTCGAGACGGACCCCTGAAGCGCGCACATCGTGCGGCCCGTCAACTCCATACGTCAATACAGGCACTGCTGTCTTCTCAATTATCTTTGTCGAAATCGGGTCGTCGGCGTTTATCACAGCGACTCTCGGGAACTCCTTTTCGCTCCCTTGCAGAAGCTCGGTGAAAAGGCGCATCTTCGCCTCGAGGTATTGGTCCATACTGCCATGGTAATCGAGGTGGTCCTGAGTCAGGTTGGTGAAGATCGCCGTATCGAACACAATGTTGTCGACTCTGCGCTGGTGCAGCGCATGCGACGAGACTTCCATGACCACAGACGTGCAGCCGTTGTCCGCCATTTCCCTCAATAGAGACTGTACAAGGACAGCGTCCGGGGTTGTCCGATCGGCGGGTATGGTCCTCCCGTCTATGACATATTCAATCGTAGTGACGAGACCGGTTCTCTCGCCGGCCTCCATCAGAATATTTCTGCAGAGGTATGCGACCGTCGTCTTGCCGTTGGTGCCTGTTATCCCCACCATTCTGAGTTTTCCAGATGGGTAACCGTAGAAGTTCGATGCTATCAGCGCCGCGGCACGTCTTGAATCCTTCACGATAACGGCGGTGTCCGCCGCGACTTCAGGATATCTTTCGCACACGACAGCCGCTGCTCCGCGTTCGACGGCATGGTCTATGTATTCGTGCCCGTCGGTCTTCTCCCCTCGTATGCAGATGAAGAGGAAACTCTCCTTCACCTGCCCCGAGTGTATAGCCACACCTTTGATGTCGACATCTTCCTTGCCGATTATCTCGGAGGTATCGACGTCTTTCAGGAGTTCTCTCAGACGCACCACATTACTCCTATGTTATAAATCTGATGTCGCGGCACGCACCTCATCCGGGGCGTTCTTGGGCACCTCAAGATATCTCAGCACTTGCTCGCCTATCCTGGCAAAGACTGGTGCAGCGATTGTCCCGGCATAGTGGTTCGGTTTTCTGGTTCCGTTCATCGCAACAAGTATCACCACACGCGGGCTCTCCACCGGGGCAAAGCCGACAAAGCTTGTATCGAAAATCTTCTGTGAGTACCTGCCCTCGACAATTTTCTGCGCGGTGCCGGTCTTTCCGGCCTCGGTATAACCCCTTATATCGGCGCGTCTTGCTGTGCCGCTTTCCGAGACAACGCCTGCCAGAGCAGCCTTCATTTTCTCCGTTGTGTGTTTCGACAATACACGTCTTATAATCTCGGGCCTCGCCTCCTCGATGAGATGTCCGTTCTCATCTTCAATCCTTTTGACGAGTATGGGTTTCATCAGGTTTCCGTCGTTGGCGATCGCGCAATAGGCATTGGCGAGCTGCAGAGAAGTCACGGAGATCTCGTGTCCCATCGGTACTTCGTATATCGACAGCTTGGACCACTTGTGCAGAGGCCAGACGAAACCTGCTCTTTCCTCTCTCAGCCCGATACCCGTAGGTTTGTTGAAACCGAATTTCAACACGTTCTCGTGAAGGTTCTCCTTCCCGATAAGAAGGGAAACCTTGGCGATACCTATGTTGCTCGATTTCTCGATTATCTCCCTGAATGTGAGGTTTTCGAACCGGTGGGCGTCGTGCAGAGTGAAGCCCCTGCGGGCACGCCAGGCGCCTTTCTCGCAGTAAAACAGGGTGTCCATTTCGACAGCGCCCAGTTCCAGGGCGATACAACCTGTTATCGGTTTCATTGTGGAGCCCGGCTCGTAGAGTGTCTCGATGGGGTGGTTTCTTATTATCTCGTCACTGAATTCCGTGATGCGATTTGAGTTGAAATTCGGGTATCCTGCCATTGCCAGGATCTCGCCGGTAATCGGGTCCATTACTATCACACTGCAGGTGTCGAACTCGACCTCACTCGCCGCCCGGGCTATCTCGTTCTCGACTATGAACTGGATGTTCAGGTCGATGGTGAGGATGACGTTGTATCCGTTCACGGCAGGATGCTCCCGCATTTTCTCGGAGATGAGTTCGCGTCTGATCTTATCGACCTCCTTTATTCGCCACCCCTCTGTGCCTTTGAGATAGTCGTTAAACGCCAGCTCGATACCGCGCTGAGGGGTTATGTCGTCGCGAATAATCTCGAGACCCGGCGGGGATTCGTCGCGCATGTAGCCGATTACATGGCACAACACGGTCTCCGAAGGATAGACCCGCTCGTCCCTGTCCCTGAAATAAACTCCCCTATATGTGTATCCGCAAGACTTTCCCCGAACGTCTTCAGGAACATCGACGAACATGGATTTGTCCGCTCGAAAAGCCTCCGCGGCATTTATCTGTTCCTCGCTCGGCTTCCGCTTAAGAATCACCTCGCCGCATAACCTGCCGTCTCTGGTTCGGGCGCATGCCCTCGCGCGGACTATCTTCTCGTCGAGTTCAAGGATATCGGCAAGCTTTCGGATTACAAGATCAGCATCTCTTGTCATCTCGAGGTTGTTCACAACAGATGGATTGACGAATATCGCCTTGGTCCTCTTGCTCTTGGCCAGGATCTTCTCGCCGCTGCGGTCGAATATGGTCCCCCGTATGGGATAGAGGGTGATTTCCGAGAGGTGTTTTCCCTCGGCATAGGCGGTGAAGAAATCGTGCTGCAATATCTGGATATAGAACAGCCTTGCGCCGAGAGCCCCGAACAGAAGAATAAGGACGGATGATATGATAACCAGACGTAATCTATGACCCCATTTAATCATCATGCCTCCATAAGAAATAAAACAGGCGAATATGAAGACGGGAGGGGGGAGAAAAAAGTCGGCAATTGGGTGTGGAGAGTCTAGTGCCATACTGGGTTTCGATATGTTCCAAAACACACTTAAGGTTGGCAAGAGCCATACTGAAAGGAAATGTTTTTTCTCCCGCCCCTCCAACAAACTGAAAGCCAGGTCCAACAAAAAGAAGGAGGCGTTCCTTTCAACGGACAGACTTCCAGTGTCATTCATTGATTATGACCTGTAAAAGAACAAGAAAGCCTTCTTACTTCCGCACCACCCGGCTTTCACCTTTGACTTCATCGTCTCCGATATTCTCGGAGGAATCGACATCCGTGAGTTCGATCGGGTCCGGTTTTGGCAGCGTCACCTTCTGTCGAGCTTCGACCTCAGCCAGCCTCAGCCCTCGCTTCCTGATCGCTTCTTTTATCCTGTCCGGCCGCTCAAGCTCGGTAAGACGGATTTCGAGCGAATCATTCTGCTTGTCAAGCTGAGCGTTGTGTCCTCTCAACTCGTTGATCTCGTACCCCATCTTCGTGACAGAATTGCGCTGCTTCACATATATGAAAGCGGTCCCGAAAATAATGCAGGCCATAACCAGATAACGCAGCAGGCCCCGCACAAGACGCGGTTTCTTCTTACGCCCCCTTCTGACCCTAACGCGCATTATCATCATGGTTCCTGCAAATCCTCTATCGGCCGGAACGAAGCTTCTCGCAGACCCTCATCCTCGCGCTACGTGACCTCGGGTTTTCTTCGATTTCCTCGATTCCGGGTTTCACGACTTTCTTGGTTATTATCCGCACGACGGGTTCTCTGCCGCAGCGGCATACCGGAAAATCCGGAGGACAAACACACCCTTTTGCGTGCTGAGCAAAAACCCGCTTGGCAATCCTGTCCTCGAGAGAGTGGTACGAAATAACGGCCAGCCTCCCTTCGGGTTTGAGCAGCTCAATCGCTTTCGGAAAGGCAATTTCCAGGTTTTCGAGTTCGCTGTTTACAGCTATCCTCAACCCCTGAAAAACCCTCGTTGCAGGATGTATCGCGTAGCTTTTGCCCCCGCCAGGGATTGCGGTTTCGACGATTTCACTCAGTCCGGTGGTCGTCTCTATTGCCCCTTCTCGTCGGGCAGCGACTACTGCTCGCGAAATCCGTTTCCACCACCGCTCTTCGCCGTATTCCCTGAGGATTCGGCCGATCTCGACTTCGGACCGCTCGTTGACAATCTCATGAGCTGTCAGTTTTTGCCGAGTGTCCATCCTCATGTCGAGCGGACCCTCACGGATGAAGCTGAAACCGCGCTCCGGTTTCTCAACCTGCATCGACGAGAAGCCGAGATCCATCAGAATACCATCGAAGTCACCGCTCTTGAGCAGCCCGAGCAGCGAATCCATCTCCACGAAGTTGCCGTGCAGGCAAACAACACAGTCGCCGAATTCCTTCAGACGCTGTCCCGCCTGCATAACTGCATCGGCGTCGCGGTCGATCCCGACCACTCTGCCTTCGGGACAGACTATCTCGGCGATGGATCTCGCATGTCCGCCGCTGCCGAGGGT
>SDBU01010466.1_pt1 | contig 10292 bp, 9 predicted proteins | sample 2277071 | NCBI WGS metagenome assembly SDBU01 (sample SAMN10397929, study PRJNA504765) | marine sediment metagenome | isolation source: marine sediment core GS08_GC12, 126 cmbsf | place: Arctic Ocean: Gakkel Ridge, Loki's castle | collected 2008 | reverse complement strand
CAGGATTACCTTCCGTGCAGGTTGCTACTTGGGGACCAACCGTTCGCTCGCTGGTGTCCAGCGCTACTTGGCAACACATACTTAAAGGCAAAACGCATAGGCTGGCGCGGGAACTGGTACCGGGAAGTCACGGTTGGCGATCACATGTCGCCCTGGGAGGCCACCGGGAAATTCGCATGACCCTGCTCTCCCTCTTCCCATCCCACCGCGACCTGCTGGCGCAAGCTGAGCGCGTCAAGGGCGAGAAGATTCGCGGCCAGGACGAGGTTCGCTCCCTCAACCGAAAGCTGGCCGAGGCCGAAACGGCTCTGGCGGAAGCCGTCACGAGGGAAGCGCGGGCCTGGGAGCAGGTGACGAATTGGCTGGCGCGCCGCAGCGGACTCGGAGACATCTCGGGAGCGGGGGCCGCTGACATCCCGGACATCCCGCAGCCGGAGGCGCCGATAGTTCACCGCCCGCCGATGGGCAGGGACTTGGTAGACGCTGGTCTTGCCAGGTTCAACAGCGACCTGCGCGAGTACCAGAAGGGGAAGACCGATGCAGCCAATTGAGCAGAACCAGTTACTGCAAAAGTTGAAGAACCCGATCGAGCAGTACCTCCAGCGCGGCATCGAGTCCGACATCTCAGGGGAGCGGGCGTACCAGCTCAGGACCCTGCACCGCAACGAGCGGTACTGGCGGGGGGACCACTACTCCTATCCGGTGCTCAACGCGAGCAGCGGGACCATCGAGTACAGCACCGCCGCGGGCAACTTGCGCTCCCCCGGAGAAGGCAAGCAACGCGGGGGGTACGCCTACGTCCTGAACTACTACCAGGGCGATGGCCTGAAGCTCATCGGCGTCTTGGGCCGCATCCCGAACGCCAAGGCGGTGGCCGACTCCGAGGACGCGGGCTTCTCCGAGCGGGCGGAGCAGGCGACCCAGATTGTCAAACAGCTCTGGTCACATTGGCGGGTCGAGGCGCAACAGCCGGAGTTGATGCTGTCGCTCTACAAGAACGGCACCACGTTCGGCTACACCCCGTATGTTGCCGATTCAGAGAGGTTCGGCCACACCGAGGAGTCAATCTACGAGGAGCGCTCCGTGCAGGTATCCGAGGCCGGGTTTGATTGCCCATACTGCGGGGAGTTCAACGGGCAGGCGATGGCCGAGCCCCAGGGCGGATGCGCGATTTGCGGCGGCCCGCTGGGACCGGAGAACTTCCGCGACGCCGAATACGCCAACATCCCGGAGCCGGTGGGCGTCGAGCGCTACGCCAACGGCTCGGTCGAGTTCCACCTGTGCAGCCCCTACACCGTCACCACGCCGTTCTACCTGAAGAATCTCGACACCTGTCCCTGGCTGTGGTACGAGTACGAGGAGTTCTCGGGCAACATCATGCGAGCTCATCCAGAGTTGCGCGGGCTCTACGCGAAGATGGCGTCCGCCGGCGGCTCAACCTCTTTGTCGGCCGAGGCCCGGTTCGCCCGCGAGGGGGCCGCTTCCCCGGGCCAGCTAAGTTATCAGCCCTTCCGAAAGAACTACTGGCGCTACAGCCGCTTCTGGCTTACCCCGGCCGTCTTCGAGGTGATTGGAGATGAGCAGTCGGAAGAGATGCGCGACACGCTCCGCTCCGAGTACCCGGACGGCGCCAAAATAACCACGGTGAACGGGCACTTGGTTAGAATCGAGCCCGAGAAACTGTCTGCGGTCTGGGCGGCGTGCAAGCCCACGGTTGGGGAGTACCTCTACTCCCTGGAGCTGGGCCACAACTACCCGCCGCTCAACGACCTCATCAACGATGGGTTCAACATCCTGGCCCAGACGGCGGAAAAGGGTATGCCGATCACGCTCTACGACCCCACCATCTTCGATAAACGGGCGTTGAAAGAGCACCAGACCACGCCGGTCGAGTGGTTGCCGACCCTGCCCGGACTGGGCGGCAAGCTGCGGGATGCGACGTACGAGACCAAGCCCGCCGTGCTGCAACCGGCGACGGTTCAAATGATGGACACCGCCCTGACCGCCGCCCGCGATGTCAGCAACATCCAGAAGCCGTTGTACGGCGGCGAAGAGGGCCGCCGGCAAACTCTCGGCGAGGCGGAGCTGAAGCGCAATCAGGCGCTGATGCCGCACAACACGACCTGGACCTTCATCCGCGCCTTCTGGGCGCGCTGCTACGAGAACGGCGTGACGCAGTTTGCCCTCCACGGCGGGGACAAGCTGTATTTCGCGGGCGCTAGCCCGTCGATGCCGGCCAGGAGCATGGATGCGGGCGACCTCGAAGGGTTGCTTGAAGGCGGCTGGTCCGTCCAGTGCGACGAAGCTATCCCAATGACCTGGGGACAGCGGCGGGCGCAGGTGTGGCAGATTCTCGACAAGGGTGACGCCCTCTGGCGCCTGTTCGGGCTGGCGCACCCGAACAACCTCGAAGGGCTGCTGGACATCCTCGGGACCACCGACATCAAAGTGCCAGGGTTGGACAACGTGCGGAAGGTGGCATCAACCATCCAGCATCTGCTTGAGGCCGTGCCGATTGAGATCCCGGCGCCACCGCCGCCAATGGGGATGCCGCCGCTACAGCCGGAGTTGGCGCCCTCCATCCCGGCCGACGAATTCGAGGATGACCACGAGCTGACCATTCAGGCGATTCGTGAGTGGTGCCAGACCTCCGAGGTCTCCGGCCGGGGCGGGATCAGAGAGACGAACTCCGGCGGGTACGCCAACGTCATCGCTCACGGCCGAGACCACTTACGAATCATCCAGATGCAGATGGCCCCGCCAATGCCGCCCGGGGAAGACGGAGAGCCGCCGCCCGCCGGTGGGCCACCCCCGCCCGAGGCGGAGGTGCAGGCGCCCCGGCCGGAGGGTGTGCCGAAATTGCCGCCGGCACCGCCAGTACCCGAGGAGATGGGAGACGCCAGGCTGGAGGCGGTGCAGTAAACCGAGTTTAGCTTCAAACCAGACGAGACACCCGAGGGGTGGCGGACAGGAGTTCGCCGCCCTTTTTGCGTGCTCCTGGATAGGTAGCCCAGACGGGCTGGAAAGAGGATAAGTATGGACACGGAATTATCGGCTCAGGAAACTCTTGCCGCTGACATGGGCGCGGACCCAGGGGCGTTGCAGCCCGCGGAAACTCCGCCCAGTCTGCCTGAGCCGCCGCAGGAAGAACTCCAACAGTCAGGCGAGGCCGCTCCGAGTGAGGAGCAGCCGGCAGACGAGGGGACACCAGAAGTCGATTCGGAAGAGTACCGGTTCGACGCCGTAGACGAGTCGGAACCCACCCCCCAGACCGGAGAGGGTGAAGGGGTAGAAGCAAAGCCCGAGCAGGAGGAAGCAACCGAGCAGAAACCGCCGGCGGAAGCCGGTGAAGCCGAGCCGAAGGCCGAAGCTGACGACCTACAGGCGCAGATTGAAAAGATGCTGGAACTTGACCCAGAGAGGGTCACGGGTGCGCTGCTGGCCACACCGAGGGGCAAGCGCATGTACAGCGGTTTCAAAACGTCCCAGGAGTTAGCGAAGCCCGAAGCGGAAGGCGGGATTGGACACGCTCCGACAGAGCAGCAGATCAGGGATTACCACAAAGCCCACGTGCGTCTGTCGGACATGACGAACGCCCTCATTTCGGAGGAGCCGGAGAGGGTCGCCGGGTGGATCAAGTACCACTTTGGGAAGAACCAGGAAGGGGGGCAGTACAACGGCACGCTCACAGCGATGGAGCGGCTCCCCGAGGTGCTCATGCGAGAGAACCCGCACGCCCTCAACGTCCTGGCCAACACGCTCCCCGGAGTGCTGTCCGCCAACCCGGAGATCTTCAAAACCTACGCCCAGCCATTCATGGACCTTGTGGAGAGCGGTCTCCGCGAGAAGGCGCAGGGGGCCTCCGCCGAGCCGGTAAGCATTCAGCAGAGCGAGAGGAGCAGGCTACTCGATGCCGCCAATCTGGCTCATTTTGCCGCTACCGGAGAGGATCTTACGCTCAAGCCGCAGCTCCAGCCGGGAGCAGCTCCAAACGCCGAAGTAGAGGTCCTCCGGAAGGAGATCGCCGGGCTCAAGCAGACGCAGCAGACGCAGCAGACGCAGCAGACCGAACAGACGGCACAAGCCAACTACAAAGCGATCATGGGTGCCATCGAGGTGCAACTGGCCACAGACGTGGACCGTGCCCTTAAGGCGGCGGAGAAGACAGCCAATCCAGTCACACTCCAGGCCCTGCGCTCGGACTACGCCAACACACTGAGGGGCGTAGCGAATGGCGCTGGGACACAGCGGAGACTGCTCGAAGACAGAATCGTCAACATCGCCCGCTCGGGGCGAATGGACCAGGTTCCGGAACTCGTGCAAGCCAACAGGCGCCTGTACCAAGGGGCCTGTGAGGCAAAGCGAAAAGGATACCTCGAAGCGGCCGGTATGCGCGTGATGGACACATCCAAAGCGCGACACGCCAGACTGCAACAAGCCGCGGGCCGAACGGAAGTGAACGGAGTGCAGCAGCCTACATCTAAGATCGTGGGCGCGGTCGGACTGCCCGAGCGGCAATCTGACGAATCCCGCGAAGATTGGGTTCAGCGCACCCTGCGGGAAGACATGTCCCGCTCGCTCCAAGCGTAATCGGCTTGCCTGACCAACAAAAAGGAGGCCACCATGGCCGCAGACATTCTCGACACCATCAGTTCCCACCTGGAGCAGGTGGCGCCAAGGATAGCACAGTACTGGCAGTTTGACGACAGCCTTGCCAGCAAGATTGCCGCTCCGACGCGCGCCAAGGCGACGCGCTATCTGTACCGCATCCCGGTGGAAAGATACCCGGGCGGTACCCTCATGAAGTACTCCGCCAACCGGGGCGACATGGGTTCCGGCACCGGCATGAAGCTCACCCACCTGACGGCGGGCTTCATCGACTCGATTCTGAACTGCGAGGTGACCCAGGAGCAGATCGACCTCTCGGAAAGCTCCGAGCAAGCTCGCATCAGCGTGATGTCCAAGCAGATGGCGGATGCCATGAAGGTGCTGAATGCCCATGACAACATCGATCTGCACGGCGACGGCACCGGCAAGCTGACCGACTCGTCCAGCGCCAAGCCGTCCACCACCACGCTCACCTTCGACGGCGCGACCGACTACCTGAACTGCAACCGGCTGTTCGACGGCCGGGCGGTGGATGTGTGGGACTCGACCGGCGCCACTAAGCGCTCCGGCGGGCCGTACATAATCACGGCCATCGACTGGGACGGCAACATCGTCACGTTCGACAGCGCTGTTACCGGCCTCGCCAGCGGGGATCTGCTATCCGTCTACAACGTGGACACCTACGGTCCCAGCTCACTGACCTCGTTCTCCTCGACCTGGCCCGGCGGGGCTCTTGTGACCGCCGCTGGTCTGACTGGCGATGGCTGGCGCCATGGCCTGGAGTACTGCAACGATGCGACCACGACCAATTACTACCTCGGCCGGCTGAAGTCGTCCATTCCGCAGCTGCTTCCGATCGAGGTGGACGCCTCCTCGAATCCGCTGACCTTCTCGCACGGCGAGCTGGCGAAGAACCTCTCCATTCAGCGGCGCGGCGAGAGCATCCTGAACGGGATGAGCGTGGTCATGCACATGAACCAGCTCCACCGGCTCAAGGATACGAACACCACCATTTCCCGAATCGCCATCCAGGGCGCACACAAGCTGGTCGATCACATGCCCAACGATGGGTACAAGGGAGACTTCACCTTCGCCGACCTGCCTGCCTGCCTGTCCCGTATCCACCGCAAGAACCGCGTGGATTCCTTCACCCCCAGGCTCTGGGGACGGGTCCAAGGCCATCCGGCCAAGTTCCACGAAGTCAACGGAATCAAGATCTTCCCGAAGATTTCGTCCACCACGGGCAACATGTTGGCGGCGCAGGAATTCCGCCTCAAGCAGAAGTTCGACTGGGTCAACGAAGATCCTGGCGCGGCATTCTTCATCTCCTCTTGCCAGGTCGATTCGGCCTACTAGCGCCGAGTAACCACCAAGACACCCGAGAAGCAGGGGGCGGGGATAGCTCCGCCCCCACAACCAAGAGTTTGAAAGCGAGGAACAGAGTTATGCCCCGAAAGAAGGCTATTACCAAGAAGGCAACCAGGAAGGTGACGGAGAAGGCAGCGCCGCTTGTTCCTGGGGTGGCCCTCACTCATACGCGCGCGCCGGAACCTGAAGTTCCGGTGGCGGCCGCCGTAGCGGAGCCCGAAGCCCCGGCAGGGCGGCCGGTTCCCCAGAGCAGAGCCGAAGCGTGCGGCCTAATGGCCGAGTGCCGAGCCAAAATCGACGACCTGATCCAGGCCAAGTATGCCGAACAGCAATTCCTGGACTCCCTGATTCGTCAGCACAACGCTCTCCCAAGACCCCCGAAGCGATGAAACTCCCCAAGCAAGTGAAGCGCTGCAACACGCTTTTCCGGACTGAGCTGGGAAACCTCAAGTACGCCTGGAAGTGGTCGGAAGACTTACTCATCGAGATGCGCCTCACCGACGAGGCCGGCGCCCCGAAGTTCGGCTGGACGACCCAGAAAGAGACCGGGCTGATCATCGCCAGGCCGCTGTACGGCAAGCGCAAGCTGTGCCTGACTGCGGACCATCAGTGGATTCTCTGCCGCAAGTGCCCCCCGCCCATGTCCGAGCACCAGTGGGGCCAAGTGTTCGGGACGTACCTACAGTACCCGAACGCCGGGATGTGGCAGCCCTGCGATAGTCCCCTGGGGCCGGTGGCTCTGCCCCGCGACGTACTGCCCACCATCGACCTCACCAACCAGGCAATCAGGATGATGAAGCGCGAACTCGCGCTGACCTCGGAAGAGGTGGTGGACGATGTGCTCGCGCAGCAAGACAAGCGCAAGAAGGCGAACTGGGACAGTTCATACGAGTGCTTCAAGGACGCCGCCCCGGCCTTTGGTGGAGTACCAGGCTGGAAGACGCACTTCTCAATCGGAGGCACAGGCAAAAACCGAGTGAACAACGAAAGGACTTTGTAATGAGCGCAGCAGCTATGGTAGCCGGAATCCCCGGCGCCGGTCCGCAGGAATCAGACAGCGTGACCATTATCAGCATCTTCCCCGTCGAGCGGTACCACGAATTGCAGCTCGGCCAATTTGCCGACGGCTCCCAGCTTGACACTGACGGGAATCCGTACCCGGCAGGGACGCCCATGGGAGGCTTCCGGAAGTTCCGCCTCGACCCGGCGACCAGAGCCAGCCACCGGGCGCTTCGGGTCGAAGGCGGCCTGAAGTGGATACCGGACTTCTCGCAGGTCGGACCCGATGAACCGACCGCTGGCATCACCCCAATCTGGCAGTCCGCCAAGATGGTCGCCGATGGGTTGGTGCACAAGTGGACGAGGCACACCCTCGGCGTAACAGGCTCCCCCGGCGTCGAGGTCCTGAAGCACGAGGACATCGAGGTGGACGACACCGGGAACCCGAAGGTTGACAGCAGCGGGAACCTGAAGCCCTCGCGCCAGTGCATTGCAAGGATGCGGAAGGGCCAGGAGGTCTACGCCCAGAGCTGCGTGGAGCGGGCCAACGGTCTCCACGTGCAGGGCAAGACGACCGCCATCACGGACCTCGACCGCAAGATGGCCGAATGGCTGTACGGTAGCGCCGTGTCATCGCTGGGATGGGTCGAGAAACCCGAATTCCAGGAGACAAAGAAGTGCCTGGCGTGCCGGCGCGACATCCTTGGTTCCGCGTTGCGCTGCCAGCACTGTAGCGCGGACCTCCCCAGATGGTGCCTTGACAACGGCGTGGATGCGTCCGGGGACCCGGCCGTTACCGCGGCGATCGAAAGGCTAAGGGCTAGGGAACCGGTTTCACCGGAAGCCGAAGCCGCCAAGATTCGAGCCATCGAGTCCAAACCCTTGTCGCACCGCACCAAGGCCGAGATGAAGGAACTCGTAGCGCACCGGCTAGACAACCCGGAGGAGTAAGCCAGTGGCGACAACCACATTGGGAGCGGTCTACGACCAAGCGCGATCCGTTCTGGCTGACGACCGCAGGGACGGGGGGCAGAAGTACACCAACCGGAAACTTCTGCCCCACGCGCAGCAGGCTGTCCGGGATCTGTTCCGCACCCTTCGCAACATTGGCGACCCAAGGATCAACAAGGAAGTCTACCACGTCCTGGAGGCCAACACGTCGATGCTCGCGCCGTCCACGGCGGGTATCACCGACATGGCCTCTCCGCTCCTGGTTGAGCAACGCGGCGGGCTGACGACATTGGTGGTTTCAGCCGTGACCGTGAGCGACGCCAATATCTCGGTGACCACAAGTGCGGCCCACGGGTTCTCGACAGGGGACAACATCACGCTGAACGCCTTGGGCGGGCTGACTGGCACCGAGGGCCTGTGGGCCATCACGAAGAGTTCAGCCACCGTGTTTGTCGTGAACGGTTGTGTCGCCTCGGGAACCTACGGCATCGGCGGAGCTGCCGTGAAGTCCACCCAGGAGTTCACCGAGGTCCCCGCGCAGGTACGCATCCAAAGCACGCCATCGACCGGGCTCGGCTGGACGTGGCGGGACAACAACATGTGGTTCACGCCATCGAGCGATGAGCGCCAGCTCCGAATCAGCTATGACTCCTCGGCCACGGTGCCAACCAAGAAGAGCGACACGATCGCGGTGGACGACTGCCTGGACTTCCTGGCGACTCGGGCAGCGGCCCTGGCCACCAAGGTACGGGCGCCGACCGTTTCCAAGGACTTGAATTTCGAGGCGCTGGGGCGTTCGCTCCAGCCTGATGCCTCCGGCGGACTGCTACGGGCGCTTCTGAGCGCAGCGGTCAAAGCCGAGCAACGACGCGACTCGGAGGACCGGACACGTCCGCCCTACCGAGATCCGAGGCCGCTACCGCTCTGGTAGCACAGCCCCGCCCCCAGGTATAGCTTCACCTTTGGAGCGGGCACCGAACAGGAGAGTAAGCAAATGTCGAGAACATTTAAGAGCAAGTTCAAGAACTTCCTGGCGTTGCAGCGAGCGCCGTGGGCCGTACGCTTTGGTTTGCTACGGTCTGAAGCTATTCGCACCCTTGAGCGTGGGCGCGACAACGACTACAACGAACTCTGGCGCAACGCGGGCAACACCGCCGACGTGGAGGCAGTCAGGGTTGGCCCCCAGAACAACGTCCGCATCGCCCGCATGGGCGTGAAGCCGACTCGCTGCATCAAGAAGTTTCAGGTAGACCCGGCGGCGGCTGGCGAAGACACCGTGTTCTTCATCGCCGACCAGACCTACAAGATTCACTCGATCGAGGAGGTCCACAGCGTGCTCGGCAGCCACGGCAGCGCCGTAACCTTGCTGATCCGCCGATGCACCGGCACACAGGCAGCAGCTTCCGGTAGTGCGCTCTGCTCATCCATCAACATGAAGGCCACGGCCGACACGGTTCAGACCGCAACGCTGGCTTCGGACACCTTCCAGAAGGATGGCACCAACCTGTTGACCCTGACCGAAGGCGACCGGCTGTCGGCGGACTTCACCGGCACGCTGACCGCGCTCACCAACGTCGTGGTCTCGGTTGAGTTGTCGCCGGGCCTTGAGTCGAACACGGCGGACGTGTACCTTCCGGCCAACGGCGACCTGACCGACAGTGCCTTCTACATCGCCACCCGGCCACAGAAGGTCACTGGCATCAAGCAGATCCACAGCACGCTGGGGACCAACGGCTCCGCCGTGAGCTTGCAGGTGACGAAGGACGCGGGTACCAACGCCCCAGGTGCTGGAACCAATCTCCTGACCAACAACTCTAACGCCGGCTTCAACCTGAAATCGACCGTTGAGACTGTTCAGGAAGGGTCGCTGGCGTCAGCCGCCGCCACCCTGCTGATGAACGCTGGCGACCGGCTGGCGCTCGACTTCGCGGGGACGCTGACAACTGTCGCGGGGCTGCTCGTGAGTGTGGAGTTCGAGCCGACCTACGACTGCCTTGAGGTGACCTGGCACAACCAGTTGAACGCCGACCTGACGGTGGACGGGACCATCTTCATCGCCGATCGTAACTACCGCATTCTGCGGGCGTTCTACGTTCACGACACCGCCGACGGCGCGTCCACCAACGTCCAGCTCGAAACCTGCACGGGAACGACCGCTCCGGGTTCCGGGACGGTGCTCCTGTCGAACAACGGCAGCTCGGGTTTTGACGCCAACGCCACGGTGGACACCGTCCAGCCTGCGTCCTGGATCGACGAGGACGCGAACTACCTTCGGGATGGCGACCGCCTCGCGGTGGACATCCCATCCGTGACCAGCCTCGCGGGCGTCACGATCACCGTGGCCCTGGAGCCCATCTAACGGCCAA
>SDBU01010465.1_pt1 | contig 10293 bp, 23 predicted proteins | sample 2277071 | NCBI WGS metagenome assembly SDBU01 (sample SAMN10397929, study PRJNA504765) | marine sediment metagenome | isolation source: marine sediment core GS08_GC12, 126 cmbsf | place: Arctic Ocean: Gakkel Ridge, Loki's castle | collected 2008 | reverse complement strand
ACCTTTACCTATTGTTGGAGCTACTATTGTGCCTTGTCCCATAGCACCTAATGCAGTTCCACCTACACCAAGTATCATAGAACTTCCTACAATATCTCTTGTTGTTTTTTTAATAGCCATGTTCATTACACCTCTTGTTAATGTTTATGTTTATTGAGTTAGGTGGTTGTTTCTTCTTAGGAAAACCAGTCAATGCTGATTTTACACTTCCTAATCTTGAAGATCTATCCACAATATTGTTTACCTCTTGTTTGAAATCTTTTGTCATTATTATCGCCTCCTTAAAATTGACTGAAAGGATCGAATGGTTTTCCTTTTCTTTTCTTTTGTTGTCCACCACTTAATACATTACCCATATCTAATGGCTTGAATCCAAATCCATTACCCGAAGCAAACGTACCTAACCTTTGCGTTCCTCTAACAAACTTTGGCACGTTTATTCCTGTTGATTTAAGTTGCTGCCCTCTAAGTTCTGCTTTTTGTCTTTCTAATCCCATTCTTTGTTTTCTTAATTTAGTCTTTGCTGCTAGTATTTCCTGCTTTGCTTTTATCTTAGCTAACTGTACTTCTGGCTTTCTTGATTCCTTAAACTTTCCATATATCTTTTTTATTGTTTTGAACTTTGGTTTTTTAATTCCTTTCACTTCAACAAATTTTACCATTTATATCAATCCTCCCTTATTCTTTTTATTATTTAACATATTCGTCCCAAACAAATCTTCTATATTCTTATTAGCATTATCCACAAAGCCACCTAAACCTCCCATGCCTGTATTTCCTTTTGGCCTTAACTTGTTTATCTTCTCCTGCTCTTTCATAACTTTTGCTTTTGCTTCTAGTATTTCATGTTGGTCTTTTAATCTTTTTAATTGGTTCTCTGGCTTTTGTCTTTCCTTTATTTCATTTGTTATCTTTGAAACTCCTTTGCTTATTGTCTTGAATATTTTACCTGCACCCTTTCCTATAATCTTTGCAGTATCATTTACTTGTTTCTTTCTTTTATTGCTTTTGATATGTCTTAGTTCTATGAAGTCACTCATCTTTTTATACCATCCAATATTTCTAATCTTCTTTTTGTTATAGGTAACAAACCAACTTTCTTTCCACTTATGAATCTTTTGTGTCTTTTAGATCCTATTCTAAATACTCCTTCTTTGCTTAGTTCATCTAAAAGTAATACTCCAACCATTTACTTCTCCTTTTTTTTATCTTGCTTTCTTTTTATTCTTCTTTTCCTGATTTCTTCTCTTGTTAATCTAGGATTGTTCTTCTTGTGAAGATGTGAATAAGTATCTCCCATTTTAAAACATCTCCGCAGGTATTGGCATAGGCTGTTGTTTCTTCTTGAATAATCCCCATCCACTCATTCCTTTTTGCTGTGGTGCTATTTGTGTTGTCTTTATTTCATCTACATGGTGAGTACTCATAAAGAATCTTCTGAATCCATCCCCTCTTGCCCCTAATAAGATTGCATGGACTTTGCTCCATACCTCTATTGCCACTCTTGGAACATCTATTGGCTTTAATCCAAACTCTTCATATCTTTTACAAAGAGTATTCCATACAATTCTTGTTACCCTTCTCATTGTTGCGTTCATGTTTTCCTCGTCATAATTAGAAACCACATAGACTGCATTGATAAAACTTGAGATGAAAGAACTACACCAGATTATTCCTCTCTCATTCATTATTACCAATGGATTATCTCCTTTTGGTGGTTGCCATTGTCCGGGGTTTACTTCTTCCTCTCCCCTCCAGATATGGATTAAAGGGCCAACAACTTCTTCCTTAAAGTTAAACAACCACTGCATGAAGTTTCTATCCTTGCTAACTGGTAATGCTGCTTGTTTCTGTAAGGATTGGTTTTGTGCCTGTGCTATCTGCATGGCTGCTAATTGCTCCTGATAATTTGGTTGTTGTTCTTGTGTGTATTGCATTTTATACTCTCAATGGTGTTAAGAAAGGTTTTCCCCTTATTAGGAATCTTCTTTCTTGTCCTGTGAATATTCTTTGTTTTGGTGCAGGGCCGAATTGATTTAAGACTGATGCTATGAAGTCTGGAGTGAAGCCAAACTCTGGCCTTAAAGGTCTTTTCTTTCTTTTGATTGGTCCTCCTAAGAATAGCCTAGGAATGAAGAATGGTATTAATGGTGGCGCAGGTATTAATGGTGGTTTTGTAGGTTGAACTGGTGGTGGAAATCCTGGCCTTCCCCTTTCTGGTACTCTTGGTGTTGGAACAGTAATAAGCAATTGCTCCTGTTCCTGTACTTGTGTTACTTCTTGGATACTAGTTAAACCACTTGCTATGTCAAAAGCAGGTTTTGGTTTTGTTCCTGTTATCCTTTCTAAATCACTAACAACATCTTGTCTTGGTTTAAATTCAGATACCAACCTTCTTCTTAATTTCTGTCCAGAAACAATATCTGTTGATTCTTTTATTCCTACTTCCAACCCCTTAATAGTTCCAAATAATCCTAAAGAAATTGGTAAGAGAACTTCCCTAGTTGAAGGTCTTATAGTTGGAGCTAGAGGTAATACCCCTCTTGGAGCTATTTCAACACCTCCAAATTGAGTTAAAACTATTCTAGGTGTTTCTTGTTGTGCTTTAAATAAGAATCCTCTTTTTTGTGCGAATGCTTCGGGTGTAAGTCTGCCTGGCTTTCCAACCAAACTTTCAACTTTTGCAACTAATTTTAATCTTGCATCTGGTGCAGCCAATAAAGCTCTATCCACTCCCTTTATTATTTTGCCTTTAAATGGTTTTGGAGGTTTAATTGTTGGCGGTTTAAACTTTACTGGTTTTGGTAATATTCTAAACTTCCCTACTTTTGGTTTTACTAAAAGTGTTTGTATTCCTGTATCTCTTATTGTAATGTCTTTTAATCTTCCAACTCTTACTCTTAATCTTGTGAATTGTTTTGGCACTTTACCAAAAGCAGAAATATCAAACTTACCTACTCTTTCTAAAGTTAATATCTTAGGTGGTATTCGAGTAACATCTTTTACTTGAGTTTGGATTATTGCTATTCTTGTTGGGGGTATTGGTCTTTTTAATGGAGTTTTTGCTTTTGCAAATATTCTTGTTCTTAGAGCTTCCTCTGCTGTTTTAACTCTAACATCAAACTTAAATGTTGTTTGTATTTCTTTAGGGAATTTTTTTACTTGCCTTGTTTCTATCCCTCCTGTCTCTAATCTTGTCCTTAATTCCTTCTGAGTAAACTTTGGGATTTTCCTTTCAAATTCTTTTACTCCTCTTTCAAATCTTATTTTTCTTACTCCTTCTACTCCTTTTGCTGCTAACTTTCCAGCACCAATGAATAATCCTGCCTCTGTTATTCGTTCTCCTATGATCTCCCCTGCACCTGGAAAATCTCCTTTCTTTATTCTAAATCCTGCCTGAACCCCTGTAGCTCCTACAAATGCTGTTCCTAATACTTTTGAACTTATCCTAAATGCTGCCGCTTTTGCTATTGTTGGTGCTGTCGCTACTGCACCAAATAATGCACCTGCTGCTATTATTGCCCCTGTCTCTAAAGGTTGTTCTGCTAATTGTTTTCTTATTCCAGTCTCTGCACCAAATACTAACTGGCCAGTTCTTAACTGGATTGTTCTTATATCCCCTAAAGTTATTTTCCCTTTTACTGTTGTTCCAACTTTAGGTCTGCCCCTTAGTTCTCTCTTTAATTTTAATTGTTCTTCTTTAAAAAATTTAATTGATGGTTCGAATATTCTTCTTGTTGTTGGTTTTATCTTTTCTTCTATTGTCTTGAATGATAGAACTCCACTTGGAGTTTTTATTCCAATCAAACTAGGTTTGCCTGTTCCTAATTGCTTCTCAAATCCTGTCCTGAACTCTGCTGTTACTGGAATCTCTGCAACAACTTCTTTTCTTATTGCTTCTTTTTTCTTGAATGGTTCTTCCACTAATTCTTCAAATGTTTTTCTTAATTCAACTCTTCTTGGTTGTAGTACTTTTTTTCTTTCCCCAACTCTTACTTCCAATAATCCCTCTGGTGTTTCTGTTATACCTAATCTTTCTCTTGCTAATGGTGAGAATAATTCTATTGCCTTCTTTGGTTTAATTATTTCTTTTTCTACCTCTGCTAACTTAACTGCTTTTTTCTTTTCTATCTTCTTTTTTATTGGTTCAACTTCTTTTAGTTTTTCCCTTAATAATTTAGCAGCACCTTTTCTTTCCAACGGAACAGGTGGTAATCCTCTTGCTATTCTCTTGGCCTCGAATGTAGCCTCTTGCTCTGCTAGTTCTCTGGTTTCTTGCTTCTCTTCCCTTCTTCTTATTACTGCTGCTACCCTTGGTGTAGGTGGTACAGTAACAAATAGAAATCCTGTTCCCCTTCTTCCTCCTGGTGCAAATTGTTTTCTTTCCCAGGGTGCGAATGTTCTTCCGGTGGCTTCACCAGTTGTAGGATCAATCTGTTCTACAACTCCTTTTCCAGATCCCGGATCAGCAGGTCTGACAAAAACTATTGATTTAAACCCTTGAGCTTTCTCTGTTTCTGATAGTTTTCTAGAAATTACCATTACTCAAAGTACCCCTTCTTTTTTGTAGAAATAGATTAAACATCCTCTTATTAGATTTTAAACATAATAACTATATAATTCTTTCTATTTAAATAATCAAAAGTTTTATATATTCCTCTGTGTATTATTCTAAGTGTAGGTGATATATGTGGAAATCCAGACTGTAGCTCCCAAAGAAACGGAGTTTAATTCTAGTGTTGCAACGCTTAGACGAATAGATGATTTAATGAGACAACTGCATGATTTAAGCCGGGGCATCATTCCAACTAATAAATTTGGTATTCCATTGATAACAGGTAATCCTTATGACTTATATATTTCTACAACAGATAGATTATATCTTGAAGGCCATGTTAAGTTTTCTGATCCTGAAATAAAGAAGTGTAATGTATTAGATAAAGATAGAAGTGGAATAAGAAATAAATATGGTGTTAATTTAAATCTAAAGAGAATATCTAAAGGAATGCCACCACATGATTATGACAATATTAAATATTATGATGGGTGGAATGAGTTATTGGATTCCAATAAAAAATATGAATCTTATGTAGTAGAGTGTTTGGATAAGCATGGGATGCTTATGAAAACTAAAGATGGTGCAGAATTTGCTTTAAAATGAAAGAATTTTATATGGATGGATACTTGAAGAAGAACCTTGAGATGGCTAAACGAGTTATTAAACAAGACTGGGATATGGTATTCATTGTTGATGGGGCAGAAGGTTCTGGTAAGAGTGTTATGGCACAACAGGCTGCTTATTGTTGTGATCCTACTTTTAATATTGATAGAATAGTATTTACTCCTTATTCTTTTAGAAAAGCAATTATTTCTGCTAAACAATATCAAGCAGTAGTTTATGATGAAGCATATACTGGTTTATCTTCGAGAGCAACTATGAGTTTAATCAATAGAACATTAGTTAGTATGTTAGCAGAGATAAGACAGAAGAATCTATTTGTATTTGTAGTAATGCCTACCTTCTTTGACTTGGATAAGTATGTAGCTCTATGGAGGAGTAGAGCTTTGATTCATATTTACACTGGAGCAAACTTTCAAAGAGGTTTCTTCGCTTTTTTTAATATTGATAGGAAAAAAGTATTATATGTTGGTGGAAAGAAGTTTTATTCTTATAGTGCAACTAAAGCAAACTTCATTGGAAGATTTACTAACTTTTATGTTGTTAATGAGACAGAATATAGAAAGAAAAAGAAAGAATCTTTAATAAAAAGGGAAAAAAAGAGAGAAGAGGCAGAAACAAAGAAACAAGTTGAGGATGCAATGTTTATTAGGATGATGTCTTTACCACCAAAGCTACGAGATCGTCTTGGCCCAAGTTTAATGGCTGAAATACTTGGTATTTCAAGACAATGGTACTACATTAAGATGAAACAGTATGAAGAAATGAAAGAATTTGATTAAAAAAGCCATAATAATCGAGTATATACTTTCATAGGGCATAATAGACACCCCCTCGTCTATGTGCGTGTCAACGTCAACGCGTAATCATACTAATATAAACTTAAAACCAGAGTGGTGAAACTTGGAAGAAAGAAAGAAAGAGAAAGGGTTGGCCCTATTTTTTTATTGTTTATCCTATCTATTATAGATCAACACCAACTACTATTCCATTCATTACATAACTCTCCTTTACATTCTATTAGTTCTTTGTTAGTATTGTTTAGATCATCAAAGCATTCAGTATTGTTCCAATACTTATCTTGTTGTTTCTCATAATGTTTAAGTTGTCTTATTAAAGATAGAACATAGTCTCTATTATATTCAGAACAAGGTGAGCAGTTCTTGCAGACTTCGCAAGGCACTGTATTATTTATTGTTATATTTTTATATGTAATGTTATATATAGTATTGTTTCTTTCTATGATTATTTCTTTAGTGCAACCTATTAGAACTATTAGAACTATGAGTAAGCCTAAGATTAATATTTGTTTCATCTTACCTTAACCTTTATTTTTTCTTGAAAATAAGAATTGTCCTTCCTCAATAGGCCAAACACTCCTTATCATCCAACCTGCTATAAACATTCCTAAACTTGCAATACTAATCTGTAAAGCTAATCCCATCTTCTTAACTTCCTTTCTCCTTATCCCAATAATAACTCTTACATCTTGGGCAGGTTTTTGGTCTTTTTAGTTCTGATTTCCATTCATAATTGCAACGTTTGCATACATGTTTCATTTTCAATTACCTCCTCTCTCATTTTTGTTTTCTTAACCCAACCATAAAGTAGATTCCCACATTGAACACAATTTTCTTGATACACTGTATCTTCAGAACCATCTATTAATATCTGTGTCTTTAAAGAATGTTCAACAAGTTTAGAACTACATACATCACAAGCCGTTTTCCTGTGCATTGGTAGTTTGTTAAACCAATTAAACCATTTCATTACCCAATTAGATTTCATTTTGTACCTCCTCTATAAAAATATGTATAATATGTATTCGTATATAAACCTTTATTTTTTCTTCTTAAATAGGGTTTTAGGTTTGTTGTAATAGGGCGATTTACAAGAGGGGCATACGATAGGCTCTTGTTCTTTCTTTAAAATCCAAGTATGCTTACATCTTTTACAAGTTCTTTTTGGTAGTTCTATTGACATTTTGTTTTACCTCCTTATGATTTTGTTTTTTGTGAATCTTCTATCTCTACAAAATATGTAATAAATATATGAAATATAATTACACTAGCTATAATTCCTAACCAACTAAAATAATGAGTTAATAAACCCATAATTAAAAACATTGGTGTTAATACAATTAATATTTTAAATATTTCAATTTCCATCTTCTTAACTCTTAATTATCTACTGCTGTATAGATCCTATCCAAGATTGTATCTACATCCAATGGCTCACCGATAGATTCCATTCCAGTATCAAATCCAATCTCTACTGTCTGCTGTTTCTTCTTTTTCTCAACCTTAACTTCTTTCTTTTCATCTGCCATGTTTATCACCTTGTTAATATAGTATAGTAATATACATTGTTATATAAACCTTTCTTTTTTACGCTTAAATAGTTTAAGCGAGGCAATGAAGGCAAAGCACGATTAGCACGAAAACCCCTGCCTGGTCACCCATAGCAGAACCTCTTTACTCTTTTATTTTAATCTTTATTTTGATAAGCCCATATAGTTATATGAACTCCAGTTATCAACATAACAATTCTCATCATATCTATTATATTGTTTATTCCTCCTAACGTTACAAATGCTCCAAAACAAACTCCACCAAAAAATGAAAGTATTGTTCTTTTCATCTTCTTAACCTCCTTGTCTTTCTCTCCATCCCATATTCAATAACCAAAAACTTAACATAGCAAAACCAATTGGAAAGTAGGCCCATATAATAGCAAAGCTTATTCCAGTCCTTGCTCTTACTTCAACACTTGGTGCAGATTCCAATGGTGGGTTTGCTTCTGCTACCTGGCGATTGCTTATGAATCCTACCGTTTGGAACAGGATTAAATACACAGCCATCATCAACCATAAGTATCTTGAATAATCATTCGCTTCTTTAACTCCTACTAACAGATAGATTAATGCTCCAATCACTGCAAACTTTATTACAAATATTATCAATATGTTATCTGTCCAAATAGTTAAAAGAGACATATCAAAAATCCTGAACTTCTTTTCTATAAAAAAAGAAATGAAATCTGCGGCTGCTGTAGCCAATAGCAAACCGCAGATGATCCACCTAGTCCAGATTGCCTTATTACTCAGGCGCGGGTAGTTCTTCTTCTGTATCTTCGGATGATATTCCACTCTTACCCCCAACTGCTTTGTTGTATGCTGCTATGATCTCTGATATCTGCTGTCCTATTACCATCTGCTGATACAGTTTAAACTCTTCACTTGCTGCAAGAGCATTAACTGCTAAAGCCATTTCATCTGAGCTTAGAGAGAACTCACCCTCTTTCTTTACTTTAGGTGGTTCTGGTGGTACATCTAATTCCTCTGGTTCACTCTCTAATTCCTTTAGTTTTGCTTTAAGCTCTTCTGCTGTTTCTTCTTTTTTCTTTTTCTGTTTTCCAAATGCCATGTTTATTCCTCCCTAGGTTTATTTCCTTTTCTTCTTTTCATCCACATCTTTGAACCTTTCTTAATCCAATTATTACTTCTACCATCACTTTCCATATGACACTTTCTACAAAACCATTCAAAATCATTAACATCTCTTTTGTACTCTCCGCTTATGTTTGCTAAGTCATAAGCAGGTCTTTTATTACATTTTGTACAAAACTTTGGTTTGGGTTTTCTATATAGAACCCAAATATGTAATGATTCCAATCCAACATCATCCCCTTTCCAATTTGCATTTCTTTTCCCTAAACTATTTATTTTGTTTTTCAATCCTATTTTTCTTCTTGTTTCTTGAGAAGTTTTATGTCCTTTAAGTGCCTCCGATACTTTTCTTTTATGTTCTTCAGTCAATTTTCTTCCTTTAAAAAATAATCCTACCTTCCTCTTTGCTTCTTCAGAATGTTTTGTTCCTTTTAACATTTAATTTATTCCTCAACTTCCATAGACGTTTTAGGTTTAGGAATTTCCTCATCACTTATTCCTTGTTTCTTTGCGATTGCTCTTGTCAATTCGTATTGAGAGACTATCCCAAGGGTTTGTTGATTCAATATTTTCCTTATCTCCTCGAATTTTGTCTCCAATTTCTTTGTTTCCTTTTGCATTATTCCTATCACGTGCTTCATTGCTCGTGTCTGTTCCATTATTCCCATCTTCTTTACCTCCATATTTATCTTTTTTCCAAACGAATTGATTGGCAGTAAACCCGCCTAACGCATCCTTCAATCCTAATAGTTTTACCATTCTGCATATCTGAACGAATTTCTTTAATGACATATATGCAAACAATCCAAAAATAATAAAAAAAAGCCAGTTTTTAGATAAAAAAAATACTAAAGTAAATGTCGTAAAGCAGAGGAATCCTATCCCTGAACCCATTAATAATAAGATTGCCATGCTTTTTGGATCATTGAGGATCCAATCGCTGCTTTCCTTTAGTCTTTGATTTATCTTATTCTTTAATGACATTTTTCTTTGATTCTTTTTTCTTTACAAAAGACCACGTTAGCGTACAACTAAACCAGCCAATTGCAAATCCAGCCACAAATACAAACCACATTTCACCTACCATTTGGATTACCTCCGTTTATTTTCTATATTCCCCTTTTAAATAAAAATCATCCACGCTTTCCTTTAGTCTTTTAAATTCATTATATTGCATTGCCTCTACCCCCAATAAGGTAAACATGAATATTAGTCCGGCCCAGGCATAACCGTTTAGAGGTATTTCTGTATATGTTATTATTATAAGATCTAATAACAAAATTAAAGCAAACGTTGCAAACGTAAGGTAATGGAATCTTTGTTTTGCTTCATAATATTTTCTTTGCTTATGCAATAGATTTATTATTTCATTTCCCATCTTCGGTACCTCCTGGCAATTCTATATTACCCAATATAAAGTCTGGATTATCCCCTATTTTTATTAATCCATAATGTATTCTAAATTCATTTATTTTCTCTTCAATCTGTTCGTTTGCGTAAACTGCTGCTTTATCATAGGCAAACTTATATCCTAAAAAGAACATTGCAGTCATTGCAAATAGGATCATTAATGCAATGCTTACCTCTTGTTTTCCTATCTCTAAATTTCCTATATACATTTTACACCTCTTATGCTATTCTTTTTGTTCTTTGTTTTCTATCCTTT
>SDBU01010464.1_pt1 | contig 10293 bp, 14 predicted proteins | sample 2277071 | NCBI WGS metagenome assembly SDBU01 (sample SAMN10397929, study PRJNA504765) | marine sediment metagenome | isolation source: marine sediment core GS08_GC12, 126 cmbsf | place: Arctic Ocean: Gakkel Ridge, Loki's castle | collected 2008 | reverse complement strand
TTGGGTTTGTTGGAGCAGCTTGCTTTAATGCTTTGCGAGCAAGGCCGGTAACAAACACAGTAATGCTGAAGGTGCTGACTACTTGAAGGTAGGCCCGGATCTTCACCACGACAATGCGTTTTCAATTCTGAATTATGTGGTGGCGTGGGCCGATCACATATTTCAACTCACCTATGCTAACGTGATGGTAGAAAAAAAGAAGGCTAGCTCTAATCTTGAGCGTGCTGTTATCCTTCAACCCACCGCTAGCCGCATTGCTAAGTCTCGCACGATAGGACCAGAGTGGACGAGCGTGGAGTTCAAAGACAAGACAGACGATTCGATCTGGCGTTTGTTAAAAGATCCGACAGGGGGTGAGTGATGTCGATTAGTTCAACCGGCCTACCCGGAAGAAATGAACCGTGCCCTTGCACAAGCGGGCTGAAAGTAAAATTTTGTCATGGAGATTTAGTGAAGCGTGCTATCTGCAATCAGGTAGCCAAAGAAAAAATGTTGGAGTTAATTATTGAAGAGCGGAAGAAGCGGGGGTTGCATCCGTGCAGATATGTTTGTGACAAGTGTGGTGCGAAGTTCGATGAACCAGCGTACAGTGAACTGGCGGTGGCTGTAATGAAATGTCCGACGTGTGGTGATACGCGGATTACTGACAATGAGAATAATGAAAGTGAGGGTGAGGATGGCACGTAAGTTTCAGATGGGGGATACAGTTCAGGTTGTAGCTGGTGCTGAATCAGACGGCGGGGTTAACGCACGACATAGAGGGAAGGTGGTATATTATGAGAGTTTTGTCCCATATCCCTACATAGTGGAACGAAAAAATGGGGACAAAGGTGTCTTCAGTGCCACAGAACTCGAACTAATCAAACGCAAAACAAAGAAAGTAGAGAAGAACGAGATGCTGTTAGGAGATCTTAAACAGGGATGTCCTTTCCTCTGTGAGCCTGATGGGGAGCTTTTTATGGTGGGGTTTAATGGCTATGCGGTGTATTTGACTGGTGAACACCAAGGAGAGGAGAAGGATGTGTGGGGTGATAAGGAAAAAGTTGTTTACCCTGTTAAAATAACAATGACCTACAAAATATAATTGGAGAATGAAATGAGAATCGACAGAGAAGGAACATTCCAAGCATGGCCTACAAGTCACGAGGTTGGCGAAACACCGGCACCGAATTGTTACCCACAGTTTGTGGTACAGTTTCAGATCGTAGGTGAGTACGATTTCGAGACATCTGAGTACAATGATGTCTCCACCGAAGAGCTTGAGTCTCGCGGCTACTTCTGTCTCACGGGCAAAGACCATAAGATCCTGACAGGTGCAAATCAAGTGCATGACGCCTTCGGGTGGAATGGTTCCATCGCTGAGTTGCAGGCTGCGGACTACAGTGAGACGCCCGTTGTAATCGTGATCGAGAACGAAGAGTACAAAAACAAGGTCTCGCTGAAGATTCAGAGCCTGCACCATGCAGACGTAGATCCCAAGAACATCGGTGGGATCGTGGCTCTGGCCCCCGAGCGAGTGGCAAAGATTGATGCCTTGCATTCGACTACATTGAAGGCCCACTTCGGCGGTGAGAAGCCTAAGAGTGTCCCGGCTAAGAAGACTGTCAAGCCCAAGACACCGAGGCCTAACGCTGATGCGGCTAAGGCTGTTGTCAAGGCCAAGGTAGAGGAGAAAAAGGCCCGTGCTGCTGCTGCGGAAGAGAAGTCCAAGCCCCCCAGTGAGGCTGCGACTGCGACGACTTCGCCCAAGAAACCTGTGATCCCGAAGGTACAGACTCCGTCTCCGGCTGCCGCTCCTGAAATCCCTGATGAGCAGGGAATCGCAGAACCAGCGCCAGTGGATGCGATCCCTGTGGCCGACAGCATCACCAAGAATGACGCATACGCTTTGGTGGCCGAGCATATAGATAGTGAAGAGTGTAATGGGATTTGGGCCGACGTGGTTGAGGGATTGGGATTTGATGTGGGAGTTGACGCAACTGACCACGGCTGGGCGCTGGTAGCTCGGGCGTGTTTGGCGAAGGCATAGCAGAGATGTAGGCTCTTTTGATTGTGGTGATAAGGTGGGGCGGTGGCGGAAACAGACGCCCCGCAGGTGGTGAGGCGGTGTTCATTGCGGGTTCGACTCCCGCTCGCCCCACCGTAAACCACAGAAAGCAGAATCGAATGGCAAAGGATAGAAAGACCAAAGAGGAACTGACGAAACTATTCCTGATGTATCAGAGTAACATGTTCCCATCTCTGGTCCGTTGGCTTGCCGAGGAGTTGGAAGTAACGGAGGCTTCTATCAACAGGCTGGGGGTGGGGTTTGATTACCTCAAGCAAGCCTGGGTATTTGCAGAACGAAATGAGCGGGGCCAAATCATCGGCTTATCTCTCCGGTTCGTTGCCGGGGGCAAGGGCTGCATCGAAGGTTCACAAAGAGGTTTAACGTATGAATGTCTTGCAGAAACTAAAAAATCAGGGGGTACACGTCGAAGATCTGGATACATTCCTTGCCGGATCGCAGGTGTCGATTGCCCTAAGTGTGGCCCCCAAGGACGTGGGTGGTGTATGGTTTCTAGTGACAATCCCAACGATCCAAGCTCTTGCATCTGTGGAAGGACTCCAGAAGGTGCTGTCGAACATCTTGAAGGTTCGGGTTACAGGCATCAGTTGCGTGCTGACCCGACAAGCGACGTGGAATCCGTGCTATCGCCGCTACTTGTTTCGGATCACCCGACTCTCGTGGTGGAAGGTGCGTCTGATGTTCTGGCTGCGATGGATGCTGGGCTTGTCGGCGTAGGTAAGCCAAACAGTACGGGGGGCAATCCATATTTAGCCCGTCTGCTTCGTGGTCGTGACACTATTGTAATGGGTGAGCATGATAGCGGTGCTGGTGAACGCGGTATGCACCATAGCGGGAGACAGCTTCTGACATCTGCTTCCAACGTGCGATTGCTTATGCCTCCCGCAGGCTACAAAGATTTTCGTGCCTGGGCACCTGACATCGAGACATTCAAAGCAGAATGTACCGCTAACGCGAAAGATGTCACCGCTGAAACTAAAGAGAGGCGGCTGTTCCAAGATGCAACATGGGAAGACAAGGCTAAGATTCTAGTGGCCGCAAGATATGAATCGCCCAAGAGAAGCAACCTGATTTACTACGACAATCTGTGGTGGGTTTATAACGGGCATTGCTATGATTCGTTGGCTGATGACGACGAGGTAGGTTCACAGATCGCTCCCTGTTTTACAGACTATGTGCAAGAATACTACGTGAGGGGGGAGTCTGAGTGGAAACGTGTGAACGTGGACAACAGATTCGTGCGGGAGACGTGCGGGGCATTACGACGATGGCGAAGACGACAGCGTAAGAAGGGACAGTCTGAGCCGTTCTATCTGGAGGGTGACGCAGCGGGCATGGGCTTCGACAACAAAGAGACAATCATCTTCAAGAATGGGATGCTTGATGTCTCCACCAGGAAGCTGTTGCCCCTAACCCGCAACATATTCTTCCGGTCGTCTGTTCCGTATGCGTATAATAAATTGGCTCGGTGTGGCCGTTGGTTAACAATTCTCGATCAGATTTTTGCAGGCAATGAAGACTGTATCGCTTTGTTGCAGGAGTGGTTTGGTTATAACCTTATTACTACAAACTACTTACACGCCATGATGTTTTTGTACGGTGTGTCCGGCTCGGGGAAGAGTACCATCGCCACAATGCTGCGTCACATGGTCGGCGAAGAGCGGTGTGCCAGCCCACAGGTAGAGACAGCTTGTGCTTACACATTTGGAATGGAACCGTTGCTTGGTAAGTATGTTATCCAGATGGATGAAGAACAGGATCTTAAACCCGCAATGCGGGCTAAGTATTTGGCATTTATTAAAAAGTTGACAGGTCTTGATGCTCAAGATATACATCGAAAGAACGCCGGTGCTGTGCATGAAAGATTGTTCGGTAAGATTACGCATGTATGCAACAAGCTGCTTAGTTTCCTTGACGAGTCACAGTCTCTTCGGCGACGTATCAACATCTTGAAGTTCAATGTGTCTTTCGTCGAACACCCGGATCTGAAATTAGAATCAGATCTGCTCAAAGAGTTGCCGGGCATTGCGTCATGGGCAGTCGTAGGTTTGCAGCGTGTATTAGAGACCGAGGCGTTCACTCGGCCAGAAGAATCGACCAGGATTATCAACGCTGTGTTGGCCGAGGCGAGCCCGATCCGTAGTATGCTGGAAGATCACTGTCCCATCACCAATAACAAGAAGGATTTCGTTTCCCGCAAGATGCTGTACGATCTGTACTTCGCGCTGTGCGAAGAGGAGCGGGTGAAGAATCCATGCGGAGCCAGACTGTTTCGCCGGAGACTTGGTGAGGCGTGGCCAGAGATGGCAGATCACGAAGGACAGGATAGGGAGCAAGGACGTGGGTATCGTGGGATTAAGATTAAACATGAATCTGTGTTAATGTATTTAGCGGGAGATTGAAAATGAAAATTGAGATATGGGAAGAAAAAGAAGAGGTCCTTGGAGAACAGTCATTAAAGTTGCGATTGATAAGGACGAGGGATAATGCATCTCTGGTAGTTGTTGACGAAGACGGGGCGGTGGTTCCTGCGGGGTATTTACTTAGAATAACTAGTTACGGGAGGCTCGTGTTAAGTTCTAATATAAATAGGTCACTTGGTTTGTGCCTCGACCACTCTGATAAGTTAAGGGTGTCAGTATGAAAACATTCAGAATCTTAACAGCGGCAATCTGTCTTGTCCTGTTCATCGGCCTCATGGTGGGGTGTGCGATGCAAGACTACTTCGTGCCGTGTTACATCGATGAGCGAGTGGGCGAGTACACCGGGGCTAAAATGACCAGTCTACTACCTGTCACCACCATCGCCGATGCGATACGGTTGGGTGAAGAGATGAACTTCGTGGCCACAGAGAAACGAGAAGTTTGGTTGCAGAGGATTGAAAAAGACCATAGGACGCACACTTTTCTTGCTAATTCCATAGCGTTTAACCTCATAAACGCACGGGAATTGCAAGAGACGGTGTTCGCCCCGACTGGGGTGTTCGGTGCGTTGACTGGGTTGATGGGTCTCGGGGCTGGTGCTATGTTCATCAAACGGCCTGGTGATCTGAGGAAGGAAGATGTTGAGGAGGTATGATATGGGTGAAAAAACACATGGTTGGGTGCTAAAGGAAATTGGAAATGGGTTTGTGGGTAAGGATTGTCGTGGGGATAATTCCCTTAAAACAGCAATGGTTTTTTTTACCCGTAAAGCCGCCCGAGAATCAAACTACAATGCGGGTGATGTAGTTCGCAAAGTGCGCACAGAAAATGGAGTGGCTGTGGAAGTAATTAAGGGGAGGTGACGTGTTTAGGACTAGAAAGCGGATAAGACAGTTAGAACTCCGAGTAAAACAGCTTGAATGTAAACACAGTTTTAACTTTGAGGGTTACATAGAAGACCATTATGGCCGTGATAAATTTAGGAAAATCTACCACAAATGTGGCCTATGTAATAAAACAATGATAAAAAGATGGGGTGCGGTTGCTAAAAAGGGACAGCAAGCGATGAAACTCTTAAACCTAGTACCACGGGACTGGGAGGTGAAGTGAGCCGATGCTGCGCAACAAAGAACAACTCATCAAGTGGTTAATCACTGCCACCCAAGATGATATTATCATCCGCACAGCATTACGAACGGGACGGATTGAGCATCTGGGGGTGTTCAGTCCGCTCCCTAGTAGTGAGCGGAAGGGGTGGGTGGTGAGAATAACGACCAAGCATAGGCACGACTACTATCTGGCTGTGCCTATGGATCAATTCGGGAAGCCGGTAAACTGGTATGAGGTGAGCAATGAGGGTGTTAGAACGCCTGAAACGAGACTACCCCGGAGGTCTGATCGAGAGCCACGAGGTTCCACTCTACATCCTACAACAGACCGGCATCAGAGTGCCCCACAGATATGTCAGACAGTGGATGCGTTGCGGCGACCTCCAAAGATTGTGGCCCCCGCCGTACAAGATGACGACAAATAAATGGTTCACGACGAAGAGGCATGTTAATAAATTCTTGAAAGAGAGGCAGAATTGATGGAAAAAACAATTGAACACGATCCCTGGGAGGTGTCTTTCTCAATGTGTGTTAACTGGGATGTCTGGGCCTTTCCTGTGCAGATAGCTTGGTGGCGCAGCAAAGACATCCAGGGGTCGAATAATAAATCTGTAACATTGCAGATTCTTTGTTTCACTTTTCACATCGATGTTTGGAAATGGTCCGAGAAGGGAAAAGAAAATGAAACAACAAAATCCTGACATTCCGTTTGTGGCGCATAGAAAACACAGTACCTTTCGTTGGGGGCTACAAACTGACACCCAGATCGACGCTTTACTTTTAGATCCTCATGGGATTCTGGTTGAATATGCTGGATCGTATAAGTATATAGCCAAAAATGAGGTTGCTAACGTTGTACGTGTGCTGCGTGACCGCCTCAAAATTGCCCCAAAAACACTACGAGAACTTGAATTTAGTGCGCAGATGGGCATCCCCGTGAATAGTGAAGTAGGCCAAGCTGTTGAAACAATGTCCACCGAAATCAAAACCCTACAAAAGAAATGCGAAGAGAACTACCCCGAAGCCTGTAGCAGCGGCTAATGCTGCTGTCAAGAAACAACTACCGATGAGGAGGTAGATTTTCCACCGCCTCTCGGTAGCTGCTTTTGTTTCTTCTTCATGTGTGCGCAGGTGATTGTCAAGCCCCACTCTCACTGAGCGTGTCTCCGCGATGTTGAACAATACTAATCCGCGGGTATTAAGATTCTTTAGTTTTTCACCCAACATCGAAAGCTCCTACTTATCTTTATACTTCAGAAAATTCTTACTCCAATACAAACGCCGCAGGTCATCAGTCTCTTCAGTAAGCAGATCAATGACGCCTCCAGTGGTGGTAATAATTTGCTTCGGGACTTTACCAGTGACCGCACCATAAGCACCAACGCCATGTTCGACCACGCCTCGGTATTTACCCTTCTTCAGATCAGAAATAGCCGCACTCGCCTCTTCCAATCCAGTCAACGGCATCTTATTCAACGCCGCATCTTCTGCATCCCACTGTCCTTTGACTACGTTGTAGCCCCATCGACCGAAGAAAAACCACGGGGTCATGGTATAAAAAGCCAAGTCTTCCAGCATCTCTTCTGGTTCTCTTGGCAATCGACCGCGAGAGACAAGCCCTAATACCTGAGATGGCAGCACCACGCCTAAAAGGAAACGACTGAAGGCTGTGGATTTGCTGATCTTCCCGGCCCGCATTTCTCCCCAGATGTTGTGTCGCATGTTGTTCCAGTTGGTATTCGGCTGGCCCATGAACGTCGAGGCCATGCTTTCAAGGATGCCGCCACGGAAGAAGTGCGGTAAGTCTTCCACGTTACCCATCGGCTGCGTCTGCGAGATTATATCATCTGCTCGCTGTATGGCCAGCTTCTCATCGCCGCTTGTCCTGGCTAATTCTAACGCATACTTACTCCGCCACACAGCAGTAACCGTACCTCGGTCCACCGTGGCTGTGCCACGCATAGCCAGCGGGGACAGCCTCTTGTGTTTGAAGAATCGTTTCATACCTTTAGCGTTGAACGACCGGCGAGCATCACGCTCCCAGTCTCTGTTCTTCACCAATTCAGACTTCCCACTCGCAAACTTCCAATCACTCTCAAGATTACCAGGGTAGCCATAGCTGAACATACGCTTGAATATTCCCGGGGCCAACCGTGGGTCTAAACTGATAGCGTTGAGTGAGGATATGGCCTGCTTGGGGACCACGGACAGATACTTGTGGCCTAGCACGAAGCCAATGGCGTTTCGGCGGAGGTCATAGGCTATCTTGTCCATGCCTGAACTCTGACGATCCACTGCTCCGAGGGCTGAATCTTTCAGCCATTTGTTAAACAGCCCGGCCCCATGCCCGCGAGTAGCCCGGTTCAACCTACGCTTCAACTCGGGATCGGCAAGGATTTCTCCAGCTCTCTGTGTCGCAGGACCGGCAGCGATGAAGTGTTCCATGCCTTGAATCACGTTGGGCATGATTTTCATCAGGTCGTACTGCACCGCCGCATCTGTCTTGGTCCTCTTGATTGTCTTCTCTTTGCCACGAACACGTAGCTTATTACGAACGTGCCTGCCTTGCTTTGCCCCGAATAACTCACCGATGTCTGTGTCTTGCAGTTCAGTGAGGTCGAGCGTGAGCAGAGCCACGTACATATCGTGGGCCGTTACTTCGATCTCCATAGCTCCGGCTGTAGCCATGAACTCTGTAGTGCGGCTATCAATGTATTCTCGCACGGCATCACGCATCACCATTAGGTCAGGCTGCTGCTCTACGTTTGTTATGATCTCATCAACCACATCTTTGCCGAAGTCGGCGTCTAATCTCCGTCGTCCATCAGGATCTTGGGCTACTAAATGCAACCCAGCCATCTCTGTGCCTGTGAACTGCATACCTCCAGCAAGGTTGGTCTTGCGTCGGGCCATGAGTTTTGTGAGGTCTATACCGGCTGCGTCAGTTCTGGTACGAATCCCCTTCATGCCCTCCATCATCATACCGCGAGCGTGGGACATAGCCGCACGAACAGGTCTGATTACGTGAGTAGTCATCGGGCCGCTGTCGTCATAACCATCAAGTTGCCGCGCCAATTGATACAACTTACTCTGGCCGTCTACATAAGAAGAGAGTTTGTCCCGCGTGTCAGTTAGCCAGGATGTTACTCGCCGCTGTCGCCGTCTTGCATTGCGGGATGGACTTTTTGCTTTGATTGTGTCCAACCGTGAGCGAATTTGCCCTACTGGGCCTGCGTGTTTGATCTCTTTCTTACGCATCGCCTTGGCTTGCTTCTCTTGGTCCTTGAGTTTCCTAGCCTCGACCTTAATCTCATCAGGCGTGACCGTCATTGCCTCAGCATCTTTGCGAGCCACACCCTCAGACTCAAGATTCTGCACCTGCTGTTGACGCCGCTGCTCTATGTGGTTTACTGTCGCCGGTTCGTCAGCGTAAACCTGATCGACGGATGAGACTGTGAACCGAGGATCGCTCACGACTGGAGCGGGCGTAGGCTGAGTCTCGGGCTTTTGCATGTCTGCCCTCGCACTGCCGCTGGCTTCTTGGTCGAGCACGACATCCTCGCCGGTCTGTGAATCCGTGAGCTTGCCCGCTTCTTTGTCGAATACCAACTCTTCCTCCGTGATACCTGTGCGACTGTCAGATGTGGTCTTGTACACGTTGATCGCAGTCGCTGGAGCCTCTACAGCAGCCTCGACTGGAGCCTGAGTTGCCCGCTTACCCGCAACAGCTTGACCGGCTATACCAAGGATCGGTCCGGCTAGAGCACCGCCGGCAGTAGCCTCACCAAGACGGTTAGCGATGCTCCAGTAATCAGGAGAGCCGTCAGCCTTCTTCGGGTACTCTCCGCGTAAGATGGCTGGAGTGCCCATCGACACGCCTTCTTGCACAAACTCCTCTATGGCATTCTCAATCGACAGACGTAGCACACCCGCAGTAAACCTTTTGAGTTCACCTCCGGCGGCTTTGATGCCCTTTTCTCGAGCCACTTTAATGAACGCCTTGAGAGAGTGCTTGCCTGATTGTGAGAATTGTAACAGTCGTCCGATCTGTAACGCCTCAATACCTGCATTGATGGAACCAACTATGACTCGTTCCGTGTTCGCCTGGGCTTCAGTAGCACCACTAGCGATAGCTTCGTCATAAGCGTTATCACCCTCAATGATGAATCCAACGGTTGCAGCACCTATAGGACCGGCAACAACACCAGCAGCCATAGCGTTAGCCATGTATGGGATTGCCTCGGCCACGACACGGGTGCCCCACGCCAGGCCTCCAGAATACTGCACGTCAAATCGCTCCTGAGCAGAGATCACCCTGCGTCGGGCCTCACGGATGGGTGCTGTACGTTTGAGTTGTTCTTCATCGGATATTTCAAAACCACCGCCAAATGATCCACCTAATTTACTGAGTCTCTCTTTAGGGATGTTAAGCATTGCATCGAGTGTGCCGAGCACGCCCTTTGCAACGCCAAGTTCTGCTCGCACCAAACCACGTCCTGCGATTCCAGGAACATCAACGATGCCTGCTTTTGGTTTCCACCCACCAGTAAATCCAGCACCCCGAAAAGAGGCTCCTGCCTGAATCCGGTCTGGCACAAAGCTACTCACTGGTTGTATGTCTGGAATGAAACCGCTCTTAGCAGTAAGCTGTTGTTTGTCGGGAATAAATGGCATCACTCAATCCTCTTAAATC